>ENA-OUQM01000922-OUQM01000922.1-human-gut-metagenome-genome-assembly--contig:-NODE-922-length-17810-cov-3.907857_pt1 | contig 17810 bp, 13 predicted proteins | sample MGYA00237949_ERZ548830 | MGnify/ENA primary metagenome ERZ548830 (study PRJEB26490, sample SAMN05194706) | human gut metagenome | biome: terrestrial biome; feature: human-associated habitat; material...
ATACTGGAGGCTATCGTAATTGGTATCGCTCATGAACAGATCCCGGGAAGAAAGAATCTTCTGATACTGCTGTTGGGTGATGGCATAAATGATCCGCATATTCGAAGGACCGGAAAGCGAAACACGGTAACGGTAAGTCTGGCCAGAGTCTGAATCGAAATCTAACAAAAGGCTGTCGGAGTCATCAGAAAACTGCTGAAAATACTGTTCTCTTCCGGCAGTTTCCAGCTTTTTTAAAAAACTGTCGGACTCGTCGCCAAAATAAGCGCGGCAGCTGCTGACATGTCCGGCGGCATCATATTCGATAACTGCATAATAAATATAGGACGGATGTTCTGTCGAGGTTTGCCCATTTAAAAGCGCAGTCAGTTCAGAAACACTACTGTTTCCGATTTGCGTACCGGAAGCAGTATCCTGTGCACAGTAATCGACATATTGCGTCAGTTTCTCTGCACCCGCCTTCATTTCATCAATCTGTGACAGAAATACATTATACAGGGCTTCTTCCAGATCACCGTCAGAAACGGGGGTGTCAGACGAAGCGTCGGAAGAGATTCTGTCAGCGATCTGATAAGTGGCTGAAGAGGCAGAAAATTCAGGATCACCTGATTCACGGCTCCCCAGATAGTCGATCGTCAGATACAGATCGGAATAAGACCAGTTTTTCTGATCGGTCTTTTCTTTCAGGTATTTATATTGAATATAGTTACTCTGATAAAGCTGTTCGATAAAGGACATTTCCGTCAGCGGAGTGGAAAATTCGCTGGCAGCGCGCGTTTGAAAGAACGGCAGAAACGCCATCAGACAGAGTGTCAAAGACAGGAGGATGACAAGCATCACTGTAACGCTTTTTGCCTTTGGACTACTGTTTTTCCATTTTATAACCAACACCCCACACCACCTTTAAATATTTCGGATTCTTCGGATCGATTTCTATTTTTTCTCGGATTTTACGGACATGAACCATAATCGTGTCAGTATTGACCGCTTTTTCATTCCAGATGCGTTCGTAAATTTCGTCTGCGGAAAAAACACGTCCGGGATTGCGCATCAAAAGCAACAGGATTTTAAACTCAATGGGCGTCAGGCGCACCGGTGCACCATCAACAAAGACTTCTACAGTCTCTTCGTTCAATTCGATTCCGCCCAGCACATGGTAAGTATCCTTGACCGGTTCAGCCGATGCGATCGCTTCCCGGTAACGGTTATAGCGTCGCAGGTGGGAATTGACACGCGCCAAAAGCTCCAAGGGCGTAAACGGCTTTGTAATGTAGTCGTCAGCACCCATATTTAAGCCCATGATCTTATCGACCTCTTCTGATTTGGCGGAAAGCATAATCACCGGAAAATCATAGCCCTTTTCCCGCACCTTCATCATCATCGTAATGCCGTCCATGCGCGGCATCATGATATCTACGATTGCAAGATCAATTTCTTCTTTTTCAATGACCGCCAGACCCTCGATTCCATCGCCTGCCTGAGATACGTCATATCCCTGGTTTTTTAAATAAATCTCGATTCCGGAACGGATATCGGCGTCATCTTCTACGATCAGAATATGATTCTTATCCATTGCAGCTTTAAACTCCCCTCTTTTGTATGGCGCCTGATAGTAAAAATAGTGTTCAGATCGCCTGCTTGACATATGTCCTATCAGTATAGCATCCGCGTCACGGGAAAGCAAACCTTCGGACAAACTTTACGATACGCAAAAGAGCTTAGAAAAAAGCGGCATAAAAACGAAAGAAAATCTAAAGTTTTGAAAATATGTGCCCTAATAGCAGGTATCAGCGGAATGATTTCTGAAAAATGTGACGGAACCGTTCAGTGAAAATCCGTGCTGTAGTACGGAATGATCAGATAATCTCCGGCGTGGATATCGTCTGCATCCTGTAAGTGATTCATTTCGCAGACCTCGTCGATATAATCCTGGACAGATGTATAGTGATCATCTATATAGCGGCTGGAAATAGCGGAAAGCGTATCTCCAGAATATACCATAATGCTGCGGAAATACTTATAATGGACAGGTTCGGAGGATGCCTGCGCTCTGGATAAAAATCCGGTTGTCAAAATACCGATAAAGACCGCGATAAGGGTCGCTGCAAGACTGAAAAAGATCCGTTTGGTCAGTTGTCTGGTCCTGCGCAGGTGGTTGCGATAGGAACGCTCCTGATATGCTGCTACTGCTCTGGCGGTCTGAAAATAGGTGCTGTATGTTGTGTTCATAGAAATCCCCTCCTGAGTACAATCGAACATACGGTTTCGAACATATGTTTCTATACATGGATTATATCGAACGTATTTTCGAATGTCAACAGGAAACGGTAAAAATCGAACACTTCTTCGGAATGTATGTTTGCTTTTTTATCAGGGGTATGTTATACTGAATTTACATTAAAATGCAGAAAGGAATTTTTCTATGGCACAGAGAAAGATCACTGCAAAACAGCAGGAAATTCTTGATTATATAAAAGAAGAAATTTTAAAAAAGGGATATCCGCCGGCAGTTCGTGAGATCTGCGAGGCAGTTCATTTAAAATCCACGTCTTCCGTTCATTCTCATTTGGAGACGCTGGAGAAGAACGGATATATCCGCAGGGACCCGACTAAGCCGCGCGCGATTGAGATCACAGACGACAGCTTTCAGGCTGTTCGCACAGAGATGACGAGCCTTCCGGTTGTCGGCAATGTTGCAGCTGGACAGCCGATCCTTGCCGAAGAAAATATCGAAAGCTATCTTCCGATTCCGGCAGAATCCGTGCCGACCGGTGAGCCGTGCTTTGTGTTGAATGTCCGCGGCGATTCTATGATAAATGCCGGGATTCTGGATGGCGACCAGATTTTTGTACAGTGTTGTCAGGAAGCCTATAACGGACAGATCGTGGTTGCGCTGATTGATGACTCTGCTACAGTAAAACGTTTCTATAAAGAAAAGGATCACATCCGTCTGCAGCCGGAAAACGATACGATGGACCCGATCATCGTAGATGACTGCCAGGTGATCGGACGTGTGTTCGGAATGATGCGGATCTTCCATTGAACAGATTCGGTGAAGGGCACAAAAATTGCAGAACATATCCCTAAAGCTTAGTACATAAGCTTTAGGGATACACCTTTTCACATTGGGAAGCTGGCAGTTTAATTGACGCCAGCTTCCTATTTTTTCATCACTTCAAGAGAAAAAATAAACGCGGTGGGGTTTCTTGATACCCGACCGCGTTTATCTTTGTCCGCTGATATACGGGCAAATCGTTTTTTATTGTAGGTTACTTTCTTGCACCATCCGAGCCGATGGTATATCCGTCAATGGTGGTATTCACCGCCATCGTCCCGTCTGTGTAGAAGTAGTACCACTTTCCGTCAATCTGCTTCCAGCTGCCGGCAAACATCATTCCGGTAGCCTTGTCCAGCCAGTACCACTTCTGGTCGTCTGAGAGCCGGCCCTTCACTGGCTTCCCATTTCTGTAATAGCTCCACTGGCCGCTGTCATTCTGCTGCCAGCCGTTTGCGGTCTGCGGGTCAATGACGATCTCCACAAACCGCCGCAGTACGGTGGCAACCTCGGCGCGGGTAGCGGTTCCCTTGGGGTCAAACTTATTTCCATTCTTCCCGGACAGGATGCCCGCCTGCTGCATGGTCCTGACCGCATTCTTCGCCCAGCTGCTGATCTGTGCGTTGTCCGCAAAAGTCACAGCCTGGAGGGTTTTCGGAAGGTCGTAGCCCAGCTTTTTGGCGTAATTTGCCATGATGACCGCCATCTGTTCCCGGTTGATGTTGGTATCCGGCGCAAAGGTGGTGGCAGTAACGCCCTCCACAATGCCGTTCTGCGCCGCCCAGTTCACATAGGGGGCATAGTAGGCGTCAGCTTTCACATCAGTAAATTTCCCGGTCTTGTAACTGTCCGGGTTGATGCCCGCCAACCGCCCCAGAGCTGTCACAAACATTCCTCTGGTCATGCCGGTGTTGGGGCTGAAGGTGGTGTCGCTGGTGCCGGAGAGCAGTCCCCGGCTGGCTGCAAAGAGGATATTGTCCGCAGCCCAATGGTTATGAATGTCGGTAAAGGCAGGGGCAGGGTTCTTGTAGCCCACGCCGTAAACGCTGAAATGACCGGTTTCAAAAACCACCGCTTTCAGGCTGGCATCGTAGCTGGATTTGGTGATCCATTCCACCTTGCCCGCGTCGTTTACATAGACTGCATAGAGATTACCGGTCTGCTCACCCTTTGCCGGTGTGTAGTACAAACGCACCGAGATGGTATGTCCATTCAGGCTGGTAATCGGCGTCTCTTTGCCGCCGGAGAGGTACACCAGCGACAGGTCATAGGCCGGTCTTGTTTCTATGGCGGCTTTGGCCTCGGTAGAACGCAGCGCATCCACCTTATTTGCCCGGAGAATGATGTCCCCTCCAGCGGAGGCGGCATCCAGCTGCTTCAGAGTATCCAGCCCGATATTAACCGAAACCAGATGATCTATTGCTACGGTAAATTGCCGGACGTTTTCTTTAACCAGCAGATCCAATGTCTGCGCCTTGATGGTCACGTTAAAAGAGGTCTGGCCTGCCGCCGAGGTGATGGGAACGGTAACGGCAATCCCATTCTCTGTGGTGCCGTTCTTTTTCGCATCCTGTTTGGCCTTGTCGATGGCGGACTGGACAGAGCTATTATCCACTGCCGCATTGCCGTTTTTATCCGGCTGTATGGGTTTGCTTTCACCGGTGACAGGGGCTTGAGGCTTTTCCTTCGGCTGGTTGGTGTTATCATTGTTGCCGGAACCGTTAGAACCGCCGGAGAAGGAGCCTCCACCGCTGCCCGAACCACCAGAGGAGGAACCGCCGTCGCTGGAAGATTGCCTGGAAACGGTCAACGTTCCAGAAACATAGGTGATCTCATAGTTGTCATTTGACAGCGTACCAGTGATGTTGATTGCGATTTCTCCGGCTTTGCTCATATCCGGTGTCTGCTCGTAAGTCAATGTTACAGTGCCGCTCAGGGTGTCTGCACCAACCAGACCTTCCACCTTGTAATCCTTATCTGCTTTAGGGCTGCTCAGATCGGGCGCGGTGCTGCCAGTGTAGGCGCTCTTATCAAGTGCCGTAACGGTAACTGACTTTTTCGCTACGGTCACAGTCACGTTCTGTTCTGCCACATTTGCGTACTCTGCATTTCCCTGAACCTTGTACCAAACGGTGTATTCTCCGGCATTTTTCGCTGTGGGGAGCTGCTCGCTCCACTCAGAATCGCCAAGCCGGTAGAGCATCGTGCCGCCAGTGGTCTTGCCCGCCGCAACCAGAGCCTGTTCTGCACCGTTGTAGGTCAGTGTGTTGACCGTAGGTGCAGTCACGGTGGGGATGCGCTTATTCTTTGCGCTGATGTTGACGGTCAGCGTGATGTCCTCATAGTTTGTGCTCTTGATTACTACGGTCACTGTGCCCACAGAGCCGGTGGTTTCCACGTCATTTTTCTGAATGGGCAGGGTCAGCTCGCCGTTTTCCACCTTCGCGCCGCTGGTGTAGTAGCCGTCATTTAGTTTGATTTCGCCGATCTCATAGGTGAGTGCACCGTACTCTTTGGGAGTTTTCAGCGTGGGCAGGGCGGGGAGCGTCACAGTGTAGGTCTTTTCGCAGTCATTTACAATGGTAAGCGCAGTTTCCTTGGTGAAGTCAGGCGCAGCGGCCTTGATGATGCTGCCGGTAGTAGGGAAGCTGCTCTGCTCCAGGGCGTAATTCTTCGCGGTCTGCCCCATCAGGGTCACTGTGGCAGTGATGTTCTTGCCGTTGCCCACACTGGCCTCGTCAAAGCTGGCGGTCACGTTGTAGTCTGTGCCTCGGTTCAATGTTACGCCGTCGAAGGTTACGCTGGTAATGCCCGCGTTTGTTGTGCCATCATAGGGCTTGGACGCAGCCGTTACCCCGGTGATCGTCAGCGGCTTCTTCCCAATGCTGACTGCCACGCTGGCGGGTACGGTATCGTTGTGGTTTGCATCGCCAATCACCCGATACCACACGGTATATGCTCCGGCATTGGTGCCGGTGGGGATGTTCTGACTGTATGTGCCGTTCTCGGTCAGGCTGTACTGCATGGTGCCGCCGCTGGTCACGCTGCCCGCGGTAATCAGCGCCTGCTCCTGGCCGGTATAGGTCAGATTTTCCTGCGCTGTGGGAGGCGTGATGCGGCTTGCGCCGATGCTGGCCTTTTCTACCGTCACAACAATATCCTTGCTTATCTTCTCGTAACCGTTGCAAGTGGCGGAAAATCGGAAGGTGTGCCGGCCTGCGGACAGCTTTTGCGCAGAAAGATCAAATTGATTCTTTGTTGTCGCGCTGCCAACCGCTGTGGCATTGCCGTCCTCCACCTTGTACCACTGGAATCTCACAGCGCCTGTGCCGGTTTCCTTCGCTACCTTGACAAGAAGCATCCCCGTACCGCCATAAGTCATGCTCATCTCGGTGGGATAGTCCATGCTCTTGATGGGGATCTTGGCCATAGAAACATTGGTCAGTTCCGTACTGCTAAGGTCGCTGATCCAGGTGCTGCCGCTCTTAAACGTGTAACCCTCCGGCAGCAGGGATGCCAGCGTGACATCTCCGGTGACGGTCAGTTTTGCCGCCGTCTTACCGTTCAGATCCAGCTTGAGCGGGCTGCTGATGGTGATCTCGCCTGCATTTGCCAGCAGCTTCACCGTACCGCCGTCGGCTGCGGCGATGGCCTCGCCTGCCGTCCGATGGTAGGAAATGCTGCCGTCCGCCTTTGTCACCTCAGCGGCATAGCCGCAGTAGGGGCAAGCATTCCCGCCGGAATGGTCATCCGGGTGGCTGCACTTCACAACAGTTACGGCAGTATTCTCCTTCATCTCCGACAGCTTGAGCAATGCGCCGTCTTTCTTCCGATAAGCATATCCCTCTGCCAGCAGGGACTGATAATCTGCGCCATTCTTGATTTTGATGCTGTCAAAGGAGCCGCCGGACAGGGTCACTGGAATACCTTTGAGCGCACCCAATTCCAGCAGATCCGCGCTGCCGCCGGACATGGTCAGCGCTCCCTCCGTGTAGATGCCGCCGATGAACTTGCCGCTCGTTACCACGGCTTCGTTCCCGGTAAGAATGCCAAGCCCCACTCCACGGTTTCTCCCGTCTGTGCTGCCCTCCAGGGTGACATTGTCCAGCGTCAGCTTTGCGCCTGTCTGCTTAGATTTTCCGACCGCCACCGCATGATAGGGGTCGCTGGGATGGGTGTTTTGCACCTTGCCGTTTATGATGGCTACATTGGAGCCGAGGATACGTAGAAGCCCCTTCCCAGCGGATTTGCTCAGGGTGTGTCCATTCAAGTTCAGTATAATATTTTTGCTGATTTCGATAGGCTCTGGGTTCTCGATGGTCAAAGACCCCCGCAGCGTGATCGTGTCACCGTCCTGCGCGGCATTCAGCGCGTTTTCCAGACTGGTGTATCGCTTGCCGCCGGTTTCAAATGCCTCCACCAGCGCTTGGCAGCGGGTGCAGTAACCTTTGCTGTCCACCTTGCCCGCATGGTCGCAGCTTCTGCCGCAGGCACATTTGCCGTTCTGATATTGGCAGGTATGCGCGACCACCTTGACCGCTCTATTCGCAATATCTACATTGGAAACGTTCAGAATTTCGTCGTTATCGGCGTCTGCAAAGGCATATCCCTCCGCCAGCAGAGCCAGGGCCTCCTCACCAAGTGCTGCATTGATTCCACGTTGGAACGTGCCGCCCTGGAGCTGGGTTTTCCCGAGGAAATTCACCTGATGCTGAAACACGCAGTTGCCCTTTACCGTCAGGGTAAACAGCTTACTCCAGGCCTCCCCGCCTGTTGTAACGCTGTCTAATATCAACACCGCGGGGGCGCTGGTGGCAATGTCATTTATCGTGCCGTTTTTGATGGTAACGCTCTTGTACGGGAAATTTTGCAGATCCAGCGTCTTGACCTTGTGGCCCTGCAGATCCAGCGTAATGTCCATGTTCGCCGTATCGCCGTTCCCCGCTTTCAAGGTTGCGTTAGTATCCCGCACAAAATAAGCGGTTCCGCCGGAGAACAGAATGAACCCAACATCAGGGTTATCGCCTTCAAACGTATAGGGGATACCGTTGCGAATAAAGAGCACATCCTTGCTGCACGGTTCGCCGCACTGTTGGCATTTGCCCTCGTTGGTGTATTTTTCATGGGGGCAGGTGTTAATGGTAACGGTGACAGTTTTTGTATCTACGGTATAGTTATTATAGGACAGCTTGCAGTAGACCTGGCCGCTGTACTCCCAGTCCTTGCCCGCCACTGGGGTCAGGTTGGATTGGGTCAGGACGATTTTACTATAACGGGCGCTGCCTGTGCCCCGACATTCTTTTCCGTTCACATACCACTGAAAGGTGATTTGACCGGACTGACCGCTTTCCAGAGAGGCTTTGACATCGACAACCGCTACACTTTCCCCATTTAATTTCTCATATACGACCTGCGCCTGCTTTGTTATGGTAATGGGGTTTCTGGGCGCGGCGGCGACGGTGACCGTTGCGGTGGCGGTCGCCCTAGCGGGAGAGACACCATTTTCGCTGTCTGCGGTCAGCTTCCGCTTATAGCGGCCCTCCTTGACGTTGTTGTCGGCGGTAACGGTGATGGTCTGGTTGTCAGCGGATTTTTCCGCCGTCAGACCGGGGTGCTCGCCCACCCATTCCACGTTCAGGGTATTCATCTTGACCTTGCTGCCGTTCACGGAGAAGGTCGCCCTCTGACTGCCTAAGCTTTCCTGTAGGGTTCCCTGCTGCGCGCCGACAATCAGGCTTGCGCGGGGCGCCATCTTGGCGATGTAGATGGTCTTGACGTCCCTTTCTCTTTTCGTATCGTCCGCTGTGCCGACCGACATATCGTCTGTGTTTGCATTCTGTTGGTCCGAATACAGAACGGTCAGGCTGCTGTCAATGTTTCGGGCCGTTCCATACTGACTATTCGAAATCGCACCATATTTTCCGGTGGCGTAAAGGGTTCCTCCGTTCATGGTCAGGGATGCAGTTACAATACCCCAATTTGAATTTAGATTCAGATTTCCACCCTCAATCACGATGGTTTTAGCGCTCAAGCCGTTCCGACCGCCCTTGGTGGTTATCTTTACCCCGTCTTTTATGGTAAGCTTCCCGCCGGCGCTGTCGCTCCAATTGCCGTCCTCAATACCACCTTTCCCTGTAGGAACATTGACCGTCAGACTGCCGCTTCCCTGAATGGTCAGACTGTGGTAATACATATCCAGAGCGGCGGTATATGCGGTCTCGGAAATCGTAATGGTATTCTTGCCGGTCAGCGTGATTGTTGTGTCGCCGGTCAGTCTCACCGGGGTAGTTATGTTTTTGTTCTCCCAGGTAACATTGCCGGAGATGGTTTCCTCGTCTGCCGCAGCTGCCATCAGGGGCGTTGCCTGCTCTGTTCCCTTGCAGGCAGAGAGATCTGCATCTTCCGCAGAGCAGACCGGACAGTCGGGATTGACCGCCTCTTTCTCACAACGGGTTTCGCAGATGCACTCCACCGGAGCATTCCCGGACACACCGGGAACAAGCCCACTGTCCTGGGAATTACACTGCTCACAGATATACCCGCAGGGCGTCCCCTCTGTGGCCGGGATGTAGCCGCAGCTATCGTCATGCTCGCCGCGTTCATGAGGACAGCTTAATTCTTTTGTGATACAGCCGCTTTCCTCACTGCATTCATGGGTACACTCGGTCGGCTGGGCCTCCTCTGCTTCAGATGAGGTCGCCGTATTTTCTGGTACGCTGCCTTCCAAAACAGGGTAACAGCTTTCGTCATGCTCATGGACACACTTCTTCACAAGGGTGTAGCAATCCTCAGTATGTTCATGTTCACAGGCTGCCCCCTCGGTTCCTTCCGTATATCCGCAGTCCTCTGTATGTTCCGGGTGATGCTCGCACAACCCCGTATGGACGGCGGACACACCCGCTTCCACCGCAGATGCCGGAACGCCCGGCATCGTAAAAATCATTGCCGCCGCCAGTAAAAATGCGGCCGGCCGTTTCCATTTCCATTTCATTTTATTCATCCTCCTCACGTTGTTCGTTCCTTCTCGTTGTTTTCTGAAGCAGCCGGGATACTGCCTCCCGCAGCTGATATTCCGTCACAGGCTTCACCAAAAAGGTGTCCGCCTGCAGCCTGCGGCTTTGGGGTTCAAACTCTGCCTGGTCGCTAATCCACAGGAGAGGGACATCCCTGCTGTACCCTCGTATGCTCATGCAGAAATTCATCCCCCTGGCTCCGTCCTCCATGACCACCACAGCATCATAAGGCCCATCCCGCTGCATGGCATAGGTACAAAACACGCCGTTATCAAAGCGGTCTACTTTGCCCAGCTTCATCAGCAAAGCGGTTTCTTTTTCTTTCTGGCTATAACTGCATAGCGCAATTCGCATTTTCGCACCTCCATTTCATGATGGGTTTTATCGCCTCATATAGCTCCTGATCGGAGCAGTCTGCCGGAAGAAACACAGGGATACGCAGGTGATACGCGATCAGGGCGAAGTTTTTATCATCGCTCCACCAGACAAGCGGTGTTTCCGGTGCCAGCTGCTTCGTCTGTATGGCCGCCTCCAGTCCCTTTGCTCCGGTCATGGCGATGACAACCGCATGGTAGCGGCTCCGCCGCAGTGCCTGAGCAAGCTGGTTCTCATTCCACAATTCGTCAATCGCAAGCTGCCCATCCCCATCAAAAAGGGAGCGCAGCCTGCTTTCAAACCATTCTGCATTCCTTAATTCCGTACAAAGTGCGATTTTCATGCTGAGCCTCCTTTCCTGAAAAGAAAAATAAAAAAACCAGACCTTCTCATCGGAAAGTCTGGTAGTATAATTAGAGTAGCATCTTGTCAAGAGAAATGCAACCGACTTTGTTTAAGACGCAGGTTTCCTGTTTAAGACGCAAGTTTTTTCCTGCGGTTTTATGTTATACTAATATTGGATTATTGTGCAAAGGAGATGGCACGATGCAGATTGCGATTGTGGATGACAGTGCAGAGGACAGAGAAGAACTGTCTACCTGCCTGGAAAATTATATGAAAAAGCATCAGCTGGACTATACGCTGACAGAATTTGAGGACGGAGAGAATTTTCTGAAAGTAGCCGCCCAGGTCAATTTTCAGCTTGTCTTTATGGACATCTATATGGAGAACATGGATGGAATAGAAGCCGCCAGAAGGCTGCGCCAGAAAAACAGGCTCTGTAAGATCGTTTTTCTGACCATTACAGAAGATTATGCCCGGATGGGGTACAGCCTGTCCGCCAGCTATTATCTGCTGAAGCCGCTTTCGCTCCATCAGGCAGATTTTGAAGAAGCGATGGAGCTGTGCCAGCTAAAACCGCCCTATGAAGTGATGACACTTTCGGTTATGGCTGGCCGTCAAAAGCTGGAACTTCCCACAGAGAAAATTCTATACATAGATTATCAAAACCGTATGACGCGGATTCATACGGCGGAACGCGTGATACCGGTAAGCGGAGGTTTTCAGGAGGTCACTGCCGCATTGCAGAAGGACAAGCGTTTTTTGCCCTGCTACCGGGGCGTTTTGATCAACATGGACTATATCAGCCATGTTGACAGTCAGGCCTTCCGTTTGATAAACGGGGAGGAACTTCCGATTGCTCTCCGCAATGGAAAACAGCTGCGGGAAACCTACCGTCAGTATGTTTTCTCTGGAATGGGGCGTATCGTATGAGAATGAAACAAATACGCAGGCGTATTCTGGGGGGCTGTCTGGCCTGCCTCCTCTGCTTGACCGGCAGTATCCCTACATTTGCCGCTGGAACTGCAACCCCAGCCAACGCCGATGAAAGAAGGGAGAATCCGCCGGGTTTAGAAAACAAAGCTTCAGGGGCACTGGATAGCGCAACCCTGGAAGCACCTGAAGAAGTATCCCTCGTCCTTGTCACGGAAATACAAAATGAAGGCGAACTGCTCTCCCTGCCGGCTTTTACCCTGCCCCTTAGAACCACACCGTCTGATGATGACCTGGAGGAAATTTATCAGCTGGCCCTTCAGTATCAGACCGTTTGCGCCACTGTAACAGCCGGTGAAGAAATCCGGCAGGAAACATTTTCTGTCGCATGGGATTTTTCAGCCATTGACCAGACCACTCCGGGAGAATATGCCGCAGCAGGCCGGATTGAACTGCCGGAGGGGTATGCCTTTGGTGAAGCTGTATTGCAGGAGCTGCATATTCCCGTCCGGGTAGAAGAAATGACGCCTGCTGTCATTACCTCTATAGAGCAATGGTATCCTTATACAAATGCATTTGCGCTCCCACAGGGCAGCGAAATTGAAGTGCTGGAAGAATTATTCGCCGCCTCCCCGTATTATCTGGAATGCTATGCGGAAAACGGAACCAGCTACACCGCTGTGGTGGAATGGGATTTTTCGTGTATTGATCTGAATACTGTGGGACTGTACCATGCAACAGGAAGGCTGACCGCACCGAAAAATACCGTATTTGCGGATCGTGTCGATTTCCCTGAAATTACAATTCCTGTTTCTGTTCAGGCTCCGGATAGACCAGACATTAACTGTTTTCTGGCCGCCAGAGGAAACCTTTATTTTCCTTGGGTCACACCGCCGGGAGAACTGGATAAGATCAGTGTATGGCTGTCCGAAAACAACGGTTCATGGAACCATCTGGAAAATGGCATTTACGTGGGACGGGAAATGCTCTCGATTGCTACCCGTCTGCTGACGCCGGGCAGCGGTTACCGTCTTCAGGTTGATTATGACGGCGGACAGACCGGCATCCTGTCCTTTACCTACGCAGATGAAATTGTCCTTGAAGGGTATCATGAAGGCGACCGGGATGGAGGGGATGCAGGCGGAAATCCACCCGACACCATCATTCAGCCGCCTCCTGAAGATACCGACGATCAGGATCATGGTTTTGCAGACAGGCCCTCCACGAAGCCTTCAAAACCGCCTGCAACAAATGACGGTGGAACGGATTCCGATGAACCGACTATACCGGAAATCGAAGCGCCCGTTATATCAGGTCAGCCAGAGGAAGATACCACTTTGACGCAGCCCCCTGAAGTGCAGACGATTGTCGGCGCTTCAGAGCTTACCGATCCTGCCTGGAAGCTTTCAGAAAACAGGAAAGATTCAGTGCAAAGCGCTATGACCGTTCCCCAGGAAGCCGCAGATTCCCAAAACTCTGCTTTTTCAGAGTTCTTTGATGAAACCACTGACCGGATTTCCGGCACACGCTTTTTGATGATGCTGCAAACAGGGGCGCAAAGAGCCATCTTTTCCAAACAGGGAATCACTATCAGCATACCCAAAGACGCCTTGCCGGAGGGTATCCAAAACGAAGATCAGATTGAAGTCATCATCCAAAAGGATACGGATGGCGGTTTTTCTTTTTCGTTTTCCATCAATGGAACTGTGCTCAACTCCCTGCCGGATGTTTCTGTCATGCTGCCCTATCCAAATGACCCGGCAGCCGGCACATTGTTCCTTTGTGATGAAAGCGGCATGGAAGTTCCCATGACCGGCTATGACGATACGGCGAAAGCCGCTTCCTTTCAGATCAGCCATACAGGGACTTACACCATTGTGGGAAAGGAAGATACCGCTTCCCTGGCACATGCTGCCGACACAGAGCACAGCTGGTCGCCCATATTCTTTTTGATTCCGGCCTGTCTGCTTCTTCTGTCTGCCGGTGTGTTTTTCCTAAGGAGGAGGCGAAAATAAGATGGTATCTTCTGCGGTAAAAAAATATGCTGCCTTATGTATGGTCTGCCTGTGCTCATCCCTGTTTTTTCTTGGCCTGTATCAGTTCAATAATAAATATAGCCAGAACACAATCCAAGCGGCAAATGGGATTCTGGCGCTTTCAGAGGAAGAACTTCAAAAGTCACCGGTGCGCTTTCTGGTATCCGGCTGGGCATTTTATCCTGACGCGCTTTTGACCCCGGAAGAAATACAAGATGAAAGCCATTATATGCGCTACCTTTCCATTGGAGAGCAGACCAATTTCTCCAGCCCTGCAAACCCTTCTCCCTATGGCTGCGGGACTTACCAGATGACATTCTTCCTGCCGGAACGGAAGGAAGCATATGCACTGGAAATCCCGGAAGTGTTTTCTGCTTACAACCTTTATCTGGATCATGACCTGATCCTGCAAATGGGGGAACCGGCACAGGGGACACCATTGGTTCAAAACCGCATGGTCACTTTTCATGGCGGAAAACCGGTCACACTCACCATAGCGGTCAGCAACTATGACCACTTTTATGGAGGGATTGTTTATCCGCCTGCTTTCGGAACGATGCTGGCGGTCAATACAACCAGAGGAATCCGGTTTGCATTCTGCCTGTTCAGCTGTACAGTTACCTTTGTCTGTGCGCTGCTGTCCTTTTATTTCAGCCGCCGGATGAAACAGAAAAATACATTCCTGTTCGGACTGATCTGCCTTGCCATGTGCGGCCTGTCATCCTATCCTGTGCTTCATATGCTGGCTGCTGTTCCCATATTCCCCTGGTACACGATTGAATTGTTCTGTATCTATCTGGTTACCTGGCTGATCGTGGTTCTGCAAAACCGGATATGCAGGCCGGGCTTCCTGCCTGCGGCCATCAGTAATGGGGTGGGCGCTGCCTTCCTGGTATATGCGTTTTTGTATGGCATGATGGCTTCCCATCTCTCCCTTGGAGCCATTCGCTTTTTCTCTGCATCGGTCTTTTGTTATAAGGCGGCATCTGCGCTCTATCTGCTTATCATCGCTGTGCTTGCCATTCACAGAGGAGAAAAACGGAGCAGGCCGATCTTCTATGCTGCGGCAGCCGCAACCTGCGCCTTTATATGGGATCGCCTTCTGCCGGTTTATGAGCCGGTTATCGGTGGTTGGTTTTTGGAATGGGGCAGCTTTTTCATAGCAGCCGCCATCGGTTATTCCCTCTGGCGCGATGTGATAGAAGGGTATGGAAACAGCCTGATTTTTCAGGAAGAACGCAAGCAGGTCATCCGTCAGCTTTCTATGCAGACCGAATACAGCCGTCAGGTTTCTGAGGCAGCGGCAGAAAACAGAAGGCTGATCCACGACATCAAACACCATCTGCGCACCATAGACCGCATGGCCTCTGAACATGGGCAGACAGAGATCTGCTCCTTCCTGTTACAGGTTGAGGAACAGGTTGCGGCAACATCGGGTCACTCCTATGTTGCGTTCTGTAAAAATCCCGTCGTAAATGCGCTGATTGAATACTACTACGGCATGGCGCAGATACAAGGGACAGAATTTCAGGTGCGGCTCGATCTTCCTGATCAGATGCCGCTTACCGATGTGGAACTGTGTACGGTGCTGGGCAATCTTTTGGACAATGCCGTTGAGGCGTGCAGCCGCCAAAAACAGGGGGTGCACCGCATTTTCATTGCAGGCGAAACCAGAGGCAATATGTACTTTTTGAAGATCGAAAACACTTACGACGGTCTGGCCTTGCAGGAGGGAAAAACATTCCTCTCTCGAAAGGGCGCATCCGCGGATCATGGAATCGGGCTTTCCTCTGTCCGAAAAATCATTGAAGGCCATGGCGGTGATCTCGATCTTGTTCCTGGTGAGGAATCCTTTCTTGTTGGAATTACAATACAGATGTAAAAACTGTTTTTTGAGGCGCACTCAGATTTATCTCTTATTTGCGATAAAAGGGAAAAACCATTTGCAGGTTTTTCCCTTTCTGTTCGTGATATAAAAGGAATTAATCACACTTTTCTTCCAGAAAAGCATCCACGTCGATCTGCTCGCCGTCTCTCCAGATACGCTCGAGATCATAGAACAGTCGGTTTTGACGGTCAAACACATGTACGACGAGATCGCCGTAATCCATCAAGATCCAGTTTCCGGTCGGATAGCCTTCCATGCTTTTTAAGGAATATCCGGCTTTGGTGAGTTGTTCGTCTACATTGTCCGCCATTGCCTGCACCTGGTTTCGGTTGTTTCCGTTTGCAATCAGGAAATAATCTGCCAGAACGGAAACCTTTGCGATGTCGATCAGGGTAATATCCTCGGCTTTTTTATCTTCCAGCGCTGCGATCGCAAGCTGCGTCATTTTAGCTGCCTGTGTCATACGTTTCCTCCGTTTTTATAAAAATCATAGGTTTTCTGTGACATGGAATCGATCTCCATATTTCCGCCCTTTAAATAGCTTAAGGTGTTCTCCAGCGCCATGACGAGTGCTTTGTCAAGATTTTCAAAAGCGATCCTTCGGATTTCCGGAAGATTTGGAGCCTGCTTTCTGCCGGGCTCGATATAATCCGACAGCCATACGATTTTTTCCAGCAGGGACATATCCGGCCGTCCGGTCGTATGGTTCAAAATCGCGTTCAGGATATCAGGATCTGTCACGCCGTATTTTTTGGAAGCAAGATAGCTTCCGACCTTTGCATGCAGTAAAAAAGGATTCTTTTCTTCTGCAGGATTGATCGGGAGATTGTGCTTTTTACAGATTGAAATCTTTTTTTCATTGCTTAAGCATTTCGCGCAGTCGTGGAGCATGCCGGCAATCAGCGCGCTGTTTAAGTCTGCGCCGTAGCACATTGCAAGGGAAGCCGCGGTATAGGCGACGCCGAGCGTATGTTCATAACGCTTCGGGTCGAGCTCTTTTTCCATCGCCTTACGTATTTTTTTCAGATCCGGCTCTTTCATTTAAAAGACTCCTTTCCATCCCTGTAATACCCGCTTTTTTCCAGAAAGCTGCGGACGCGTTCCGGGACGAGATAACGGACGGATGTTCCTTTTTGCAGGTGATCCCGCACCAGGGAAGAAGAAATTTCCACATGAAGGGACGGCATGAAACGGATATCCGCGCGGTAACGGGACGCGAGGGATTTTGCCTGCAGCATCAGCGCAGAATCTTCCCTGCCCTGCCGGACGGAGGCTGCCGTAATGCACTGGGTAAAAATCTGCTCCGGATTTTTCCAGAATTCCATCTGGAACAGCGTGTCCGCACCGACAATATAATAAAGTTCGTCCTCCGGATACTGCGCATGCAGTCGGGTAATCGTTTCACAGGTATAGGAATTGCCTTCTCTTACAATTTCCATGTCGGAAACGCAAAAATAAGGGTTATCTGCTATGGCGAGCTGTACCATCTGAAAACGAATTTCTCCAGGCAGGATCTCCTCCTGCCGTTTCATATAGGAACAGCCGCTTGGAATGAACAGAACCTGATCCAGTCCATAAAAGCACCTCGCCTGCTCTGCAAGCAGCAGGTGCCCATTATGGATCGGATTGAAGGTGCCGCCCAAAATACCGATTTTGCTCATAGGCTACCGCCTTTATCCATGGGTAAAATAACTGTTACAGGGGAAGTTCGATTTTCTTGTGGTCTTTGCTCTCTTTGTAGAGAACGATTTTCTTGCCGATGACCTGAACAACGGTAGAGTGTGTGCGCTCTGCTACGATAGCTGCGATTTCTCTGGGATCGTCGAAACAGTTCTTCAGGACAGAAATTTTAATCAGCTCTCTGGTATTGAATGCTTCTGCAATTGCTGCCGTGCATTCCGGGGTCAGGCTGGATTTGCCGATCTGAAAAATCGGTTCCAGGCTGCTTGCGAGCTTCATCAGATATGCTCTCTGCTTACTTTTTAATTCCTTCATGGGAGTCCTCTCTTACTTATAATAATCAAAGGATAAGCCGTACATCCGAACCGTATCGCCTTCCTGGATTCCAAGCTCCTCCAGCTTGTCCAGAATGCCGGCATCTTTTAAAAATCCCTGGAAGAACGCAAATCCCTTTTCGGATTCGAGGTTGGTATAGCCAAGCATTTTTT
>ENA-OUQM01000924-OUQM01000924.1-human-gut-metagenome-genome-assembly--contig:-NODE-924-length-17804-cov-5.319849_pt1 | contig 17804 bp, 22 predicted proteins | sample MGYA00237949_ERZ548830 | MGnify/ENA primary metagenome ERZ548830 (study PRJEB26490, sample SAMN05194706) | human gut metagenome | biome: terrestrial biome; feature: human-associated habitat; material...
GGCGTTCGGCGTTGACTTCTTTGACGCGTTCCACCACCTCAAAGAGGCGAGCTCTACCGGGTATCCCGTAGGCTTTCAGGGCTGGCGAAACCGCAAGGCATATCGTTTTCTCGGTACGGCTGATATCCGCCACCACAAGGTTTGTTGTCATAGGGTCAAGACCGCGCCCATGCACTCGACGGACGCATAGTACGACTTTAGATCGATGGCAATGTATATTCTCTGTCTCTCCAGCATCAGCGCGCCCCCTCCCTTGTTTCTGACGATCAGTATACCACGCCGCGCAGAATCGAACAAGCGTTTGCGCCGAATTTTGCGGTGGAATCTTGTGGAAACCGCCGCTTCCCAAAACCGGCTCTCCATGCTACAATGATGCCTGTTTGTGTGAAGGGGTACTTGAGAGTGTTCTATACGATAGAGGAAGCGGCTGTTCTCTGCGGATTTCTGGAGCTATATTTGAATCGGGACAGCGTAGATACAGCAGTACGAAAAAAATACGAAAAATTCCGACTTGGACTCGTGCAAGAGTCTCTGGGGCGGGATGATTATATCTGGGCCACCAAGGCGCTGAGTTTTCTCCGCCCGCACTGGTGGCAGGCTATGAAGACCAGCGCGCACTCGAAAATGCGCTGCTGAAAACCCAGACACTGGCTTTGAAAACAAAAAATCAACCACCTTATCGGCAGCGGCAGTCTTAGACTGCTGCTGCCGCTTATTTTTGAAAGGAGTGCATCCTATCAGCAAAGAAACACTCAAAATTCTCGTGGTGGAGCCGATGACTCCGCCCACTGTGCAGAAGATCGACGGGAGCCTCGAATCCATGCAGAAGCTCGTAGGCGGTCATATTCAGGCCATCTACCCCTTCGATGGTCCCGTCGCCATCATCTGCAACGACGAAGGAAAGCTGCTGGGTCTTCCTATGAACCGTGCCCTGACCGATGACCACGGAGTGCCGTATGACATTGTCTGCGGCACTTTTTTCATAGTCGGATCGGCGGAAGATCGCTTCACCTCCCTGACAGAGCAGCAAATCAAAAAGTACCAGAAGAAGTACGCCAACGAAATGGTGTTCTCTGTTCCTGCACGGCCCGAGCCTCATAAAAACTATCCTAAGAAGGAGAAACACAAACATGAAAGATAACTGTATTTTAACTGCTGAGTCCGTCACGGAAGGCCACCCGGACAAACTCTGCGACACAATTGCGGACGCCGTGGTGGACGCCTGTCTGAAGCTCGATCCCACGGCCCACGTGGCCTGCGAGGTCATGGCCACCGCGAGCAAGATCATCGCGGCCGGTGAGATCACGGCGCCCCAGCTCCCGGACATCCCCGCCATCATCTGCAAGACCGTGCAGCGAGCCGGATATGGCGGCAGCGACTACGAGGTCGAAGTCATCATGAGCAGAGTCCCGACATTGCAGGGGCTGTCAAGGGCAAGCAGGATACCGGTGCGGGCGATCAGGGCATTGTGTATGGCTATGCCTGCGATGAAACACCGGAGTTTCTGCCCCTCCCCGTTGTGTTTGCCCACCGCCTGACACGCATACTGTCTCATGTGCGTGTACTGGAGATCGTACCGGAGCTTCGTCCGGACGGCAAATCCCAGGTGTCAGTGGAATACGAGCACGGACTCCCCAAGCGCATCGCCGCAGGCGTGCTGTCCTGCCAGCACGAAGAGGACGCCGATCTCGACGCCCTGCGCCGCGACCTGATGCAGTATGTCATCCTGCCCGCGCTGCGGGAGCTTCCTCCGGACGAGCACACGAAGATCCTCATCAATCCCTCCGGCAGATTTGTGAAGGGCGGCTTCGAAGCGGACACCGGCCTCACGGGGCGCAAGCTCATGGTGGACACCTACGGAGGTCTTGCGCCCCATGGCGGCGGCGCGCTGTCTGGCAAGGACGGTACCAAGGTAGACCGCAGCGGCGCCTACATGGCCCGCTATCTCTGTCTGCCTCCTGCTTTTCCGTGTCTCTTCAGACTGATACTCCCACAATGTGGACACGCCAGAGGTATTTCATCATTCTCTTTTATGCTGTCCTTTGTGGTTTGTCCTCCTGCCCTCTTAACTTCCAGTGCAGCCATTAACTGGTTGACTTGTTCATCGCTGAGTTTATCAATGTCAGTCAGTATCTCCTTGAAGAAATCAGCCATAGTAAGCCCTCCTAGCAGTATCCGCCTGTCTGCACTGCTTTCGGTGCTTGCCCTTCAACCGTAGTCCAAGTTCTTTAGAAGTGCTTCCTTCTGGAGTGATAGCACCTTTTGGCTGCATTGTGCTGCTTTCTGCTGATAGTAGACAGACTCACGGATAAATTCTTCCGCCGCATCAAATGCACTTAGGAGTTCCAGCTTCAACTGCTCTTTGTCGGATGGCGCTTTTAAGTCTGTTTTCTGTATTGCTGAGGACACCATCTTTAGGTAACCACTGTCGGATGTGATAAACGCCAGCAGTATCCCCATTAAACCGCCATGCACATTTGGATTGGCTATCTTTTTACTGTCTATAACTTGCTTGATTTCTGTCCACTCAGCATCAGCGATGATTTCTACCCCAAGTTTCTTTGCAAATATTCTAGCCTCTGCCGTTACCCGATCGTTAGTGATGACAACAGGTGCCGCACCGTTATTGTAGTAATGGGTTCCAGCATAAACCTCTTGTATAGGTGCCTTGCTTAAAGGTTTGTTGAAGAACTTGCATTGAATGTTGAATGAATACTTGATTGGCCTTGTGATACTGGTGGCTATGATGTCAATGCCACCGTCATTACTGCCTGTTTTCTTTGCACGAAACCCATGCTCACCAAGAAACTGAACCATGAGCTTCTCAAAATCTGTTCCTGTATAACAGTTCTGAAAGAGGAATGAGGTATCCATGCCTATATGCTCCTTTGAAAAGTAGTAACTCCATTTGTGAAGTTCACTTCTCAATAGCAGAGAGGATGGTGCGCAATTAGGTATCCCTAAATTGGACTGATGTCGCTATTTTTTGCAATGTATCCATACGGGATTGAATGATTGTTGAGTGGTCATTGAATGTATGTTGCTCGTTTGACTGTATATCAAAGTAGTGGCAATGTATCTGCACCTCCCAATCCTTTGATTTGAAATTTATATTTCTTCTGACCACAAAGCCAAATGAAAAGAGGATACCCTGTTTCAAAGGGTATCCTCATGCAGATGCGACTATTTATTCACCTATTTCGAATTTTATTCACGATTATACATAGCAACACTTATCTTGAAAAGGGACTATTTTTCCTCTCATCCGCGCCATTGGCCTCATCCTGCTGGGCTTCGGTATTTTGCAGGTAGGCCTGTCCCTCAAGAGCCACGATCCCTCCCAGCGAGCCAATGGCATGCTCACCGTGGCAGGCGGCATTGTCATTACCTTTACCAAGGAGATTCTCACCCTGATCACCGGCTAAAAGGAAAACGGCAGGGTGCAATAAAAGCACCCTGCTGTTTTGTATCTCGATGATTTCGTTTTGAAGAAATGACAGGTGCCGCACAGATCAGCTCAATCTCTGCAGAGCAGCTTCGCCGCTTCCGCCCACATATCTGCTGCAGAATAAGTCTTAGCCCCCGCCATTTTGTTTTGCTCTCTACGGAGCATTTCTGCGAATAATTCCGATTCTGTCCGACGCTTCTCCCAGAGGGCAATCGGCAAAAGTGCCTTTTCGCTTTCGCCGCCGGAATCACTGCGAAGCGTAGTTGAGATACGAATTATCACGTGCCACACCTATCTCTGGCTATTTCACAGCAATGCACTGTAATCCCTGCGGGCATATAAAATTCTGCGGATCTGCACCGTGTCGCCAACGACCACATAAAACACCAGATAATTTTTGACGATGAGATAGCGGTAGCCTTTTGCAGCCAGCGCCAGATCCTTCGGTCTCGGGCATCGTTCGGGCATTTTGGATAAGCTGGCAATTTCTTCGACCAGCAAGTCATAGTACTTCAACGCAGCATCCGGGGACAGCGTGTTCAGATATCCGATCACTTCCTCCAAGTCCTGCTTGGCAGTGGGAAATATCTTGATTTTATACGTTTCCATGAACACGCTCCCGCAGGCTCTTAGCCAGCGTCAGGAAATCCTCACCCTCCGCACCGGAGGCGATCTCCTGTTCCGCCACGGCCAGTTTTCCGTAGAGATCAATGAGTGCCTGCTGGCGCTCATACTCTTCCATACTGATCACTACCATGTCGCCGGTGCCGTTGCGGGTGATATAGACCGGCTCACGAGTCTGGCGGCAGAAGTCCGAGATATCATTGGCATTGCTGCGAAGATCGGAAATTGGACGAATACTTGGCATACCATGCACCTCCTTGTTTTCAATCATAGTATAGCAAAATAACGAGCAAATATCAATATAAATTTTGAGCAAAGAAAGAAGGTGAAAATGATTGGAAGTGGAAATTGGATCATAGATAACCTAAACTCCGCACTGGCCATGTGGAACGAACAGCTCTCAGATATCTGGCAGCTCATCACCACATCGCCGGAGTCCTTTAAGGGTGGCGGTATTTGGGCTGTCATCGTCAACATCAACGACGGGCTGAAGGCCGTGGGCTACGCATTGCTGGTGCTGTTTTTTGTCATGGGCGTGGTCAAAACCTGCGGCAGCTTTGCAGAAATGAAAAAGCCGGAGATGGCATTCAAGTGCTTTATCCGCTTTGTGCTGGCTCAAGCCGCAGTAAGCTGGGGCATGGAGCTGATGACCGGAGCGTTCCGTGTGGCGCAGGGCATGGTGACAACGATTATCAATGCATCCGGGCTGACGGCTATGTCGGCAACAGCACTGCCGGACGAGATGGTGAGCATCATCGAGGATGTGGGCTTTATCGACTCCATTCCCCTATGGGCGGTGACGCTGCTTGGCTCGCTTTTTATCTGGGTGCTGTCTCTCGTGATGATTCTGACGGTGTATAGTCGTTTTTTTAAGTTATTTATCGCGACCGCTATCGCTCCTGTGCCACTGGCCAGCTTTGCAGGACAGCCCTCCAGCAGTATTGGCATTGCTTTTCTAAAAAGCTACGCCGCCATCTGTCTGGAGGGCTGTGTCATCGTATTGGCTTGTGTGATCTTCTCGGCGTTTGCGTCTTCACCGCCTGCCATTGCGGACGATACGCTGGCAGCAGCCACCATCGTGTGGAACTATGTGGGTGAACTCATTTTCAACATGCTGGTGCTGGTCGGCGCGATCAAGATGAGCAACCGGATCATCCACGAGCTCATGGGGCTTGGCTGATTCAGCGCCACAGCCCCTCGGTGCTGACGGTGTCCTCGCCGTTCTCTCTTGCCTTGCGGACACGGTATGCAAAATACTCAACCGCTGCACGGTCTTCCCGCTTTTCCTGAATGAAGCTCCAGACGCATTTACCCAGTGAGATCAGCCAGGACAGGATGACCAGACCGACCAGTGCAAACAGGATATTGTCCGCCAACGCAGTATGTGCCTGATACCATCCGTGAAACACGGTCAGCATGGACACCGTGTACAGCAGCGGGATCGTCAGCCGCGCCAGCGCCGCCAGGCGGAACAGGACCGCCAGAATGCCGAGTCCGGCGCCGATCATCCAAAACATCATTTGCCGTGACCTCCTTCTCGAGTTTGGGGGCATGGTACCATGACCGGGCAGAAAAAGCAAGTATCTGTTCGGGAAAAGTCAGAAGAAACGGAGGCGGTACATTGGAGGTACGCATCAACAAGGAAGTACGCAACTATCAGGAAAGTTTGTTTTTCGGCCTGTCCCTGCGGCAGTTTTTATTCGCCCTGCTGGCAGTAGCTGTAGCGGTCGGCGTTTACTTCGGCCTGCGCCCTGTGCTTGGGAACGGTGAGATCGGCTGGGTCTGTGTCCTCGCTGCATTTCCCTTCGCCCTGGGCGGATTTTTTCAGTACAACGGCATGAATCTCGAGCAATTTTTATGGGCGTTTCTTCGCTCAGAATTTCTCACGCCGAAACGGCTCTCGTTCAAATCGGAAAACGTATTCATTTTTTCTCTCCACAGTCTTCTTGGAAATCAGTCTTCCCATATCAATAATCCATCCAACAATTTGAACGTCAGATTGCGTGTTAGGTCGCAAGTTAGTTTTAAGTTAGTATCAAGTCAGTTCCAAGTGGCGCACTACCACCCGGAAGCGCTTAAATATTTTTCAAATATTGGTGCGGTGTTTCTCTTTCGCTTTGCTGCGGAGTATTTGTATTTTTCCAGCAGTTCTGCAATATCCTATTTAGCTGCATTTAATTATACCACCAGCAAAATGGATGCTCAATATAAGGACCTGTTGATAAAAGCAAAAATTCTGCTGAAACCCATCGTGGCCCCAGCAGAACAATAAATTGGGAGATACAGATGAATGCGTCGAGCTGTGGATCGTAGGAGGATCCATATTTCTCAGGTGGATCGGAGAACTGAATTGCGGGGATATATCCGGTAATGCCCAGAAGCTCCAGCCCTCGGTGAACAGCGCCCGTCTCATATCCGCGATCCAGAGCAAGCCGGCTCATTGGGATACCAAGATCGATTTGCCGTTCCAAATGCCGCAAGACCAGAAGACTTTCCTTCTCATTGGCAGGATATACATCAACGCCTGTTAAAATGCCGTGTTTGCAGTCCACAGTTGCTTCCATCAGATACCCGATGCCGCGTTTGCTGCCGTGATTGATATAACCGCTGTCTGGATATGTTTGGCTGGTGGTACGGCACTTCCTTACAATTTTTGTTGGCAGCTTTTTGAAGCCCGGCTGATTGGAAAGCTCTTCATCCAAAGAATCGAGATAGCTTTGCATACTCTGTTCAACTTCTATTTCTACATTGATCCAGCTTTCTCTTGATACGTTGGCCGGAATGTAGCCTCCATCCGCAGCCATAGCTTCTCCGTCGATCAGCCCGCTGTCTATGCATTGCTTGACTATTTCATAGAAGGCTTTCTGAAAGAGATCGCTTTGCTGCCATTTTCGTGTTCTGGTCTTACTGAATGTGGAGGGATTTGGGATTGTGTCATCCAGTTCAAATCCGCAAAACCACCGGTAGGCGATGTTGAGCTGAACTTCCTCCACCAACCGCCGCTCTGATTTGATGCCATACAGGTATCCGATCAAGAGCATTTTGAACATACTGACAGGGTCGACAGATGGACGGCCTGTTGCCGGATAATATGGCGCCAGAAGATCATAGATGAAATCAAAGGATACCATCCGCTCGATCTTCCGCAGCAGGTGGGTTTCTGGAATCAGTGACTCTATATCTACGAAAATCATTGCCGTTTGTCTGCTTTGGCGTCCCATCATGCTGCATCCCTCCTATAACTATTATACCACAGAAAGGATTTGTGCGCCACTTTGTCAACAGGTCCGTTATTGTACATTATCCAAAAAATATGACTTGCTGTGAAATTCGTAAGCCGCGCTTCAAGACGAAGCATTTGCTTTATGCAAAGGCGGAAAAAGGCCGGAGGACAATGTCCTCCGGCCTTTTTCCGCCTTTAGCCAAGCGCTCGCTTAATAAAATAAGAATATAACATCTGTAGATAGATGAATTTGAGAAACTCTGTTGAGTCGTCAGATGCGCACCAAAGCACAGCGGGTAATCCCAAAACTCTCTATAGCCTCCCGAAAGCTGCGTATTACAACCAAAAAAGTTGGAAGCAATTCGATGGGCAGAGGTCAGCACAAGGCCCAAAGGCAGAAGACTACTCGCCTTGTATCTTGACAAGTTCATCCCAAATGGGTGCGGAGATATTAGAAATCTCCTTATATATTTTGAAGATTTTCATGTATGCGGCGCGGTTTTCTGCGTTTGGCTTGTAGGTTTTCTTCATGCGAATGCATCGCTCGGCAGCCTCGGACTCGTTGGCAAAGACACCGACACCAACGCCGGCAAGCAAGGCTCCGCCGAAAGAGGATTCCGCGTTTTCAGGCAGCTTCACTTCGAGGCCAAAAACATCGCTAACAATCTGGCACCACAACGGGCTCTTAGCTCCGCCGCCAATAATCACAATGTCCTCCATGCTATCGGTGAAGGTGCGCAGGACCTCCAGACAATCGTAAAGGCTGAAAGCGACACCTTCCAGTAGTGCGCGGGCAAAATGGCCCTTATTGTGCACCATGCTGATGCCGAAAAAATCTCCTCTGGCATTCGGATTGAAGTAGGGGCAACGTTCTCCGAGAAGATAGGGATGAAAAATCAACCCGCGGCAGCCGAGTTCTGACTCAGCCGCAAGCTTGTCCATCAACTCATAAATATCGAGTCTCTCTTTTTCGCACTGCGCATATTCAGCAGGGAACAATGCATCGCGCATCCAGCGATAAGCCGAAGCGCAGCTATTTGTCGCTGTAACGGTGTACCACTTCCCTTCCACAGAATAAGGATAGGTAAATGCCTTCGCGTGAGGGTGCGCTTGATTGGTAACCAAGTTGACATTGCCTGCGGTAGCAAGTTTTACAATGATTTGGCCCTGATTGATTGCACCGGCGCTAAAGTCCTCCGCAGCAGTATCAGAACAGCCAGCGATGACAGGTAAATTTTGGGGCAATCCTGTAAGCTCAGCCACTTCACAGCGAACCTTACCTACTACATCTTTCGTACGGCAGATTGGGGGCAGCGTAGAAAGAGGCAATCCAATCATGGAACAGAGTTCTTCCGACCACGACTTGCGTTCGGCATCATAAAGAAGGCTTCCTTGCGCATCCACAACATCCGTGCAGAAATCTCCGGTTACATAAGATCGAATATAGTCCTTTGTGAATAGAATCTTCCGGATCTTACTATAAACCTCCGGTTCATGTTCCTTGACCCACATCAACTGAGGCAGCGTCCAAGTCGGGGTTGGCATCTGCATTCCAACCTCAAAGATTTGCTGTCCATACTGTTCGTTCAGACGACGGCACTGGTCACCACTGCGCTGGTCATTCCACATAATGCAGCGACGAAGAACATTTCCATCATCTCCGATTAACACAGCGTTGTGCGTAGAGGCGGTGACAGCAAGTGCTACTACGCCTTCAAAACCATCCTTCATTTGATGACGACAGGAAATCACGGTGGAGTTAAATGCTTCGATCCATAAGGATGGGTCCTGCTCGGACCACCCCGGCTTCCGGTGTTCGGACGGGTATTCCTGAAAAGCGGTTGCGCAAACGTGGCCTTCGGTATCGATTACGGTTGCCTTGCAGCCGCCCGTGCCAAAGTCAACGCCAAATAGTTTGGTTTTCATATTGCCTCCCCAATTCGTTGACAGCGAGCTCTCTCTGAAAAAGAGAAAAAGACTTGCAATCAGTACTTTTTAACAGTTAGGGCTTTTTCCAGTGCTTCAAAACTCTCAATCGCTTGATTGCCAAGCCGGAGTGCCACTCCAGTGTAGAGAGTATCAATAATCGTGAGTTCTGCCATGCGCGATGCTATCGCGTAAGTGCGGTACAGTGTTTCCTGTGAATATGTGTAAAGCCGGATATCGGCTAGCTTTGAAACCGGAGAGATGCCATTGCTTGTGATGGAAATCGTAGATGCACCGCGTGCGCTCGCTAAGCGAATCGCGTCTGCGGCATCGCGGGAACTACCGGAATGGGAAATTACCAGAACGACATCCTTTTCGCCAAGACAGGACACTGCAATCATCTGCATATGATCATCTGTATAGGCGTGTGCATCAAGTCCCAAGCGCAGAAATTTGTGCTGCGCATCCATAGCAATCGCTCCGGAGTTACCGTTACCGATGATCACAATACGGTTGGCACTGCTTAGAGCATCAACACTGCGTTTTACCGCAGTAATATCTGTTGCTTGCTGCGTCATTCGCAGGGTCTCAATCGCACTTGAAAACACCTTTTCAACGACCGTTTCCGTTGATGCATCTTGCTGCAAATCCTCGTGAACCTTATTTTCCGGGGAAACCAGTTTTTGCGCTACACTGACCTTAAGAGCCTGAAAGCCTGGATATCCCAGTTTGCTGCAAACTCTTGTAATCGTCGCCTCGCTGCTTCCGACCAGCTCTGCAAGTTCAGTGATGGAAGTATAGATAATCTGATCCTGGTGCTCCGCCATGTACTCCGCAGCTATCCGCTCCTTGTTTGACAATGATTTTAGTTTCTCTTGTACAAGATTGTAGAAATTACTGCCGCCTGTATTTCCATTCATATTGCGCACCTACTCCTTGAAGAATAATTGTAGCAAATCTATTATACAGGCAAAATGCTTCAAAGTGAATTGAAGTTTAGAGAAATATCGTTTTTCAGAAAAAATATCAGATATCTTCTACGAAATTGCATTTTCCGGGCTGCGTTAACATATTCAGTGCCTTTTCGACATAGCGTCGACGAACATTTTTTTCATCCGCGCTGCTCAGGGTCGGATTGCCTACGGGGCAGGTAATAGCAAAGCCTCTGAGAATTCGTGATGAGCCAACGGACTTGGCGATATCTACCACAGCGCAGATCTGTGTAACAGGGATGCCAACACGCTCGATTTCTTTAACAATCGTTGACCCGCAACGAGTGCTGGTACCTCATGTAGAGGTTAGAATGGCGGCGGTTATGCCCTTGTCCAGTAGAGACTGCGCGATTTTTTCGCCTTTCGCTTTTGCTGCAGCAACACTTGCACAGTTGCCACAGGTTACATAGACCTCGTCATGAAGATAGCCAAGCTTCCCTGCGGCTACTTCTTCGCGTAAAATGTCCATAGGGAACAGACGATACGGATTTTCAAGTACCCATGTGCCATCGTAGCCACTGTGGATAACAAAAAACTTGCCAGAGGTCAGTTCGTCCCAGTTGTAACAGCCGACATTGGTACTGCCGTTGGGTTTGAGCTTGTCGGGGTTGCTCTCGGGAATCAGCCCACCGTCAGTGACAAGCGCAAGCCGCGCCGTCTTCAAGTCTGTGATAGCGGGGGCAGGTGCAATCTCGTCGAACTTGGGTGGAAGCAGTTCGCTTTTAAAGGGCTTCCCGTTGATTTTGTTGAGCAGCATCTCAATCGCGCGATTTGCAGCATTTAATGACTGTTCTTCGTTGAGAATAACATCGCGGATTACATAGCCTTCGCTTTCGGCGCTGCCAATGTGCTCGTGCTTCAGAAGCCGAAGGCCGATGCTTGCCATGGTAGGGGCTACCTTACGAAGAGTGGAGGAAAGAATGGCGGTTTTAACGATGTAGGTATCTTTTCGGAAGAGCTCTACAGCGGGGTTCTCGGGAAACATTCCGGTAACTGTAGGAATTCCCAATTGACGCCCAACGGCCGAAGCCATGTTGCCGCAACTGATTCCGTAGCGGCCTGCGTTGAAGGCCGGGCCGGCGATAAACAAGTCGGGATTGAGCTCGCGGACGAGTTCAACGCCTTCAGCAACAGCTTTATCTGTGTTTTCTGCAAAATAGTTGTCGCCGCAAATCACGGTCCCTACTACCTTGCAGTCATCCTTGAGCAAATTTTGAAACAATATTGCAGGGCCAATCGCCTCGTGCTTGACACTGAACCCCACGTGAGCCATGTCCTCGCCGCCAATTTGGCCAAAGAACTGATTGACGTAGCAAACTACTCTCCATGTTTTCTGTTCCATGTAATGGCCTCCTCTTAGTAATCTACCGCCATTCCGTAAGAATAGCCCACCTGACTCATCAGGCCAACCTGTTTCATGTAAGTAGAGCGGACCTCACCTTTTGCCAGGGCACCGGTCGCGATTTTATGTCCACCGATAACGCCATCATCTCCACTGAGATAGAGCGCATCCTGCGGCCCTCCGAGCAACGTTTCTACAGGCGGAAGAGTAAAGTTGTGATAATACGTACCTGAACAAACGATCGAGTCCACATTTTGCTCACTGATCATGCACTCGATAGCAAGATTGCTTTTGCCGTTCAGTATTTGAATGATGGGCACCGCTTTAATGCCGAGCTTTTCAGCTTCGCTTGCAATTGCGCCGACACAGAGCGTGGAAGCACCACCTACACCCTTGGTAACAATGACGCCATCTGCATGAAAGACTTCTTTGAGTAAATTTGCAGCCATCTTGGATACCAAATAGCGATGTTTCGCCTCAACAGAGGTAACTGTAATCAGCACACCCGCAAAATTCAAATCCTTTCCGTGGCGTCGCATCAGTTCGATAATAACGGGATGGTTCTGGATTTCATAGGTAGTGACGCATCGAAAACCGCCGCACAAGGAAATCGCCCCATCCAAAACTTCAGTTGGCTGCATAATCAGCGGCAGACTATCAGGTATGGCGTTTCCGTAAAGCATCGGTTCGCGATAATTTTGCGTGTCATACTGTTTAGAATATATCTGATAGGAATAGGCGATGCTGGGCAAGTCGGGATATTGCTTTTCGTTGTCAAATGTTTCAGAGCAGTCGGCTGCGGCTTCCAGCGTAAGCTTTGCAAGCATGACGGAAGTCTTATAGCCGATTCGGCGCAATGCTTCGCGATAATCTCGGAAGTCAGCGTTTTCTGGAGCCATAGGCTCGATAACCAACTCCGGCATCTTAGCGTAAGGGTTGATAGCGGCACACTCTCCGCTCATATCAAAAGACCCCCACTTGCGAGACCAATAGGTATCGTTCTGGCAGAGAACAATTCCCATTCCTTCAACGGCACGAGTAACGCCGGATCCGGAAATCTCGTATTCCTCGGAGAGCACGCCAGGCCAATCAATATTGCCGGACACCTTGCATCGAGGTTGAACAACATCTACAACATTGATGATACGTGTAGAGTCGCCGGGATAGGTAATGTCGATCTTCAAAGTGTCAAAGCATGTTTCTTCGGCGGCAAATACAAGAATATCTTTTTTGTTGATATAAAGGACTCTGTCTTTCAAGCAAGTCTCATCACTAAAGCGCAGATCCTTGATTTTATAAGTTTCAACTGTTAATTTCATTCTATTAAACTCCTTTGTGCATCAGGCGCCCATTAAAAGGTTGGGAACAAACGTAACCAACGGGGGCCAAACCAGCATAATGAGCATTACAACGAGGATAATCAGCACCACTGGCAGCGTGTAGCGAATTGCTTCTTTGAAAGGTGCTTCGGCAATGCTCATAGACAGGAATAGATACAGCCCGACCGGCGGAGTCAGAGCACCAACGACGGTGGAAATGGAGAAAAGCACGCCAAACATCAAGGGGTCTACGCCGAGGCTGAGCACCAGCGGATAGACAATAGGGAGAATGACCGCAGTTGCGGCAAGTGTCTCCATGAAGCAACCGATTACCAGCATAATGCCAATAATAATCAGAACGACCACAGTGGGATTCTGAGACACAGAGAGCATGAATTCAGAGATGGTCGAGGCTAAGTTTTCCTTCGCGAAGATATAAGAATAGATATTGGAAATACCCATAATCATCATCAGCATGGCGGATGATGACGCAGCTCTCTTAAAGATACCGGGAAGGTCTCGCAGATGCAGCGTGCGGTAAATGAACAGCCCACAGATAAGAGCATACAGGCAAGCGACTATACCGGATTCAGTGGCTGTACAGAAGCCAGAAACAACACCGCCGATAATAATAAATGGAATAATCAAAGCGAAGAATGCGCGTTTGAAGGAACTCCATACCGCATGTAAGCTGAATGTATGTGATCCTGCATCTACGTTATATTTCTTCGCATACCAATAGCACAATCCCATCAGAGCGAAACCAATCAAAATGCCGGGAACAAGTCCGCCAAGAAATAACTTGCCAACCGAGAACCCGGTCAGAGACGCGTAAACGATCATGTTGGTGCTGGGCGGGATGATGGGTGCAAGTGCGCCGGAACCCGCAATTGTAGAAGCGATAAAGGCGCGATCATATCCCGCCTTTTTTAGCTCAGGGACAGTAAGTGTGCTGACTGCGCTCATGGTAGCAGCGCCGGAGCCGGAAATACCCGCAAATATCATATTTGCCATAACGGATACCATACCAAGTCCTCCGCGGAGCTGGGCGATACATGCTCGGCAGAAATCAAGGATGCGGGAGGAAAGTTTTGCCGAGCCCAGAATCTCACCAGCAAGGATAAACAGCGGGCCTGCCATCAGCGAAAACGAGTTCATGCCGCGAATTGCCTGTTGAACGGCAACAAAAGGCGGAACGTCGCTGCCCAGCAGAATGGCTAAAAGGCCAGAAAGTCCGATTGCAAAAGAAACAGGCACACCGATTACCAGAAAAATCAAAAGTGTGATAATGGCGATAGCGATCATTTATTTTTCCCCCTTTGCATAGAGCTTGGCCAGTCTTGGAATTGCGCTAGCATATGAACATAACATCATCACAATGCCAAGTGGAGCTGCCAAATAAATATAGGAGTATGGGATAGGAATCGCGGCACCAAGAGAATTACCGCTTTTCTGCACCAGTTCGATTGCTCCAGGAAAGAACATAATCAGGAACAAGACGCTGATTAATCTTGCAACGACAAAAAGCCCTGCGCGAACCTTGTTGTTCTTTAAAAAGCTAATCAAGATATCCACAGATACATGCCCGTCAACGCGAACGGTCAGCGCGGACCCAATGAACGTCAGATAAATGCCGCAAAAACGCATTGCCTCTTCTGTCCACGGCGGTGCAGAGTGGAACAGGAATCGCCCGAAGACCTGCATTGCGCCGAAAATCAGAATCAAAACAAACATTAAAGTGCAAAACCATGTTTGAATTGCCTCGATGGCACGATCGATTTTCAATAATGCTTTCATACGTTTTTCCTTTCATAAAGAAGAAAGCGTGTGCATGTGTTTTGTCATGCACACGCATTCCGAGCTATAAGGGAATTAGTTGTTCAGAGCAAGCATGCGTTCGATCAGTTCGCCCAGATTGTAATTTTTCTCATACTCATCATAGATAGGCTGGCAGGCGTCCTTCATGCGGTTGCGCTCTTCCGAGGAAACTTCGTTGATAATAACTCCGGCATCCTCCATGACTTTTTCTGCGGCATCATCGGAAGCTTGGCGGTTTGTAAGCTGTGTCTCCTGGCTTTCAAGTGCACATTCCTGAATAATTTCCTGAAGATCAGCGGGGATAGAGTTCCACTTATCTTCATTTATCAGTACACAGTAAATGGCACCAAGGTGACCGATCTTAGACAAATAACGTCCCTGCTCCTGCAGATTCTGGTTTACAAGGCCGGTAACATCAGCTTCAACAGCATCAGCAACGCCCGACTGCAAAATGGTATAAGCCTCACTCCACGCAGAGGTAACGGTGCTGGCACCGAGACAATTCCAGAGATTAACATACAGTGGGGTTTCTGCAGTGCGCATCTTGAGGCCCTTGATGTCGTCAAGGCTGTTGATGGGACCCTTCTTCAACAGAGGCTGACGAATACCGTTCGAATAAGTCATCAGCAACCGGACGTTGGTGCCCTCGAGCATTTTGGGAACTTCTTCAGCAACGATGGTGCGGATCAGTTCCGCCTGAGTGGCAAGATCTTTGGTCAGAAACGGCATATTGAACACAGCAAGCTGAGGAACACTCAAAGCGGCAGCCCAGTCGGCAGTGTCACAGCAGGTCATATCCAGCGTGCCCATGGTGACCTGTTCCATCATTTCGCGGGCAGAGCCGAGCTGGCTCGAAGGGTAAATGGTAACGGCAACGCGGCCTTCCGACTTTTCTTCAACGAGCGCCTTGAATTCTTCGGGGGCGATTGCCAGTGCATGGCCAGGATTCTGAATGTGACCGAACTCGAGGGTCACCTCAGGCGTTCCGGTTTCGCCTGAATCGACGGTTTGCGAGTCGTCTTTTTCAGCTTTGTTGCCGCAGGCGGTCAGCATGCACAGGCACAGAATTGCTGCTAAGAGGCTAATAAGCTTTTTCTTCATGACCTTTTCTCCTATTATAAAAAGTGTTTATTTTCGGGGGGCGTTTATGCTTGAAGATACGAATTCCCAAGTGCGTCTGCCATCACGATGGCGTTGTAAACGGATTCTGTGGTGACGGCAAACGGCTCCTGATGAATCAGTGGACCATCTGCGGTCTTAGAAGCGATTACTTTGATATTTTCTTCCGTGGGCTCTACATTCAGCTGTTTAAGCGTTACTGGGAGACCAACATCAATCATAAAGCGCATTACTTGATTCACGATCTCGGTCGGTTTATTTTCCAGTACTAATTGACACACAACGCCGAATGCAACCTTTTCGCCATGGAGGAACTTATGAGTCGCAGGAAGATTGGTCAACCCAGAATGGATGCCGTGGGCTGTGGCGAGGCCGGTGTTTAGGAAACCGAGGCCGCTTGCAAGCGTGTTGGCTTCAACTACGTTTTCAAATGCTTCTGTAATAATGCCGCGGTCCAGTGCAAGCAGAGCGTTGCGGCCGTCTGTAAAAAGTGTGTCCCAGCAGGACTTTGCAATAGCCATGCCGGCTTTGCAGCGCCGATGACCGGAGCCAATATAGTTTGGAGAATCGGACTGTTCGCAGGCAAGCGCTTCCAGGTATGTGGCCAGAGCGTCACCCATGCCGGCAACAAACAAACGTCTCGGAGCTTTTACGATGATCCTACTGTCGACCAACACCAGTGCTGCATTACGCTTCATCTTTTTGGACCCGATATACTCACCAGTTTCTGTGTAAAGTACAGCGATTTCACTGACAGGGGCGTCTGTGGATGCAGAAGATGGGACTATGATTACGGGTAGATCCATGGCGTCTGCGCAAAGCTTGGCAGTATCTAAGGTCTTTCCGCCTCCTACGCCTACGATTACGGAGGTATTGCTCTTGCGAGCGGTGTTGGTGATGTTGTTAATTTCTTTTTCACAACATTCTCCATGGAAACTGAGTGAAACAAAGCCGGTATCGGCATCCTTGTATGCATCCGCCAACTGTTCATTTAGTGAAGGATAAAGGAAGCTGTCGATAAGTATGCAGGCATTTCCAAATGGGGATGTGTATACCGGCAGTCGGCAGAACTCACCTGGCCCCTGAATGTAGCGAAGCGGGCTGCCGAAAGATCGCGTTGTTGAATTTACCATGCTGCTTGAATGCGCCAATGCGCATCTGACCTCCTTTTCTTTTGTTTTTGTGAAGCGTATTTACTTCCAACTGTCTGTATATTACACTATATGAAAATTATTTTCAACAGCGTATCGACAGCGAATGGCGTTTTCTATCTTTCCAACAGAAAGGAGTTCTAGGCATTGAACGTTTTGCACAAAAAACCGATGTTATGGCTTGATATAATCGATAATATCGATATTAATCCGCTTGATTTTATAGAGAACCGGCGAGGGATAATGGTTCTTGGAAAGAAGTCCAGTCCTTCCAAAAATGAAAATTATTTTTACGTGGCCATATTGCGAGCGTTTTTCAAATTGCGGGTGCTCGCAATATTCATCATACAATCGCAAAACGCTTCGGTCAAGCAAATCAAACATTGTAGCCTTGTGTTTTCGACAGCGCAAGCGGCATGGAGTGCCGCATCGTCAAGGAAAGCGCCCAGCAAGTTGCAGATCATGCCGCTCGTCTCCGCAAGCCCCAGCGGCATCGGCAGTTTTCTCTGTCGAGCATTGAGGCCGCCTCAATTCACAAAGCAGCACAGCTGCTCGCAAATTCTCACCGGAACAGGCCTCACCGAATTTTACAGATATAAAGCCTCGCACTATTCCATAAAGCTGCGCGTCAAAACGATACAGTTGTGCTACATTAAGCGCTTTTGCGATGCCTATTCAGGAGCTGGCAGGGGGGCTTTGCGGGCTTCGCTATAGCAACATCGGCATCAACAAGATCGACAGTGTGCTCCGCAGCCCCAACTGCCCATTCGTCTTGTTCGTCGGGGCAAAAAAGCTGGTAAAGCGCCGGGAGTTTGAAGAGTACATCAGCCAAAAGCTGGTGA
>ENA-OUQM01000926-OUQM01000926.1-human-gut-metagenome-genome-assembly--contig:-NODE-926-length-17784-cov-10.731739_pt1 | contig 17784 bp, 9 predicted proteins | sample MGYA00237949_ERZ548830 | MGnify/ENA primary metagenome ERZ548830 (study PRJEB26490, sample SAMN05194706) | human gut metagenome | biome: terrestrial biome; feature: human-associated habitat; material...
TATGCTGATGACCTGTTGCACTTACTTTTTCTGTTTTTTCATCACCGCAGATACTGCAGGTAAATGTTTTTTCGCCTTCTTCTGTGCAGGTTGCTTTTGTTGTGACTTTTCCGGCATCCCAGCTATGATTTTCTGTTTTTGCAATCGTCTGACCGGATAAGATTTTCTTTCCACAATCTTTGCACCAGGTATCTCCGCTGTAGCCTTCTTCTTTACAGGTAGCTTCTTTTTTATTGCGGATTTCCGTATGCTGATGACCTGTTGCACTTACTTTTTCTGTTTTTTCATCACCGCAGATACTACAGGTGAATTTTTTTTCGCCTTCTTCTGTGCAGGTTGCTTCTGTTATGATCTCTCCCTGATCCCAATGATGTTCACATTTATACACATTTATCGTTGGCATATCTGCTGCTGTCAGTCCGTACAAAGATGCCGTCAATGTCGTGCTTCCTTCTGCTACTCCTGTAATTTTTCCATTGCTATAGGTGGCAATGGAAGGATCATTTACTGAAATAGCCGGCAGATCTGTCACGATCGTATCGCTTCCAAAAACAGTAAGCTTAGCCGTAAGCTTTACTTCTGTTGATTCTCCGGTTCGGAGGCTATAGGAAGTTTTGTCAAACGCTACTTTAAGACCCGTAACCTTGCTTTTCGGCACCGAAAGGCTCATGGTTTGCTCACTGTCATTTGCTGTTGTTTCCGTGGTATTAACAGAAGTTCTGTATGCAAATTCTTCTACCCAGTAATGACAGCCATCCAGGTAAACATGCCCAATTCCAACACAATTAAACTTAGGATTCAGCATATTCCTTCGATGTCCCTGTCCGTTATACGGCTCGCCATCTTCACGCCATGCCGCATTTACTGCTTCTGCTGTACGATATCCCATTGCAATGTTCTCTCCGGCTGCACGATAAGTGATACCTTCTTCCTCATAAATACTGAAAAAGCTTTCACCGTTTGGTCTTCCATGATCGAACAATAATGCAAGTTCTGCTGCACGCTTCGTTGCAATTCTCTCCAGATCATAATCGTAAGCAAGCTCGTTCAGGTTATCATATCTGGTTTTTGTTTCATTATCCTCATTCCAACACCATGCATCAAAGCTGTCTGTTCTCATCTCATTGATCATGTCAAAGATCTTTCGGCCTTCTGTCTGACCATATTTTACCGAGATATTGACCGGAATGATTTCTGCTGCATTTACTTTTTTAGGAATCACCATAAGAAAACTCATGCAAAAGAAAAATAACAATAACTTTGAGGTCGCTTTTTTCATAGATTCACCTGTCCTTCCTATAAATAATGTTGTTGAGAAAAAAATAGCCTTTTCTCCACGTTACCGAGAAAAAGCTATTTTGTCAACTGTTTTTATTTTATTCATTATGTACGCTCTGTCGTTGTACTCTCCGATCATAGCCAAGTGTTATTCATACCAGTTTCCAGTCGGTCCCTTTCCAGGATAAATAATGTACATTGCTGATTCATTCAGGGAGCTGAAATATACCTCCTGCGGAAGATGTATTTCCTGATCATCTACAAGATAGATATCGTATTTTCCCTTTGCCATCATTTCCAAGATATTCTTAAGCAAGCGTACGCTATCTTTTCTTTCCAGTTTATGATAGAGTTCTTCTGGAATCTCATCAACAATACCCTGTTCTGCAAATCTTCTCAGTCCTTCTTTGGTTGCATAACAAACCATATGTGTTTTCTTTGTTTGAAACTCACTGTATCTGTTTGCCAGCCATTTCTGTATCAAAGCTACAACTTTCTGATCTGCCAATTTTGCATATTTTTTTACCATCTCTTCACTGTCTAGTATTCCAAAACTATACCTGTTCAAAAAAAGCAACCAAAACAAAGTTCTTGTTTTGATTGCTTTTTTGCATACTTCATTCTGCTACATTTACTTAATCATAAATATTTTCTCCAGTTTTAAAGCCTCCACGTCCATATCCAAGCTCTAATCTCTGCACAACTCCTGTTTTTGCATTTTTGAAATATGCATATAATCCTGTTCCCGTGCCTTTAATAGATAACGTTACTTTTGAATTATTCTTCACCTTTTTTACACCATCGTATATATTGAATACTTCTATTTTCTTTAATTTCCATCCCTTTTTCGGTTTTATGGTTATCTTTCCGGTAACGTTTTTTGTTCGCTTATTATGGTTGTAATGTCCTGATTTATTAAAGCATTTAGCGTAATTCGTCTTTCCAATTTTCAATAACTTACACGGATTTTTGTATTTCCTTACCGTAATTTTCTGCGTCAGAGTTTTTCCGGCATACTGAAATGAAATTTTTGTCGTTCCTTCTCCGACCAGTTTTATTTCTACACGTGGATACATGTCGTCTTCACCTGCTGTAACTTCTATTACTTTTGAATTCGAATTCTTTAAACCTGTTATTTTTGCATTTGTAACAGGATTACGAACCCAGACACTACCAAACCCCACTTGACCTTTGTATAAATTATAAGTTACACTCTTGTCTATAGACGGGCTGGCAGCCTGTACTTTCACTGATCCAATATTTGCCAATCCAAACATAAATGCCACCATTGTTAAGGTCATCATGATTTTTTTGATTTTCTTCATTTCTTTCGCTCTCCTTTTTCCTTGTTATTGCTTATTTTTCACGGTTCCCATTTTTTTCAGAAACACTTGATGTATTCATTTTACTTTTTTTCTGATACTCATCTCAAGTGTGCCCATTTATGGCTGTCCTCTGCTTTCTTTTACACTATAATCCTTCTTTCTGCAGTGTTTACGGTATATCAGATTCATTAAGAAATGTCTCTTGAAGCGTCTTAAATTACGATACCATTATAGTTGATTTCTCCGGACTGACGGAAGATGAAATTTCAGCTATTTTATATTTGATCAAAGTCATGAAACGCAATCGGAGCGGTGTAACTTAATGCTACACCGCTCCGTTTTTATCGAAATGTCAGGATCTGTGATCTGTGGCATCTCTTTTTGTGATTCATTTTTGCAGGTTCTTCATCCGCTTAGAAAGATGCAACTTTTTCTGCTGCATACTGAAGGATCAGAACTGCGTCGTTTGTATCCGCCACGTCGTCTCCGTTTACATCTGCGGCTGCTGCTGCATCTGCATCGAGGCTTGTAATTTCTGCACTTGCTGCCAGAAGTGCTACACTGTCGGCTGTTGTTACTTCACCATCGTTGTCTACGTCGCCCAGAAGTCTTGCATCTGCCACTTTGCGTGTCAGTGCACGAACTGCTGCGTCTACATCATCCTGAAGAGCGTCTGTGTTGTCGTATACTGTCTGTGCTTCTGCTGCCGCTGCATCCAGTCCGTCGATGGTTGCTGCTACATAAGCGTCTGCGTTTCCAAGTACTTCATTTGCTTTGTCAAGGATTGCTTTCAGAGCTGCTTTGTTAGCTTTCATCTGCAGATTCAGGATTGCATTGATCAGATCTGCATATACGGTTCCGATCTCTACTTCTGTTCTGTTCGGATTTGCTATAACATCTTCTGCTTTCTTGATCGCTGCTTTGAGGTCTTTCAGGGAATCGCTTGTGTAATTGCCGTTCAGAAGTTTCTTTGCGGATTCAATCAGATTAACCAGAGATTTCACATCTGCTTTGTCTGCTACTTTGTTCAGTTCTGCAAGGATTGCTTCTGCTGCTGCATCTACTGCTGTCTGATCTGCATCTTTATCTTCCAGAACTGCTTTTCCGCTTTCCAGTGCTGCTTTCAGAGCTGCAATGTCTTCATAATTTTCCGGATGTGCCAGGATCTTTTCTGCTTCTTCTACTGCAACTTCCAGATGAAGTTTCTGTACGCCATACTCTAATTTGGAGTATGCTGCTACCAGCTCTTCCATTGCTGCGTTGATCTGTGTGCGTGTTGCATTCTGATCTGCTGCTACTGCTTTGGCTGCTGCCAGTGCACTCTGTACTGCTGCCCAGCTGTCTGCTGTGTAGTCTTCTGCGTTCAGTGCGTTTACTTTTGCGATGACTTTTTCAAGTCCTCTGTTTGTTTTTGATTTTGTGGAGATCCACTGCCAGATAGTTACTTCTTCGCCGTCGATGTTTTCTTTGCACTCGTTGTTCAGAGTGTAGAGCCATGACCAGTGTCCGTTGTACTGATACGGTGTGCCGTCTGCTCTCTTGTAGAGACCTGTGGTGTCGTGTACATCGTCAAACAGTGAGAAGTGGATATCGCTTCCGCCTGCTTCTGTCAGTCTCTCGTAAGCCTTCGGTGAGTAGTTACCGTTGGATACGAAATTGCCGTCTTCATCAATGGTACCGATTTTTACGGTCGGGTCATTCTTTGCATGTGTGAACCAGATCGGCATATCTTTGATAGATTCTACCATTTCATCTGTCAGTGCATCGTTTGTGTAAGCTTCGCATACCGGATATGCTGCTGCAAAGTATTTCGGATAATGTACGATCATGTTCATGGTCATAAATCCGCCGTTTGAGCATCCGCCGATGTATACGCGGCTTGCATCGATATCAGAGTTGCTGTTTACATAAGCTTTGATCAGTTCCATCAGAGCTGCTGTGTATTTGGAGGTTCCATCGCTTGTATACTGTCCGGAACCATTATCCATCCACATCGTCGGGCACTGTGCTGCCAGAACGTATGCTCCGCCGTCAAAGTACTGCTGTACAGTATCGGTTGCCAGGTTGACTACTTTGTTTCCTACCAGTGCTACACGTGGATCTGTTCCGCCTTCGCCTGCACCATGCAGCCAGATGATCAGAGCATTTTTCTTGCCGTCATTCTTAGCTGCTTCCGTTGTATAGGAAGCGTATGTCAGATTGATCTGACCAAATTTTTCATCGTTGTAGCTGAATTTACCGTCAAGATCAAAGTCATCACAGATCCGTGTGGTGTCTGCTGCAAATTTATTTGCTGCAAAATTTACGCTGCTGCCGTCTGCTGCTTTGAGTTCTTTATTTAAGGTTACTTCATATGCAGTGTCTACATACTCATTGTGGCCGCTTCCGAAGAAGTTGTAGTTGAACGGAGATCCGATGGACAGATCCGGTCCTACTTCCAGTTCCAGAGTAATGTAATTGCCCGTTGCTGCTTTGTTTCCGTTTGCATCGGATACATAAGCTGCGGTTACGTTACGTGTTCCTCTGGATGGTCCAAGAAGGAATCCGCTGAGTGCTTTTCTTGTTACGTTTACTTCAAATGCAGATGCGTCAATATTTCCGCTCATTGCTTTGCCGACATTTACAACAACCTTGGAGATTGCCGGACCCCAGTCATAACCTTCGGTGATCGTGGAGTATGTTGTGGACGGAACAACGTCATCTTTTTCATAGGAAGTGATCGTCTGCAGTGCGTCTGCATACAGTTCGTTCAGTGATTTTGCTTCCAGGTCATTTGCGTTTGCAAATTCGATGGAATTCATAATAAAGTTACAGATGTTGATGGCTGCTTTCTGAAGGTCACCAAGAGAGATAACCTGTGTAGATTCTACGCCGTCATCCATGCTCACTTTATAAGTAACAGTTGTCACACCACGGCTGTTTGTTGTAACAGATGTGATATAACCCTGTTCTTTCAGTTCTGCGACTTTTTCGTTCAGTTCTACGCCTTTTGCTACGGTTGTGGAGATTTTCAGATTGCCGTTCAGATCCAGTTTGTATCCGCCAAAGTTCGGAACCATCTTAGAAACTGTGATCGGATTTCCGCTTGCATCAACATCCTGAATGCTTCTCTCTTCCAGTTCTACATAACCATCGCTTGTCCATGCCGGCTCATTGATAAAGCCTTTCATGATCTGAGAGTAGCCTTTGCCCGGGCAAACAAGGTCGTTGCCTGCGTGCATTTCGTACATCGGTACAGACTGTCCGCCGCCCCAATCTGTCATGATCATGCCTTTGAATCCCCATTCGTCTCTTGCAAATGCGGTACAAAGATCATAGTCATCCGCTGCCGGTCTTCCGTTATTCTGGTTGTAGGAGGTCATAATCGCCATCGGCTGTGCCTGTTTTACAACCATTTCGAAACCTTTGAGGTAGATCTCACGGATTGCTCTTTCAGAAACGGTATTATTCTCTTTGTTTCTGCTTGTTTCCTGAGAATTCAGTGCGTAGTGTTTGATGGTAACGCCAACTCCTTTGCTCTTCTGTACGCCGAGTGTTGCTGCTGTACCGGTCACACCTACGACTACCGGATCTTCAGAATAATATTCAAAGTTACGTCCGCAGAGTGCGTTTCTGTGGATATTCATACCAGGTGCCAGCCAGGAACCGATACCAAATTCTTCCATTTCTTCGCCAACGCCTTCGCCGTAAGCGTAAATCTGCCCGGTATCCCATGTCTGTGCCAGCAGTGTACCGATCGGCCATGCAGTTGCATACTGATAATAGTCGGTATCATTCTGTTTATAGTGCTGTGTAATACGAAGACCTGCAGGTCCGTCAGACAGGTTTACAGGTACAAACCCTTTTTCATCGTTTTTCCAGGTTGCTCCTGCAACACCCTGTACGGTCTTGTCACTGGAATGTCCGTTTACCAGATTTGCCAACTCATAGAGGCTTAAACCGGATACGAACTGCTCAAGGCTGATCTTACCGTCGTAAACATCTTTCAGTGTATTCTTGCTGTAGTCGCCGTCAAATTTCTTAACGTGCTCCTGATAAGTCACACTGTAATCTGTGCTGTTTGCATTTCCTTTTTCTACACGGGAAACAGTTCCTGTTGCTCCGTCTTCATTCTTGGCAAACAGATATTTTTCTTCTGTCGTATCGGAAGTGTAAACCGTTACGTCTTCGTTCTCTTTGATGATCTCCGGTGCTTTGTAGCCTGTAAAATCCACTTCAATCGTCTTTGCTGCCGCGATCTCATTTGCTTCGCCATCGTATGTGATCGATGTTGCACCTTCGGTTGTCATCGGCTCCAGGGTCGGATATTTATCACTGTTTTCGATGTTGTCGTTTTCTGTTACCGGAACCATCAGGTTGCTGTACTGCTCGGTGATCGTGTCTTCTGCGACATTGAGTTTCGCTGCTACGTGTGTATTTCTGGAAGAATTACCAACACGGATAATGTAATCGCCATCTTCCATCACGTAAGCTGCTTTGTCGGTATCGTAAGATCCCATTTCTTTCGTATCAAAACTGATCGTAAGGATCTGAGACTCGCCCGGTGCCAGTTCGTCTGTCTTGGCGTAGCCGGCCAGTTCCTGATATGGCTTGTCCAGTTCACCGTCCGGAGCTGAGAAATAAACTTCTGCTACTTCTTTACCGGATACGGTACCGGTATTTTTTACCTTAACCTGTACGGTTACTTTATCTTTGTCTGCTTTTACCGATTTTGTTGACATCGCAAAACTTGTGTAAGATCCACCGTAACCAAACGGATAAGAGACATCTACGCCAAAGGTATCATAATAACGATATCCTACGAAAATATCATCGTTATATAATTCCTGAGCGGTGTTTCCGTCCTGGTTTGCAAATCCTTCACTCGATGGGTTGTCATCGAAATTCACCGGCCAGGTGTCGGTCAGTTTACCGGATGGATTTACGGTTCCGTTCAATACTTCTACCAACGCATCTCCGCCTGTCATACCGGCCTGAGACATCAGAAGCATGGAATCCAGACCATCAATCTCATCAAAAAACTTTGTATCAATGATTCCGCCTACGTTCAGGACAACAACAACATTTTCAAAGTTCTGTCCCAGCAGCTTTAAGTTCGCCTCTTCATCGTCGGATAAGAGGTAATCACCTTTTCCTGCGGAACGGTCAGAACCTTCACCGGAGTTACGTGCGATCACGTAAATAGCGGTGTCTGTTTTTTCTGCTGCTGCTTTGATCTGATCTACGGCACCTTCGGTCTGCTCATAAATCGGTTCATTTACCCATTTGTAGCTCCAGCCCTGGCTTGTTCCGCCGCCATTTGCCGTCCATCTTTCATGCATCTGATTTACAAAGTCAATATCAACGATATCATAGCCTGCATTTTCAAAGCCCTGCTGTACGGTAACGTTATCACGCTGGTTTACTGCACCGGAACCGGTACCTCCTTTGATGGTATTGTATACGCCCTGACCAAAAAGTGCGATCTTGGCTCCTTTTTCTTTGGAGATCGGCAGGGAATTGTTCTTGTTTTCCAGAAGGACCATACCCTGTGCTGCAATGTTTTTCGCCGCTGTTTTATGTTCGATCTCTCGGTCACTGATTTCCGGGTTTGTTGTTGCTGCCAGTGCACTTGTGCTGCCGGTAAGTACCATTGCAAGCGACACTGCGACTGCCATCACGCGTTTTGAAGTTCGCTTCATTGCCGTGCCTCCTTTTTATATTCACTTATTTCATTTTTTGTAACTGTTCCATACGCTCCCAGTTACTGTTTCCTCTCCTTTTGACATACACAGGATAACGTGATCCTCCTTCCTTCTGTTATGCTGTGCTTCAGACAGTGTCAAATCTGCCTTTCTGTTAACATGCCCTTGTAATTATATATTTTATACAAGTTTTTTGTGGGTTTCCATGTAATATTATACGTTTTGCTTGCATTTTTTTATGATATCCACATTTTCTACTGAAATGCCTGGTTTTTTACACAAACAGGCTTCCGATGAATCATCCTGTATTGATTTTTTATATATTTCAGGACTCCCTGACAGCAAAAAACGACAGAGGAATTACTTCCTCTGCCGCCTTTATTCTTTATTCTTCTTGTATACAGAATTTTTTAGAATCCTGCAACTTTCTCTGCTGCATACTCAAGGATCAGAGCTGCATCGCCTGTGTCTGCAACACCGTCACCGTTTACATCTGCTGCTGCCGCTGCATCTGCATCCAGTTCTGTCAGTTCTGCACTTGCTGCCAGAAGTGCGGTACTGTCGGCTGTTGTCACTGCACCATCGTTGTCTACGTCACCTAACAGTCTTGCTTCTGCAAGTTTCAGTGTCAGTGTACGAACTGCTGCGTTTACTTCATTCTGAACTGCATCATCGTTATCATAAACTGCCTGTGCATCTGCTTTTACATCTGCAAGTCCTTCGATGGTTGCTGCTACATAAGCATCGCTATCTTCCAGAACAGCTGCTGCTTTTTCAAGCATTGCTTTCAGGGCCGCTTTGTTGCCTTTCTTTTCCAAAGAGATCACTGCATCGATCAGATCGCTGTAAGCTTTGTTTACTTCTTCAGCGGTTCTGTTCTTGTTTGCTACAACAGCTTCTGCTGCTTTGATTACTTCATCCAGTTTTGCAAGAGAATTGCTTGTGTAATTTCCATCCTGAAGTTTCTTTGCAGATTTGATCAGGCTTTCCAGTGAGGAAAGATCTGCATTTTTCACTGCTTTGCTCAGCTCGTTCAGGATTGCAGTTGCTGCTGCACTTACGGTTTCCTGATCTGCATCTTCATTTGCAAGAACGGCTTTACCGTTTGCTACTGCTTCTTCCAGATTTCCAAGGCTGCTGTATTTGTCTGCACGTACCAGCACTTTTTCAGCTTCTTTTATGGAGATTTCCAGATGTGTTTTCTCAACACCCTGTTCCAGGCTGTTCATTGCTGCCAGAAGATCTGTCATTGCGTTTGTTGTCTCAATAACGGTTGCATCTGCTTTTGCTGCTACTGCTTTTGCTGCATTCAGAGCTTCTTCTACTGCTGCCCAGCTTGCTTTTGTATAATCAGAAGCATTCAGGTCTTCTACCATAGCGATCACTTTGTTTAAGGATTCAACGTTTGCAGAAGCTTTCTGTACGCTGTCTTTTGTTACGCTCTGATATGCTTTCAGGTTGCCAAGTGCTGTGCTGTAGTCTTTTACTTCTACACCATAACGTCTCTGCATCATGTTGGAGTTCATGATGATGTTCAGGTTGTTGATCGCACTCTTCTGTACATCGCCGAGGCAGATGATGTTGTTGTCTACATATTCACCTTTGTAAGTCAGAGTCTTGCCATCGTTGCTTACGGTTACAACATCGGTTGTTGCCGGTACGCTGAATGTTCCAGGATTGAACCATCCCTGACGATAGTTCAGATAGATTTCTTCACCGTTTACAAGGATTCTTCCGTCATCTGCAACGGTTGCTGTATAGCCTTCACCAAGGTTTGTGCTTACGGTCTTTGTTCCTTCTGCAGACGGTGTAAATTCATTCCATTTTGCAGAATATACTTTAAAAGATCCGTACATCAGCTGAACGTTGATCGCTACCTGTCCTCTTTCATCGAATACCGGTGCTGCATCCTGCATACCGTTTACAATATTCTGTGCTCTGTCTGCTCCGCCCGGCATAATCATATCATTTCCTGCATGCATGGACTTCATCGGAGTGGAGGAACCGCCGTTCCAGTCAGTCATGATCAGACCGTCAAATCCCCATTCACCGCGGGCGATGTTGGTACACAGATCGTAAGAATCTGCAGTCGGTACGCCGTTGATCAGGTTGTAGGATGTCATAATAGACATCGGACGAGATTCTTTTACTGCAATTTCAAAACCTTTCAGGTAAATTTCACGCAGAGTACGTTCGCTTACGATCGTGTCAACTGCATTACGGTTACTTTCCTGGTTATTTGCTGCGAAATGCTTCAGGCATGCACCAACGCCCGGTGTTTCCTGAACGCCCAGTGTGCAGGCTGCTGCCATAACACCGGATACAACCGGATCTTCTGAATAGTACTCAAAGTTTCTTCCGCAGAGCGGATCACGGTGAATATTCTGAGAAGGTCCGAGCAGAAGTGTGATGTTCATTTCATCAACTTCTTTACCAAATGCAACACCGATACGTTTTACAAGGTCGGTATCCCAGGTCTGAGCCTGTACATAACTTACCGGCCATGCGGTACAATACTGGTACAGTGTCTGTTTTTCATCGCTTCCTTCAATGGTCGCATCAAATTTCTGTGCTACTCGTACACCGCCAGGACCGTCTGCAAGAACGATGCCCGGAATGCCATACTGATCGTAAACGGTTGTCTCACCTGCTGCACCTTTTACCGTAGAAGAGTTGCTTCCAACGATCGGAGAATTTTCATTGGCAACGCCCCATCCGCTTCCGCAGTTCAGAGCCGCCAGTTCTTCTACACTCATCTGTGCGACAAATTCGCCCATCGTAGCTTTTCCTTCAATGACATCTTTTAAAGTAGAATCTTTCTTTTCTACCACTTCTACTTTTTCGTACGGCTGTGTTGCTTCATAAGCAGCATCTGTTGTGTAAGTGGTTACTTCTTCATTTTCATATGCAGATGCATGGTCTTCTGTCTTGATTTCAGAAGCATCAACTTTGATAACCGGAGCTGCTTCTTTTTCTGCTTCCTCTGTTGGATAACTGTAGCCCTCTTCCGGTTTGCTCCATTCTACCAGATCTTCGCCGTCCGGAACTTCCATCTGGTTGGAAAGCTGTTCAGTCCGTGCGGTGTCATCCACTTCAATGGTTGCCTCAACACTGGTATTTCTGGAAGAATCACCGACACGCACATAGTATTTTCCTTTATCCAGAATATAAGCTGCCTGGTCTTCATTATAATATGCCATGTCTTTTGTATCATAAGAAATCGTCAGAATCTGCGATTCGCCCGGTGCAAGTTCATCCGTTTTTGCAAATCCGCCAAGTTCCTGATATTCTTTCTCTGCCTCTGCAGAATCCGGTGCGGAATAATAAACCTGTACGATTTCTTTTCCGCTGTAAGTGCTGCCGGTATTGGTAACTTTTACTTTTACGGTAACTTTATTGGCATCTGCTGTCACAGACTGTGTCTCAATTTTGAAATCTGTGTAGGAAAGTCCATAACCAAACTCGTATTTCGGTGTGATATTAAAGGTATCAAAATAGCGGTAGCCGACATAAATACCTTCGTTATAAACTTCTTTCTTGATGTTTTTGTCTGCATTTGCAAAGGTATCTGATGCCGGATAGTCACTGTAGTTTTCTGCCCAGGTATCTGCCAGTTTTCCGGATGGGGTCACGGCTCCGGTCAGAACATCCAGAAGTGCGTTGCCGCCTTCCTGACCTGCCTGTCCCATCAGAAGCATTGCATCCAGTCCGTTAATCTCGTTATAGAATTTTGTATCCATAATACCGCCGACATTCAGAACAACGATGGTCTTTTTAAAGGACGCTGCCACACGCTCCAGATTTTCACGTTCGAGATCCGTCAGATAATAATCACCAATATCATAAGATTCTCCATTGTAGGTTCCCTTTGTACCTTTCAGTGTACGGTCGGTGCCTTCACCTGCATTACGGCTGATCACATAGATGGCTGTATCAGAATCTGCGGAAGCATCTGCCAGCTCTTCATTAGTGATCTCCATCTCAGGGAATTTGAAGCAGTTCATCGTACTGTTTCCTTCAATTTTGTGCTGTGCATCATAAGCATCTGCATATGCATCGAGCATATCAGAGTTTACGATATCATAGCCGGCTTTTTTAAAGGTATTATAAATGTGGATATTATAACGTTCATTCAGATCTACATCCCAGGAACCACCTCCGGAAAGTCCTCCGTTGAACGGGTCACCGGAACCAAATCCGCCTTTGATGGTACGAACCGCACCGCTTCCGAACAGTGCCAGTTTTTTTGTCTTCAAAGGAAGTGTATGGTTTTCATTTTCCAGCAGAACCATACCCTGTCCGGCTGCCTCTCTTGCCAGTGCCGCATTGTCAATCTCCCGCTGTGTGATCTCATCACTTGTACTAGCTGCCAATGCAGAAGAACACGGTGCTGCGACCATACTCACTGCCAGTGCCGCTGCCATGGCACTTCTGATTTTTCTGTTACGTTTTTTCATTCTTTGCTCCTCCTTTTGCCCGTTTATACGTTTTGCTCTATGATTATAAATTTTACACAATTTTCTTTTGATTTTCCATGTAAAATTATACGTTTTACTTGTAAATTTTTATTATGCATCAGAATATACAGTCAGATTAATCAAAAACAGCAGAGGTTTTTATCTCCTCTGCTGCTCTTTTTGAAAAAATTACGGTTTAAAATTCCCGCTCGCCCATTTCTTCCAGAAATGCCAGATAGCCTTTAAATGCTTCATAGATATCTGCTTTGCTTGTCACTTCGAACGGTGCGTGCATGTTCTGCACTGCCACGCCGCAGTCAATGACCTCCATTCCGTAGTTTGCCAGGATATAAGCGATCGTTCCGCCTCCGCCCTCATCAACTTTTCCAAGCTCGGCTGTCTGGAAAGCCGCCTCATTTTCATCAAGGATCTTGCGGATTCTTGCGATGTATTCTGCATTTGCATCGTTGGAACCGGATTTTCCTCTGGAACCGGTAAATTTATTGAAGGTCAGTCCTTTGCCGAAAAAGGCACTGTTTTTCTTTTCCATGACGGCCGGATAATTCGGATCGTAAGCTGCACTGACATCAGAAGATAACATTCTGGAACTCTGAAGTGCTCTGCGTACTTTCAGTTCGCTGTAATCTCCGGCTGCATCCATGATCTCTGCCACTGCATTTTCAAAAAATCTGGAGTGCATACCGGTCGCACCGACGCTGCCGATCTCTTCTTTATCTACCAGCAGGCATACGCAGGTGTACTGCGGTTTGTCAAGCTCAAACATTGCCCGGTAGGATGGGTAGGCACACACTCTGTCATCCTGGCCATAGCCCATGATCATACTCTCATCCAGTCCATAATTTCTTGCATTTCCGGCCGGAACAGCTTCCAGTTCTGCAGAAATAAAATCGGTTTCTTCTATATTATATTTCTCTTTTAACAGCTGAAGGATCTGTTTTTTGACCGGCTCTTTTTCTTCGTCGGAAAGCGGTATACTGCCGACTAAGATATTAAGGTCTTCGCCTTCTACCACTTCATTGCCACGTTTTTCCATCTGTTTTTTGCCAAGATGCGGAAGCAGATCGGAAATGCCGATAACCGGATCGGATGGATCTTCACCCAGTGCAATCTCCACGCTTGTTCCGTCTTTTTTTGCCACAACACCGTGCAGTGCCAGCGGCATTGCAACCCACTGATATTTTTTGATTCCGCCGTAGTAGTGTGTTTCCAGCATCGCCAGACCATCGCTCTCGTAAAGCGGATTCTGCTTCAGGTCCAGTCTCGGAGAATCAATGTGAGCTCCTAAAATATTCATGCCCTTTTCCATAGGTTCTTTTCCGATATGGAACAGTGCCAGTGTTTTTCCCATGATGGAAACATAAACTTTATCGCCGGCCTGCAGTTTTTCGCCGGATCTGCGAACTTCTTTCAGACTCCTGTAACCTTTTGCTTCTGCTTCTTTTAAAATCTCTTTTACACATTCTCTCTCTGTCTTGCATTTTGAGAGAAACGTTCTGTATTCTTCACAGAAATCATATACTTTCTTTCTGTCTTCTTCCGTATAAGATTCCCAGACTGTTTTCTCATTCATTGCTTTTACCTCCTACATTTCCCGTCCTTTTTTGACGCAGGCTTTCATTGCTTCGATCACAGCACTTCGCATGCCCTTTTCTTCCAGAACACGCACTGCCTCAATCGTTGTGCCGCCCGGTGAGCATACCATGTCTTTAAGTTCACCGGGATGTTTGCCTGTCTCCAGCACCATCTTTGCACTGCCAAGGACTGCCTGTGCTGCGAAACGATATGCCTGTGCACGCGGCATACCATCCGCAACAGCCGCATCTGCCATCGCTTCAATAAACATAAAGACATATGCCGGTGAACTTCCGCTGACGGAAACAACCACATCGATCAGACGCTCCGGAAGCATTTCTGCTTTTCCGCAGCTCTCAAGGATTTTCAGCACATCCTGCATCTCTGCGTCTGACACTTCTTCGTTGCAGCACACGCCGGTCATGCCTTCCCCGACCAGGGCCGGTGTATTCGGCATGCATCTTACCAGTTTTACTTTTTTGCCAAACTGTTCTTTCAGCCATGCCAGTGTTTTTCCAGGTGCAATGGAAATGATAATTTTCTTTTCATCCACTGCATCTTTAATCTCATGGATCACTTCTTCATAAAAAATCGGTTTTACTGCCAGCACCAGTACATCCGCACTTTTCGCTGCTTCTATATTATCTGCTGTTACCTGAATTCCATAAGTATTTCTGGCATTTTCTCTGCTCGCCTCGCTCTTTGCCGTCGCGATCACATCTTCTTTTGCACAGATTTCATTTTTTAAAATGCCGCCAAGCATGGCTTTCGCCATATTTCCGCAGCCGATAAATCCAAGTTTCATCGCTTTTCGCCTCCTGTAAATCCAGAACTTCTGTTTCTGATAATGCCAAGTTGTACAAGTTACTTTGTTAGATAAAGTAATTCTCAGCTATCATGCCAGAGACAGATTTTTCCGTTTCTGACATCACATATATACTTTAGCAAATCAAAGTACCATGGTCAAGCCTCACCTGTGTTCGACTTAAAGCAGAACTTGCTTGATTTTCTCATCTTGAGTCGCTATACTAAGAATGCCGGGTTTATCGATACCCGTTACCTAATTTACAAAGGAGCAATTTTCATGCAAAAAGACGCTGCTTATATGAAACTGATCGAGGAAATCTCACTGAACGCCTGGCCGTCCCACAAGATTGAGCTTTATGACGGCTGGCTGATCCGGTTTTCTCATAATTATACTTACCGTACCAACAGTGTGGAACAGGTTGGTGACTCCTTGATTCCGATTGAGGAGAAAATTGCTTACTGCGAGGCTCAGTACCGCAATTACCACACACCGTCTAATTTCAAGATCAATCCGCTTCTGGATTCGTCTTTTGATAAGCTTCTGGAAGAAAAAGGCTATGAGATCCGCCATACTACCGAGGTTATGACGATGCCGATGACAAATTTTCATCCTTATCCGGCAGAATCCGTAGAATATGAATATTATGGAAGGAATTCAAATCTGCCTTCTTCTGTTTTTTATCCGGGACATATCGCTGTCCAGCTCCGCGACCGGATCACGGACGAGTGGATTGAGTCGCTGTTTCGTCTGAACGGCACGACCAGACCGACGCTTCGCCGCATTGTACCATCGATGTTCAAAGCGATCCCGAAAGAGACGATCGTCGCCTGTATTGAAATCGAAGGCCGCATGGTTGCCTCAGGTCTTGGTATTCTCGACCGCGGACACATCGGACTGTATGCGATCTATGTCGATGCAAGCTGCCGCAGAAAGCATTTCGCACGTGCGATCTGCAGTTCGATCCTGACCGAGGCTCAGAAAAAAGGTGCGACACACGCTTACCTTCAGGTTGTGAAAGGAAATACTGCCGCTAAAAATCTGTATACATCACTGGGATTTGAGGATTTTTATACTTACTGGTTCCGTTCCAAAGAAGTCTGAAGAAGAATCAAAAAATAAACAAACACACGAAAGGACATTATTATGTGGATTGCTGAAAACTGGAAAGATTACGAAGTGCTTGACACTTCCAAAGGAGAAAAACTGGAACGCTGGGGAGATTATACTCTGGTTCGTCCGGACCCGCAGGTTATCTGGGATACTCCGAAAACACTGAGAGGCTGGAAACACCCGAATGCACACTATCATCGCAGCAAACGCGGCGGCGGTGAGTGGGAATTTTTTGATCTCCCAGAACAGTGGAGTATCCACTATCAGAAACTGGGGCTGACCTTTCAGTTAAAACCTTTCAGTTTCAAACATACCGGTCTGTTCCCGGAACAGGCTACTAACTGGGACTGGTTCTCTGAAAAGATCAAAAAAGCCGGACGCCCGATCAAGGTTCTGAACCTCTTTGCCTACACCGGTGGAGCTACCCTGGCCGCTGCCGCTGCCGGAGCAAGCGTTACACACGTAGATGCCTCCAAAGGAATGGTTACCTGGGCAAAAGAAAATGCACGTTCTTCCGGACTTGGAGATGCACCGATCCGCTGGATCGTCGATGACTGTGTAAAATTCGTAGAGCGTGAAATCCGCCGCGGCAATCATTACGACGCCATCATCATGGACCCGCCTTCTTACGGTCGCGGACCAAAAGGAGAAATCTGGAAAATAGAAGAAGCGATTCATCCGCTCATCAAGCTCTGTGCAAAGCTTTTAAGCGACAAACCGCTTTTCTTTCTTGTAAATTCCTATACCACCGGACTGGCTCCTGCCGTCCTCACCTACATGCTGGCAACCGAACTTGCCGCTTTTCACGGACATGTAGATTCCCAGGAAGTCGGACTTCCTGTTTCCGGCAATGGACTGGTGCTGCCTTGCGGAGCATCCGGACGCTGGGAAATCTGAGAAATCTGATATTCAAGGATATCTCCGGCATTTTGCTGCGAGGTGCACACTATATATTGCGTAATATATTCTTCTGTGTACCTCTGTGCTCTGCCGGAGATGAAATTTTCACTAAGATAAATCAGTATTTTCTATTTTTCTTTATCTCGTGCAACAGCTCATCTGAAACCGCACAATACTTTTCATGCGTTATCGTATCACAGATGATGCTCTTTTTCCCAATAAACACAACATCTTCAAGATTAACAGATGCATTCTCATCAAAAAAATCAAACAGCTCCTTTTTCTCTTTCAGAAATTCTCTGATATAGTAGTCCGCTTTAAAATAAACCAGACTCTCTTTACAATTTTCTGTATGTATAGATTCTGTAAATTCCGAATCTATATAAGAACCCATTATCTGTTTGTATCGAATATCTTCTCTCAATTCATCTACATGATCCAGATATGGACAAACGGTAAAGCAAACAATCTCCGTGTGTCTTAATATCACATCGATGAACGTTTGATATTCGTTTTTCTTTATTATAATTGCATTTCTGGCATTATTGCAACACTTTACATACTTCATTCTTAATGTGAACTACTCGGTAACTGAGTTACCAGAGCATCTGAAATCTGGCGGGATACCG
>ENA-OUQM01000949-OUQM01000949.1-human-gut-metagenome-genome-assembly--contig:-NODE-949-length-17431-cov-4.555249_pt1 | contig 17431 bp, 15 predicted proteins | sample MGYA00237949_ERZ548830 | MGnify/ENA primary metagenome ERZ548830 (study PRJEB26490, sample SAMN05194706) | human gut metagenome | biome: terrestrial biome; feature: human-associated habitat; material...
TCGGAGATGTGTATAAGAGACAGGAATATGACATGGCATTATCTGAATTGAAGAAATAATTTAGATGAATAGCATTGTCAGAACTTAACCCATAGTAAATTCATGCAGATTTAAAACAGAAAAAAGAAAAGAGTGGGGTGTGCCGCTCTTTTTTTTGTGTGCGTTATTCGATTTCATCCTCTGATAAACAGTCTTCCAAAGAGGATTCTTTCCCTTGAATTAAGGACTCAGCCATGCCTGAAATGGAATTTAAGTAACGAGTCTCCTGAATCGCATTCCAATCTTCTTCCGATATTAATACCGCATTCCCATTTTTTCCCGTGATCAACACCGGGACACTGTCACAATTCACAGCTTCAACTAAACTATATAGTTCCTTTCTTGCACTTGTAATATTAATCGTTCTCATATCAGATTTCCTCCTATTTACATTGAACAAATTTTGAAAAAATAGGTTATCTTCTCATAGTAAGTATGGAAAATCACAGGAGAAAATGATATTGAACGAAAATATATATTTGGGGCACAAAAAAAGACTTCCGAAGAAGTCTTTCTACGCCAATTGCGTTGCTGAATAAATCAGCGAGTCGAGTTTACTTTTATTTGAACTCTCCATGTAAATTTGTATGTCTTTATTATATTCCAGTGAAAACAAATGTCAAGTAGAATCATCTGATTTTTGATATTTTTACAAATTCAGAAAAACTTTCATAAAAAACAGGTAACTCTTCCGTATTTTACCATTCTATATATAGAACATTTTTTATGGAGGAGATTTCATGCCGGGAATATATGTAGGATTTAACATCGGAACAAATTCTGTTGGCTATGCTGTCACAGATAAACAATATAATCTAAAAAGGAAATTCGGGGAAGATGCATGGGGAAGCGTTCATTTTGATGCAGCCCAGACTTGTAAAGGACGGAGAGATCATCGTACAGGGTCCAGAAGGATTGGGAGAAAGAAACAGAGGATCGCTCTCCTGCAAGAAATTTTCGCTCCAGAAGTTGCAAAAGTAGATGAACGATTCTTCCTGCGGCTGAAAGAAAGCTTCCGATGGAGAGATGAGGTGGAAGAGCCGCATATCTTTTTTAATGATTCAGATTATACAGATATCCAGTATATGAAAGAATATCCGACCATCCACCATCTGATTACAGAATTGATGAAGAACCCTGAGCCGCATGATGTCCGGCTGGTATATTTAGCCTGTGCATGGCTGCTTGCACACCGTGGTCATTTCCTGAACAATCTCAAGGTGGAAAATATTGATAAGATCACGGATATTACTTCCGTTTATCAGGAATTCCTGGATTATTTTATAAGTCATGGATACCGCAAGCCTTGGCCGGATGTTTCACCGGATGCTTTGGGCGAAGTGTTAAAAGAGAATATGAAAGTTTCTGACAAAAAGAATGCGTTAAAAGATTTCCTTCTGGACGGGCATACGCCTAGCAAGGAAGTGACAGAGAATTTTCCATATAGTCAGGAAGCGATCATCCGGCTGCTTGCAGGCGGGGAATGCAGTCCGAAAGAGTTCTTTCATGATGATGCTTATGAGGATCTAAAAAAGATCAAACTTGGAATGAGCGACGAAGATCATGCAGAGCTTGCAAATGTGATCGGGGAAGAATATGACCTCATCTTATCCATGCGGAAAATTTATGACTGGTGCATTCTTGCAAATATCCTGAATGGACGTTCCGATATCACGATATCTGAAGCAAAAGTCCTGACCTATGAACAGCACAAAAAGGATCTGAAGACGCTGAAATATTTCTTCCGTAAATATCTTCCGGACCGTTATGATGAAATATTCCGTAAGACAGGTACGGACAGTTATGCATCTTATGTAGGACATGCAGATAAAGAACTGAAGGCAGCAATAGGAAAGCAGGCAACGATCGCAAGCTTTTCGAAACATATCAAGAAGATGATTGAAAAAGTGGAAGTAGAAGTGGAAGAATGCGACCAGGCACTGTTCCAGGATATGTTCGAACGCCTGGAAGTTAATACGTTTCTTCCGAAGCAGCGGAATACAGACAACTCCGTTGTACCGCATCAGCTGTATGAATACGAATTGATCAGGATACTGGAGAATGCTTCCAAATATCTGCCATTCCTCAATGAGACCTCGGACGGACTCCGGAACATGGATAAGATCAGAGCGATTTTTATATTCCGGATTCCATATTATGTCGGACCTTTGAATGAACATTCGGATTTTGCATGGCTGACAAGAAAGGCTGGAAAGATCACGCCTTGGAACTTTGATGAAATGGTCGATAAAGACGCCAGTGAGAATACATTTATCCGCCGTATGACGAATCAGTGTACATATCTGCCTGGAGAAGACGTTCTTCCAAAAGATTCTCTCTATTATCAGAAGTTCGTAGTTTTAAATACGCTCAACTGTCTCAGACTGAATGGAGAAAAAATATCCGTCCATGTAAAGAAACTTATCTTTGAAGAACTGTTCGGCACAAAGCGCAGTGTCACCAAAGCAGGAATTGCCAGATTCTTAAAGGAAAAAGGATTCATGCAGAAGGGGGATATCCTTGGCGGTGTAGACGACAAGATTCCTGCAGCACTTACAACTTACATCGCGTTCCGTCCATTCATGGAGCAGGCTATTCTGACAGAGAATGATATCGAAAGGATCATCGAACGTGCCTCCTATGCGGAAGACAAGAGCCGTCTGGTCAAATGGCTGCAGGCAAACTACCCGGGACTTTCTAAGGAAGATATCCGCAGTATCAGCAGGATCAGAATCAGTAAGTTCGGCCGTTTATCCATGCGGTTCCTGACGGGCCTTAAAGGAAAGGACAGGTTCGGGCAGGAATATAATTCGATTCTCGATGCGATGTGGAATGTAAATGACAATCTGATGGAAATTCTTTCTTCCAGGTATACATTCATGGATGCTGTACAGGAGTATAGAGAGGAATATTACAAAGGAAAGGCTCTGACATTGAAAGAGCGTCTGGATGAAGAGACTGTCCCGAACTCGATACGTCGGCCGGCTTACCGGACACTGGCAATCATGAAAGATATAGAAAAGGCATTTGGAATTCCGGACAAGATATTTTTAGAATCTACCCGCGGAGGATTTCAGAATTTGAAAGGCACACGTACTAAGAGCCGGAAAGACCAGATCTTAGACTTATATAAGAATTGCGAGAAGCATCCGAATCTGCCTAGATTAAGATCAGAACTGGAGAGTCTGGGAGAGGACGTGGACAGGATCTTACAGTCAGACCGTATATTCCTTTACTTTATGCAGTTCGGAATGTGTGCTTACAGTAACAAAGCTATTACATTTGAAAAATTAAGGAAACATGATAAGGTCTATGACATGGATCATATCTGGGCGCAATGTTATATCAAAGATGACAGCCTTTCCAATAAAGTCCTGTGCTACAGAGAAATAAATGAAAACAAAGGAGAAAAATACCCAGTCGAACCAGAAATTCAGAAAAGAATGATGACAACATGGCTGGAATGGAAAGATCTGAAAGCAATTGACAATGAGAAGTTCGACCGTCTGACCAGGACTGTCCCATTTTCAGAAGACGAAAAATTCGGATTCATCAACCGGCAGCTGGTAGAGACTGCACAGTCAGCAAAATTGATTGCAGAGCTTCTGAGTAAACGGTATCCTGGCGCAAAGATCGTCTATACAAAATCAACCCTTGTCACAGAGTTCCGAAACGAATATGAGCTGACAAAATCCAGGCTGTTCAACGACCTGCATAATGCACAGGATGCATATTTGAGCATTGTTGCCGGAAATGTATACCACATGAAATTCTCCAGGCAGTGGTTCAACCCGAACCAGAGATACAGTATCAAGACCAAGACTGTATATTCCAATCCGGTAAAATGTGGGAATGAACTGGTATGGGACGGAGTTCCTATGCTTGAGAAGGTAAAAAAGATTGCAAGAAAGAACTCTGCTCACCTGGTTAAATTCCCGGTATTTAAGACCGGAGATTTCTTTGACCTGCAGATCGTCAAGAAGGAATCCGGGCTTTTCTCACACAAAGAGGGATTACCGACGGAGCGGTACGGGGGATACAATGGAATGAGCATTGCATACTTTGTCATTGTGAAGTTCCGGACCAAGTCCGGGGAAGATATTTTCTTCATGCCGGTCGAATTATTATACGGGAAAAGATATCAGAATGATGAGGAATTTGCAGAGGAATATACAAAGAAGCGGCTTAACTCCAGAGTAAGGGGAACGGTTTTAGACTATTCGTATCCATTTGGGAAACGGCCTTGGAAGATCAATACGCTTTTGGAATTAGACGGGTTCCATGCCTGCATTACTGCGTCCGGAAGCAAGGGCAGGACATTATCCCTTTCGACCATGGAATCTTTTGTGGCTAGTGATAAGTGGAAGCTCTACATCAAAAGACTTGACAAATTTGTAGAAAAATATGAGCAGAGCAAAAAGAAAACGAAGAAATTACGTTGCAATCCGAAATATGACAAGTTATCGGTCGAGGAAAACCTGGGGCTGTATGACCTGTACATTAACAAACTTCAGAATAGCATTTTTTCAAAACGTCCAAACAATCAATTAGATACTTTGATCAGTGGAAGAGAAAAATTCATCAAATTAGAAATTGAGGAACAGTGTGAGGTATTGGTCCGGATCCATACACTTTTTGGACGTAGTACGAACAGTATAAATCTTACCCCGATTGGTGGCAGCAAAAATGCCGGTTCTCCAGGAAGTTTCAGCTCTTTGGTATCTAACTGGGAAAAGACCTACTCTGATATTCGGATCATTGAGCAGTCCCCATCGGGGATTTGGAAAAAGCAGACAGATTTAATCGTTTGATTGAAAATCATGTAAATATGTAGTTCCTAAAAAGAAATCTCGCAATATTCGCTTTCAGAACCGGTTTGAGAACTATGTAAAATTGTAGACTTAAAAAGGATAAGAAAGAATCCGATGACAAGGGTAGAGTTTGAGAATCATGTAAAATTGTAGGCATTAAAAGGATCAATCCATCTTGCAATTCCATGCGGTAAGTTTGAGAATAATGTAAATTTGTAGTACCCAAAAAGAGTTGTTCAAATTATGATGGATGCGTTGAGTTTGAGAATCATGTAAATTTGTAATACTCAAAAGGCATGAATACCATCTTCAAACATCGTCTCTTGTTTGAGAATCATGTAGTCTTGTATACAAAATATGGAATGGACAATGTTTGAGTTTTGTGTAAGCTAACTTCATCCAATTGAGAATCATGTGAATTTGGTTTGAGAATCATGTAAATTTGTAGTACCCAAAAAGATGGAATATATTGATGAACATCCCACTATAGTTTGAGAACCATGTAAATTTGTAATACCCCAAAAGATTTATGGGACTTTCCAGCAAGTCAAGAGGTTTGAGAACCATGTAAATTTGTAGTACCCCAAAAGCGAAAAATCAGTTGGTTCGTGCAGTTGAAGGTTTGAGAGCCATGTAAATTTGTAGTACCCCAAAAGTCCGGTGGAGGCTACGGAGCCGATGAAGGAGTTTGAGAACCATGTAAATTTGTAGTACCCCAAAAGAGAGAGTCAAAACACCCCGGAAAAGCAGGAAGTTTGAGAATCATGTAAATTTGTAGTACCCTAAAAATCTAATCGAATTGATTTAACAGCAGATTATGTTTGAGAATCATGTAAATTTGTAGTACCCTAAAAGGTCAAATTAAACTACAGGTTGAATTGTCACACATAACAATGCGTGATATACTGTAGTTACAAAGAAGGAAAAAATTTTTATGAAAGGAGAATCATCATGAGACAGATGAATTTGTTTTTCTCAAATGAATATCGCTATGAAAGTTTATCAAGTTTTGAAAAAGAATTTGGTCTTATTCGTCATGGGGAAAATAACACAGGTCAGCATTGATGTATTCTATTGGTAAAAGGAATCCTATCCACCGTCTGTTATGTTTCTGGCATGACAGGCGGTATTTTTTATGTGTCCGTGGCGAAATTGGAAGACGCACCGGGTTTAAGCCCCGGTTTCACCCATGAAATGCGGGTTCGATTCCCGCCGGACATATTGCAGGAGGAATTTTACAAATGATCACGATTGATATGAATGCAACAGGAAAGAAAATGAAAGAGATGAGAAAGAAATCTGGAATGACAATAAAACAGGTCCAGGAGGCATGTGGAATATCTGCTGCTGCCGTATGTAAATGGCAAAACGGACAGACTATACCATCCCTCGATAACCTCCTCATTCTTTCCCATATCTGGAACGTGAAGATTGATGATCTAATCATTAGGCAAGAAATATAACTTCATAATTTTACATTTCAGGCTGGTAACTATGAAATACAAGGAACGGTAGCTCAGTTGGTAGAGCATTGGGCCGAAGATCCAAGCGTCGCAGATTCGATTTCTGCCCGTTCCACTTTCTCGGTAGGTATGCAAACGGCTGAAGCAAACGGTCTGTAAAACCGTGACCCATGTGGTAAACATTGAGAGTCCGAATCTCTCCCTGCCGACTATGCCGTATTCGACAAGTTGGATAAGTCATCGCTTTTTCACGGCGAAATCGCGGGTTCGAGTCCCGCATACGGTACGATGCTCCTGTAGCCCAATGGATAAGGCACACGACTACGGATCGTGTATCTGCAGGTTCGAATCCTGTCAGGAGCTTAAAATATGGAGTGTTGGCAGAGAGGCCGATTGCACCGGATTGCTAATCCGGAGATCCGATACGGATCCGGAGGTTCGAATCCTCCACACTTCGTCATATATGCTGCAGTCGCTCAGATGGTGGAGCCGCGGTCCTGAAAATCGTCAGCCCGGAAGGGTATGCAGGTTCGAATCCTGCCTGCAGCGTTGCATAAATTAGAAAGTCTTATGCAGGCTTTCTTTTTTTTGTCTAGAAATAATCGGATTCACAAATTATTTTCCATACTATTAATAAGAAGAAAAAAAAGGAGGAGTCGAAGATGGATGCAACAGAACCAGCTTACATCATCTATACAGATGGCGGATGTGCATATAATCCAGGAGGACCTGGAGGATGCGCAGCAGTCCTAATCAATACCGATACCGGAGAAATCTCAGAGTATTCGGCCGGCTATAAAGCAACGACAAATAACCGTATGGAGATCATGGCTGTGATCCTGGCATTGAAACATATCGACCATGGGCCGGTCCAATTGTACTCGGATTCTCAATATGTCGTTAATACACTGTGCGGAGCTTATAGTAAGTCTTCAAATATGGATCTTTGGGTGGAATTGGAATGGCTCAGGGCATCCATTCCCGTGTTCCCGAAGTGGGTCCGTGGACATTCAGGAAATTTTTATAATGAGCGATGCGACGAGCTTTGCACAGCGGCAATGCAGGACACGGAACATTTGTTATATGACAATGGATACTATGACTTAAAAGCTGGTTGTAACCAACAAAAGCAACAAGAAGAAGGAAAAATGATTAAGGGCAGTATGGGGATTAATATACAGGTCCCAGATTGTTTTACAGAAGAAAAAATAGAAGAGCTGGATGTCTCATCCTATGCTGAGAAATACCACGTCACACCACGTTGCGCCAAATGTATATTGCATTTTAATCAGGAGAAAATTCCGAAGTTCGCTGATTACAAAAATCTGCAAGTCGGAGGTCTGGATCACTGGTCGTATGATAACTTAAAAAAGCATATCGAGCAAATGGAACATCGAAACGAATTTGTAGAGACTGTTTCAAAGTATATCGATAATGATACAGATAAAAAATCCTGTGTCCGATGGTACTTGCGTGGACTGCCGTTGAAACATGCAATCAGAAAAGTGCTTGTAGATGCAGAAATCAATAAGAATTGCAAGAAATAATGTTAAGATGAGAGGAAATTATGGGAAAACATATATTGGCCAGACAAAATGGAAATGCGATTCAATACGTGCAGGTCACAAAGACCGGTGGCACAAAGATAACCGCTGACCCGACGAATGCGACGCTGTTCGATTCTGTTGCATCAGCCGAGCGTCAAAAGAATCATGCCCCGAAAAAGCTGAAAGAATATCAGGTCTATGACAGTGGAATTTTGCATGAAGAAAATAGTCCTGATAAGAAGGAGCAGCCAGTCCTACAGCAACAGGAACTGCAACCAGTCGGAATGGATCATCCAGAAAGTAATTCAGCAGAACTCAAGGAAATGCTTCCCAAGAATCCGGTAAAACGAAAGAATGTCCCTCAGTCTACCCGGATCACGATTTACAACAAAGCAGAAGGCCGATGCGCGATCTGTGGCGATTTTGTTCCGTATGACGAGTTTACGATCGATCACATCGAGCCATTGTCTAAAGGTGGAGATAATGAGATGGATAATCTCCAATGTACCTGCCGGTTCTGCAACTTCCTAAAAGGGAATCTGCCGGATCAGGAATTCATGGATAAGGTTACGGATATTGTATTGGTCAGAGCTGGGAAGGACAAGGAATTTCGGAAGAAACTACGCAAAAGGCTCAAGAAATAAGAAGGATTTCGGAAGAAATTACGCAAAATATTACAAGCAAAGAACATAAATTAAAAAGCATTGTCCAGAACTTTACCTTTTTCGTGCGTGTTTTTCATACTAATAGAAAGAAGATAATTAGAGAAAGGAGAAAATATATGTATACGATAGATTCTGTTGAAAAATTAAAATCCCCATTTTGTTGTTATTGTATTTTCCTAAATTATAAGAAAATAGTAGAGGAGGATTATCTTGAGAAAAACAAAACAATTTTTAATCCATATCATTTCCTATGTTGGTTAAATGGACGCGGAGACATTACAAATGAGCAATTAGAAAAAGCAGTAAATATGGAACAGCTAACTCTGAAAGATGTCTTTCAGGAAACATTGTTTCCGAATACATCAGGAAAAAGCTTATTAGCTGGAATCAAAAAATATTCCCTTATGGCGGAGTACATAAGTCAATTCTCAACAACGAGACAAAAGCTCTGGGATAGTGTGCATGACAAAGCAACTGGTTTTGAGAACAATAAATTTGTTACAGATAACAATGGAATCAGTCTTGCATGTATTTCTGATGAAAGAGACGTGGAAGGAGAATTCATTCATTATAAAGAGAGTGTGATGATAAAAAAGTTAAAAACAGATTTAACGAAAAAGGAACAATATTTTCTTGGATCGGAACTGACGATTGAAGAAAGTGACATTTTCATTTAGAGTAAAATCTCATCATAAGGAGTGATTCTATGTTACGAGATATTGAATTTGATTTGTACGAATTCGATGTATGGTCAAGTAAAAAATGCCTAAATTTCATAGAAGATTTGGGACAAAAAAATGAGCTGATTGCTACTGTAAATAAATACATAGAAGAAACCGCAGAACGTAGGATCTGCATACGCTGGTATCTGCGCGGGCTACCATTGAGGGATGCAATACGAAAAGTCTTGGCAGATAGAGAAGCTAGAAAAAATAACTACGCTCCAAGCGACAGGAGGGAAGAATTATGATATCAAATCCTAATTTTGGTTGGTGCGAATTTCAATTGGGAAATTTTCGGGGAACCCCGTCTTTCCTTACAGATGTGCCAATCGAACTTTTGGAAGCTTTCCTCAATTACAAATTAACGGGGAGAGCCATGGTATGGTTCGATGAGGAGGGCAGCGAATTCACTTTGGTCATGAATCCGTATTCTATTTTTATTATCGAAGAAAAGGAAGAATCTGTATTGCACGACATCGACCGGCCAGCAGGAGAACTCTTAGAAGAGCTTCTATCTGATGTAGAAGACCACTTAGATGAATGGTTCACCGATTTCCTGCTGGGAGAAAAACAAGAACTAATGCAGAAGCGCGAATATGTCCAGTGGCTGATTCATACGCTGCGATATTTCGATAAGACTAAACCCAACAAGGAACTGTGTCACGCCCTGGTGTCTGCTATGAGAAAACAGACCCCGTTATCCCCGAATCCTTCTTCCATCTGCCCGTCATGCAGGGAAGGACTTATTCAGGAAAGAAAGATTGGAGAACAGCCAAACTATTGCTGTAACTGCGGACAGCGGATCGATTGGATGCACAAGAAAGGATGAGATACATGCGAAAAAAAATAATGATATTCTTGCTGGCTCTTTTATGTTCTGCTCAATTCGCCGGATGCGCGTCAATTGGACATGAACAGATCAGGGAAAAAACAATGAAAGAGCTGGAACCATATAAAGGTGATACGGATGATAAAAAAGAGGATTCCAAATACCAATACCTTACCTCAGTGACCCTCGGTGATGAAGATTATTCTGTTCAGACATACCTTCCGGATACGAATGAATTAAAGACCGAAAAGGATACGGCATCTTCAAGTAAAGACGGGGTATCTGTGCTGCTGCGGTTCTTTCAGGAGACGAAAGACACAACAGCAGGAAGCGTGCTGCAGACGGCTTATCAGGCTGAAAAGGACCGGATAGAGGCAATTCAGGGGATGCAGGACTTTCAGACCTATGACCTGATAGAAAAAGACGGATATTGGCTGATGGAAATGGATTATTCGATCAATGACGGGAATGGGTCCATTTATCCATGCATTTCCGTTTTAAAGATGGACCAGCTGGATGGCGGATACTATCTGCTATCCTCGATCAATATTGACAATTCAAAGGCAAATGAAGAAACTACGGAAGTCTTGAAAGAATTATTAAATGTATATGGAGTGACACTGAAATGATATTAAAACTAAATGGAAAAGAAATGGATCAGCAGCCAAGGGTAAATGTGAAATATATTGAACAGTTAAGGGAACTAGCTCGTCCGGTCGTAAAAACAGCGAAAGTCCTCTCAGGGCTGTGTAATTCAGATATTTACAACTGTGAACTTTCCCCGGTGATCGAATATTTCACAAAACGTCTGGCAGACTATTTGGACGGACAGTATGACATAGATGACATGGTGCGGTGTTCAGACTGGTATGATGAAAACATCCTTCCAAATTGTCTGGATATCCTTATGTCTGATGGTCCAGTTCAGGAATCAATCCGGGAAAAATATGAAAAACCATTAGAAGAAAGACTTTGCAGGGATCTAGCTTATGCCAAACAGCAGGGCGGTTACTGCGGACTATATTAGGAGGAATCATGATGGGAGAAAAGAAAAAACGGATCACCAGATGCCGATACTCTCTGCCGCATTGCATAGGTGGTAGCATTGAGTACCACTGCGTCGCGGACGGGTGGGAGGATGATAAGGTACGGGTATGCACGGAGGAAGAATGTGAACAGTGTATACGCTTCAATTCCAGGTACATCGAGTATCCGATCTTTGTGAACAAAATTGAGAACAGGCCGATTAAAGCTCATTCAATGGGACATCAGATCGGTTCCCTGGTCGCTGTACGGCCTTGCGGCAAAGAGTATGGAGATAAGACTTATCTTGGAATATATCTGGGGGAACTTCCGATCCAGATTCTGACATCCTACGATCCACATATCGGGGTGCTGACAAATTCGACCATGGATAATCCGGGGATTTACGTGCCGGAGTTAAAGAAAATTGTATACGGATGCGGAAGCTGGTGGAATGAGATTGAGTCGGAAGAAGATCTGAAAAATATAACAGATGAAGACATTGAAAACACATGGTACATGAAAGTATATCGCTGGATGCACAGCGAATCATAACAGTGAGGTCTTGCTATGGTCACAACGATTCATCAACAGAAAGCAAAAGAACTGGAGAATGCTTCCAGACGGAAATATTACGAGAACAAAAAAGAATTAAATCCCTGGGTATGTAAGTCAACCAACTCGGATATTGAATAACCGAGCATGAGGAGTTGTCCTGTGCAGCATAATCATATGTCAGGCTATTCGTATGGTTGAGTAGCGGCTGGCCACCGGATGTAACGCATCCGTGCCAGGGGTTAGTATGTGATCACGGTATTGTACGCTTCTCTAATACAAGTTCCGTGTCGCTGTCGTTAAACAGGCAAGCCGAGAAGAAAGCCAGTACTTCAGCAGTAACAAAGCATGCTAACGCGCGAAGAGAAGAGGCTGCAGGAATGCAGTCTCAGTACAAGGGCGTAACTGCCACAAATGAAAGGAAAAAACATGGTCATTACTTTAGACAAGAACAAACGTCCGCTTGGTTTCATGAGCGAACGGAGATGCCGGATCCTGCTGGAGAAAAAACGTGCAGTCCTGTATCGTTACTTTCCGACTATCGTTATTTTAAAAGATGTCGATGCAAGAAAGCTTTCCGGACTTTCCAGTTATAGGATCAAGATCGATCCCGGAGCAAAATATACCGGTATCGCAATTGTAATGGATGATACAAATGAATTCATGTATGCAATGCAGATCGAACATCGGGGAGAACAGATCAAAAAGAACCTGGATACCAGGCGTGGTGCAAGAAGGAACCGCAGAAGCCGGGAGACCGGATACCGCAGGCCGAAATGGGGAAACCGGTGTACAGCAAAAGAACAGCGTCAGTCCTATGACAGCCGGCGGGATGAAAACTGGTTGCCGCCAAGTGTCAAAAGCACCGCTGACAACATCATTTCCTGGATAAGACGTCTGTGCCGCTGGATCAACATTACAAACTGCAGTATCGAATCCGTGCGGTTCGATACACAGCTCATGGAGAACCCGGAGATTGAAGGTGTCGAATATCAGCAGGGAACCCTGTATGGTTATGAAGTAAAAGAATACTTATTGGAAAAATATGGACATACCTGCCAGTATTGCGGTGGAAAGAGCAGCGATCCCATTTTAGAATGGGAACACATGCTCCCAAGAAGCCGCGGAGGTTCTGACAGGCTCAAAAATGCATCACTTGCCTGTCATAACTGCAATCAGGATAAAGGTAATCATACGTTGGAAGAATGGCAGACAATTCTGCAAGACCGGATTCCGAAAGAAAGAGGAAAACAGAAAGAACTGGATCAGATACGTCAGAAATTTGTACAACAGGTGATGGAAGGAAAAACTCCAGTTAAAGGACTCCGGTATGCCGCATGGGTCAATTCGAGCAGAGGATACTTGCAGCGTCATTTGTATCTTCGTTTTCCGGAACTGGAGTGTTCCAGTGGCGGAAGAACAAAATACAATCGGAATGTACTTAAATATCCGAAAGAACATCACTATGACGCTTTATGTGTAGGCGAAATTCCAGAAGACGGATTCGTTGACCGGACAAATGGATACTATCTGTATGCAAAAGCGACCGGAAGAGGCACAAGGCTTCGAGGACAAATCAATCAATGTGGTGTGATCATCCGCAAGTGGATGGACCGTTCCAAAACAGCATTTGGTTTCCAGACAGGAGATTTGGTCGTAGCAGACGTTCCAAAAGACACAAAATACAAATATAAAGGTCATTTTTCCGGACGAGTCATGATCCGTAAGAGCGGATCGTTCGACATCCGGACCTTATCTGGAGAGCTGGTCACAGTTAACGCAAAGTTCTGCAGACTTTTACAAAATAATTCGGGATATCAGATGATGATAAAGCGTGCGATTCCTCTCGGTAATTGAATAGCCGAGGATCCTCGCATTTTATCCTGACCTATATGATGAAATTTGGCGGAGATGAGGATTAAGTAAGGAGAATTTCCAATATGCTTAGAAGAAAAACAGTTGATTCTAGAAAACTAAATATTGGAATTTTTATAATCGTATATCTCCTGTACTGCGTATTATCTTTGTGCTTTTCTTGCAATGTCGTAAATGCTGCTAATGTTCATAATACAGCTGATAATTCAAACTCAGCATCTGTTATTGCAGAAGGATCATCAGGCGGCGTTACCTGGCAGATAAATGAAGAAGGCTTGTTAAAACTTTTCCCTACCAATCATGTTTCTGGAACAATGGATTCATTCGCTGACAACGCCGAATCTGCTCCGTGGCATCAATATCGTACAGAAATAAAATCCGTGAAAATAGAAAAAGGGGTTGCGGCAGGAAATTCTATTTGCTGGATGTTTTATGGCTGTAGCAAGATGATCTCGGCCGATGTTGCAGAGTTAGATGTAAGCAATACCCAAAATATGAAAGCCATATTTTCAGGATGCAGCAGTCTTGAATACATCAAGATCTCCAGCTGGGACACCAGCAGTGTAAATAATATGAGTTCAGCGTTTCAAAACTGTAGTGCAATCACAGAACTCAGCATCGGAGATTGGGATACCCATGAAGTGACATATACAAGCTATATGTTCCAAAACTGCAGGTCTCTTAAATCGATAGACATCAGCGCATGGAACACTGCCAAAGTTGTAAATATGGGCTACATGTTTTCCGGCTGCAGCAGTCTGACAGAAATGAATCTACGTGATCTGAATGTTAGTAATGTCACGAATTTAAGTTATGTTTTCCAAAATTGTACACAGCTTTGTAAGCTGGATATTTCTAAATGGAATACCGAAAAAGTATTAAATATGTACTGTACATTTCAAAATTGCAAAAGCCTTACTTATCTTGATATTGGCAATTGGAATACTTGCAATGTTAAAAAAATGTACGGAATGTTTTCTGGCTGTAACGGCCTTGTCCGTTTAGATATCGGGAACTGGAATGTCAGCAGCTTAAATGGTATGGGATATATGTTTCAAAGCTGCAGCAGCCTTATCAATTTGGATATCGGAAATTGGAATGTCAGCAATGTTACCAATATGTCATCTGCATTTCAATTATGCAGTAAACTTACCTATCTGGATATCGGAAACTGGAATACCCAACAGGTCACGAATATGAATCGCATGTTTTACCATTGTGATTCACTTAAAATATTTAATGCTGGAAGATGGAATACAAAAAAAGTAACAAACGCAGAATATATGTTCCGCGATTGTAATGCACTGAATCAGCTTTGTTTGTCATCCAATATTACTTCGAAAATTAGGGAACAATTGCCATCACGCACATGGATGCATATTCAATTTTTAGATGGAACAAAAACACATGATTACACTGGATATACGACCTCGCAACTGGCAGATTTATCCCTATCTGACGTTAATGGTATATGGAAAATTAAATATGATTCTGATTCTGCTAAAAATCCAGATGGAACTTATGAGTATGTCACCGATGATGACTTATGGATCAAAAATGGGAATACATGGACATACACGTTTGATGTGTTCAATGATTCCGTTCCGTTCTACTTCTGGGAGGAAAATCTTCCAGGATTCAGTTCAGACCTGATGCCTGGAACAGATGGATTGTTTAACAAAGCAGGTACGACTGGGGAAACGAGAATTGGAACCGTGACTAATAAACAAGATCTAGATTCCGGAAACCTGAAGATCAGTAAGACTGTGGCAGGCAGTAGAACAAATGAAAAATTTAAGTTTATAATCACTTTGGTCGGTGATCACATCAAAGACACTTGTGAATATTCCGACGTGGTATTCACCAAAAGAACCGGTATCGTTTATTTAAAGGACGGGGAAAGTAAGACCATATCCGGGATTCCGGCCGGTACGACTTACAGTGTGGCTGAAGAGCAGACCGGGCTGTATCAGTCACAGGGAGAGAATGCTTCCGGAATAATTGAGAAAGATCAGACGAAAGAAGTAGCCTTTACAAATACAGAGATTAAAGATGACCAGCCGAGCAAAGATACAGAGGTGAACGTAACTGTAGCAAAGAAGGTATTACCGGAAAATAATAAAGAAAACGAAAAATATCAAATGACTGCATCTCTTACAGGACTAAACCAGAATACTTCTTATGCGTTATCAGATGGCACAGAATTCATTTCCGATTCCAATGGTAACGGCTATGTGGAATTTTCCTTAGCCCAGAATGAAGAAATCATATTCTTGCATCTCCCTGTCGGCTGTACATATCAAATCACAGAAGCGGCCGGTGATTATATTTCAAGCTATGAAGTGACAGATGATCAGGGCGCCGGAATGATTGCCAAGAATGAATACGGTAATACGAAAGAAAATCAAGAGCTGTCTACTGGAAAAGAAACTGCAGAAGCAGGGGAAAATGTGAAAGTAACATTTACGAATGAAATCCAGTACTTGCAGAATCTGATACTGACAAAGAAAACGGTCAGATCCAATGGCCGTGATTATGACAGCAAAGAATCTTTCAGTTTTACGATCACATTCAGTAACCTGAAACCTGGACAGAGTTTTGCATCCACAGTAGGAAAAGTAAAAGCGGATGAAGATGGAACCGCTGAAAAGACGATTACTCTTAAGAATGGAGAAAAGGCAGAATTTTATAAGATCCCGTATGGAACAGAATATCAGATCAAGGAAGAAAAGAATGAATATGAGCCATCTTACAGAATCGATGCTGCAACGGTAGTAAAAGCTACAGATAAAGCTCCTGCAAATACAGACCTATCCACCGAGACAGAGATCATTGATATGGGTGAAGACAATACAGTTACGTTCACAAATGGATATCCTGAGCATTTTTCACTTCCGAATGCTGGAAGTCATGCGTTAGAACTTTTAGCAGGTGCAGCAATCTTCGCGCTGGTACTGGGACATACCAGCCGGAAACAGCTCTTATGTAAAAAAAGAAATAAGCACAGAAACCATCAAGGGTAATGTATACTCAAAATTCCTTGTCCAGAACTTTGCCAAATCCGTGCAGACACCTTACCATATATGCAAGAAAGCGAAATTAGTATTAACAAATGGAAAAGAGGGTCGTCGAACATGCGATTACTATTATACAGAGCAAAGAGTATTGATAGTGGAGAATGGGGCAATGGGGCGTAGAATCCTATTACAAAGCAATATGGATCCTGGTTCCTGGTTCCTGGTTTCTAGTGTATCGGTATGACAAGGAAAGGAGTCGTATTCATGTTGATTAAAAGTTTATTTTTTGTGGCACTGGAATGCATGTTCTGCTATTGCGCCACTTATGTTAAGTATCATCAGAAAAAGTATTCCAGACGGAAAGCGGTTTTATTAAAAATTTTGCTGATAATTTTGGAGCTACTAATAATATTGGGACTTGCAAATGTTATTGTGAAAGATGCATTACACCAGTAGGGAAGGGAAATTATTATGTGGATTGTAGTTATATTAATTGGGGGAGTTGTTGGTATTGTAATAGAAAATTTACTCACACCAATGGAGGATAGTGGCATTCAAAAAGCCTGTGTTATAGCTGGATTTTTTATCGGAATAGCCGTTACTGTATTTTGTTTATACAGTCCAATGAATATGAAGAATTTTTCTAAGGTGTATCCAATATGTACCATAGAAGATAATCAATATATCACAGAAAAGAACGATGGCTACGTTTCCGTTTTATGTAAGGACTATAGAGGAAAAACTGCTATAGATTTTCCAAATAACATTGTTTCTTATAAAGAAACAGACAAGACACCGTTAGTAAAAATTGAAGGAATAAACTATAGGATCATGCCGCCACTCGCAAAGCAAGAGGAAGAGTGCGATAAATACACGAAAGTAACA
>ENA-OUQM01000953-OUQM01000953.1-human-gut-metagenome-genome-assembly--contig:-NODE-953-length-17375-cov-14.100577_pt1 | contig 17375 bp, 10 predicted proteins | sample MGYA00237949_ERZ548830 | MGnify/ENA primary metagenome ERZ548830 (study PRJEB26490, sample SAMN05194706) | human gut metagenome | biome: terrestrial biome; feature: human-associated habitat; material...
ATCGCCGCCCGCAGCCGGGTAAAGGCCTGACGGGAAGTGACCGCACGAAAGTCAAAGTGATAGGACGGGAATCCATCCTCATCAACAAATCTCTGACGGATCTGCGCGCCGTGGAACAGCTCACGGACAGTGAACAGCTGAACGGGCTGGCTGCGCTTCTTTTAGAAGCAGCGGAGCACAAGATGGACGGAAGAAAAACACTGGTGCAGGTGGTGGACCTGCTGGAAAAACAGATGGATGAAAAAGGCCTCTCTTCGCTTCTCGCTCCTGGAAGACCCAGCGACCTGGCACGGCCGAGACGGCAGGAGATCTTTGCATGCCTGAATCGGTGCAGGGAACTGCGGTTCTGAGAAAATTTGTAACAATTCAGAGCCATAAAAAATGGAAGAAAAGGATACGAATCATGTGTGCATGAATAGGTATTTTTTTCTTCCATTTTTTATATCAAAAAGCCACATCGAGATGCAGCACAACGGCATCAAGATGTGGCTCTGAATCGTTTCAATTTTTGCTATAACACGCTTTTTTTGTCAGCTGGTTTTTCAAAATCTGATGGAATACGTATTGACCAGCTTCTTAAATTCCGTCACAGACATTGCCATGCAATCGGCGGCATCCTGAATGCTGATCGTTCCTTTTTTCAATAAGTCTGACAGCGCTTCAATCCTGCCTTTTTCCAGACCTTTCGTCAAACCCAGGGTCATGCCTTTTTCCATGCCTTTCTCCATGCCTTCTTTCATCCCGTCTTCTCTGCTGTCTGCCATCATTTCATCAATTGCCTGACACATGTCTACTACCTCCATTTCTTCTGAAATTCTGAATTTTGTTCCTGTCACCGCCTGAATGACTCTCGCCGCATTTACCTCCATGGTCATACGTGGATTGTTTTCCACAAGCTTTCTCAGCTTTTTCTTATCCTTAGAATACTTAATATATTCTAACACTTCTCTGAGACTCGTCGAAAACTTTTCAAACTCCTCCGGCTTGATTTTTGCCGAATCACATCACTTTTGATCAAAGTCTCTTGTGGAAATTATTCCATTATAAAATTTTGCATTGGTGTAGATCAGGTAATCTGATACATCCTCTACTAAAGCTGTCCCAGCCTTATTCGCAAGATGCGCGGTTAATATCACCTTATAGTTGGCATATTGCGCCTGATCACCTAGCTTTTCAAGTGCTTCATCTGACTTGACAAAATAAGAGAAATCAATCTTAAGCGGTTCCGTGGCAAGATTTTGTACCTGCGCGGATGTCAATGGTATCTCAAACTCATACTTTTGGTCAGAATTTTTTAAGCTTCCTTTATTTGCACTTACTGATGTGATTGATGTGATATAATCTGACACCCTCACATCCGTATATTTACCACTGTTGTCTTTTTTCTGCAATTCCAGACTTCCTATCAGATAATAAGGATACGATTCATCCCCTTCCTCTGTCGTGTTCAGTCCTGCTATATCCGTCGCATTATAAATACCCTGTGTCGTAATGGTAACTCCATCCTTATCAGCCACCTCTTTTCCATTAATACCAAGCTGGCTTACATTTCCATCATTTGATACGGTGTCATATGCATAATAATTAATTCGTACAGAATTTATCGTTTCGCGATAGAACTTTTGACTGTTTTCATTTGAACCATTCATTAAACTTCCGTCAAGACTGTTTTCACTATAGGCAATTGCCGCATTCACCGAAAATGAAATTCCAGATGTTGAATCATTCCCCTTTCTCATCGGGAACTGGGTATCCATCTCTCCTGCATAGTTTAATCTCAGCTGTGCTTCTATATTCACATTTGAGAAATCAACACCTTTTTTGTTTTTCACAGTAAAATACAGTACTCCATTAGAAACCTCATATGTATAATCCTGCTCCCCAAGTGTATTCTCACCAAGTTTTACCGAAGATACCCTGATATCCTGCGTCAGGATCTGATCTGTTCCTGTATCGTCCTGGCTTGTATTATGCATTCGAACCGCAAACCGGAAATAAACCGGATCATTCTTTGCATAGGTTTCGAATTGACTCTTATATTCGTCCGGAACCTTAACCTTTGCTTTCAGAAGCAGATCAATCGCATCATTTGTTCCACTTTTGACAATAGTAGTTTTATCTTTTCCTTCCGGTGTGATGGACACATCACTTACCTGATAGAAATCTCCAAGCGTATACGTGTTTTGACTTTCTTTTCCACGCTTTCTTGAAGGCAATGCAGACGGATTTGAACTTGTCATTTTGTCAAGCCCCAGTGTTGCATTCTGTGTGATGACTCCGGAACCTTCCTGACAATTTACTGTAAGGTAATAAACTTCACTTACCTTTACTTCATCTGTTCCGGTTTTTCCGTCAATAACCAGTGTGTAATACGTTGTATCTGTCGGATCATCAGAACTCTTTGGACCATAATAGTCATACTCTTTACCATTCCAGATTCTAATTGTTGCATTTTCTCTGGATGAAACTTTTTTCAGTGTACCGTTTGAAGCTTTATCATCTACTTTCAGCGGAAGCAGATCCGAAAGATAGACCGATGCATACTTATTTCTCGAGGAATCCTCAAGATTATTAAACTTCAGAACTGCATCCTGTTTGTTCTCTGTACTTTCCAGTGCAGTTCCATTTCCGGTAAAGAAAGTGCTTCCTGTTTCCCGCCGGTTCATATCTATCAGAGTATATCTGGTTGATGCATTTCCAAGTGATCCTTTTGCATCTCCAAGCTTCACCTGCTTATCGTAACTCCATAGGAAATTCGTGCCTGCAGCAATATTCGCATTCCATTCATCTGCTGTCCAGATATAAGAATATGTCAGCTGTGCCGTAAAATCTCCCTTATAGTTTGCCAAAATTGCGGCATTTGTAGTGTAAGCGGAATCATATGCACTGCTGCCGTTAAGCATCTTAATGGAAAACTCTGTCTGGAGGATTTTCTTTACCACAACCGGAATATACAGATGATAGCCTTCTTTTGTATTACTTGGATTTATGTAATACACATCCAATACCGTGAACTGATCCTTCTGGTTGTCGTGAGCTCCGGCCTTGACAGAAACAGAACCATCCTTGTCAACGATCAGTGAAGCGTCCGTTTTAATAAACTTATTGCCATTCCACTGATAAGTAGATGCCGTCATAGAGATATACTGTGCTTTATCTGCAGTTGCAGAGTTGATTCCTGTCTGATCACAGTTTGTTAATACAGAAATATACTCGTGGATCATCTGAGTAATTTCTGAGCTTTTGGATGTATCAATCACCAGAACTTCAAAATCATCCACTCCTGTATAATCTTCCTTTTTGCTCTCACTTGCTGTAAAGTATGTGGATATCCGACTCTTGTAATCGCCATTTTTAGGATCAAACTTTTCAGCCACATTGGCAAGTGTGTTATTTTTATTATATTTCACACGGTTATACCGCTTCTGATATTGCGTCTGAGTGGCACTGTCCGTTAAATCTGAAACAATCTTTTCTTTTGCAGAATCAGATACTCCATCACTGGTCAGTGTGTTTCCGTTTTTTGCCTCGGCTGAAGGATACACTGTAAGGTTGGATACAGGATTGGTGACAACGGATGGTATTGTAGCATTTGTCTGAAAGCTACTGTTAAGATAATCCGCAAAAATTACATAATTGTTTGTGTTTCCGTTGCATTGAATATTGTTGTTTAGAATCGATTTTGTCACAAACGTCGCATCATTATTTCCATTTAGCTCATACGGATAATTTCCGTCTTTGACAGACAAACCAACAATTTGAATCGGTCTTAGCGTGGTCAGATTGGTTGGATCTTTCTTTGCACCCACGATTAAGCCAAGATACCCCCCACGATATTGTTTACTATCCGTCATAGAGACAGAAGAATATGGTATATTCTGTTTTGTTTTTTCATCATTAAGGCCAATTACAGTTTTAAAATCAGAAATATCCTTACCATCACTTGTGAATTTACCCGAATATGTCTTATTACCAGTGGATTCGTTATTATATTCATACGTATAGTTTAAATCTGTTTTTTCCTCACAATAAACACCTAACGTCAGATTTTCTGCAGAAATATTATAGCCTAATATTATCTCGTCAGACATTAAGATACCACTACCCTCCTTGTTTGCTCCAAGGAGCATCCCTGCTGCCCCAGCTATGGTGTCTTTCCATGTTACTGGACTACTAGTATTATTTGGATCATTAGCTGCGCTACGAAGATACCATCCCTCAAGCTGTGTTACCGCAACGTTACAGTCCTTATTTATAAAATTCTTAACTTTCAACTGGCTATTATTATATGCCTGTCCAAGTACCAGGCCTGTTACTCCGTCTGAGATAACATTGACATTTGTCATTGTCAAATCTGTCACTGTTATATGATATACACTGCTTCCGATCACTCCTCCGATTCTGGGTGAACCGGAATAGGATGCGGCGCCCTGTGAATAAATGTCCAGATTTGAAATGGTTGTATCCGTTAAGCTAGAGTGCTGATTCTGGTTATTTCCAATAATACCACCACCGCAGCCGGCATTTAACACAGCACAACGATTAACCGAGATTTTATTCGCAGTTGTTTTACTTGATGAATATCCTGCTACCAGACCACAGGTAGGCGTCAGATAATAATTTGTCAGCGTTTTATAGGGACTACTATATGGCATACTTAAATCTACTTCAACAACCGTATCCTCTATATTAACATTCGCGACATTCAATTGGCCTTTCGTATATGTATATGAGCCAACTACCCCTCCCAGGCCATAGTTACAGTTAAAAGCAAATCGCGGACCGTAAATACGAAGGCTCTGAACTGAAACATTCTTCACAATCATATTGCCACCATAATAATATCCGACAATTCCACCGCCACCACTGTAACCTTTTTCTTTCGCTTCCAGTTTTAGCTTGTTTGTTTCATACATTTCCCGGCAGGCATCTTTAACCCAGCCAATTTCTGAATCTTCTAATATGCTATTTCCGTCAGGATTATTGATTGTCAATGTTTTGCCAGATGCATTACAATATGTTCCCACAAATCCACCTGCGGAATATCCTCCTTCTACCGTAATGTTTGTGTATGAAGAATCTTTGAATGTATAGTTACCAACGGTAGTACTAATTGTATTTAAATTTTCCGTAGTCGTTCTACTGGATTGTCCTACCACACCAAAGAATCCACCACTGTATTTGGCGCCGGTTACCGTCAGATTTTCACTCTTCACACTTTGGAATGTTACATTGTATGCACCGCTTTTATTCGCAGTCAGTCCCGCAAATCCACCTGCGGATGCCTCACCAATGTAGTCGCTTTTTCCAGCTCGGTCTTCCTTATATGAAATACAGGCTTTTCCTGAAATTGTCAGGTACTGTACTGTCGTAGCACCTGCAATATTAATAACCGGGAATAATCCAATTCCCTGTGTCCACCAGCCTGTTTTTTCCTCGGACGTATATTCCTTTACTTCCCGGGCAAGTGTAATGGTTCGATTTGCTGTTCCCGTATCTCCAACTGTCGTTGTTATTTTCAGTGTCCTTTTCTTGATGTCATGATTTGCATCTCCGTTATCCTGATAACTTGTTCCTATCCCCCGGAAACCATTTCCATAACCAGACATATCACAGTCCGCTGTAAAATATACTTCATGGGCAGTTTCGCTGACTGTTGCGGTCTCGCTGCCTGATGTGTATTTGGCTGCCAGATAAGATACCTGACCTCCCAGTTTCGCTTCTATACCGCCCCAGTATGTATTATCCCTATCTTCATCGCTATTATCTGTTACTTTTGAGCCGACACTTGCATAGGTACCGGTTCTGCTTCTGCCATATTTGTAAGCGTCATTATTATAGGTATCCGATTTTTTTCCACCGGCACCAGAATTTACAATAGCAGATAATACCCATAGCTGCTGTCTTGAAGCAATGCTGATATCTGATGATGTAACTGTCAATTTATCACCATCAGTAAGTGGCGGAATTGAATAGTTCTTATCTGTATTTTCCAGTTTTATTCCTTCTGAGCATGCATAGCCATCCAGCACACGACCTACAAAAGGATTGCGATAGTAGAAATCTTTCGCAGTATCATTTCCATACTCGCTCAAACCAGATCCTGTAATATTTCGAAAGATAACTCCACCGCCTGATTCCAGATTTCCTCCGATCAGTCCGACATAACCACCGATGTCAACAAGATTTACATTCCCATTCCCTTTATTTACATTTATTTTATCTGTTGTAAGTCCACTTAGTTCTACATTATCAATGATGTTATCTCCACCAACAATATAGCCAATGACACCTCCAAAGAAGGACTGTTTATCACGTTCCTGACTCGCCCCCTGCGCTTCAATCGTAATTCCCATTGGATTACAGCTTTCAGAGACTCCTGTTGTCTGACCGGCAGCCCCGTTTTCACTATCATTTGCTGATCTTCCACCAAACTCCAGAACCAGGTCTTTCACTACACTTCCCTGGCTAAATGCAATCAGTCCACCGAACGTCTTCGTTGTTCCCTGAGCGGTAATATAAATCTTCGGGCAGGAGCCATCCTCCGCTTTTTTACCGACAATTACTCCACTGAATGTATTCGTATCAGGATTTGAACCACCCAATCCATAAAATGAATTTGATAAATCAATATCATTCTGGATCTGATAGTAGGCATTTCTCATGTAAGCCCGGACATCCTCTTTTTGCAATCCTGTTGTATCCTCGGCAGCTTTCCATATTTCGCCGGATGTGTACTCATAATGACCGTCCACAGAAGTCGAATCGTGAGCCGATAAAGATGCCTTATTATTTATAATATTTTTAGGAAGATTTACTTTCCATCCGGTACTGTTGCCACTTGCAATAAATGCTGCTGCCGTTGCCATCTGTGCACCGGAAGTGATCTGAAACGGATCATCATATGTTCCACAGCCTTCCAGAATATCTGCACTCTGTAAGTTGATGTCCAGTTCGTGATAATATGCTTTTCCGGCACTATTTTCTGCTGTTGCGACATAACGTAAATACATTCCATTTGCAAAACAGGTATTATCTTTCGAATTTTCAGATGTTGTATTTAAAATACCATCTACAACATACTCCGGTTTATTGATATCGCCAAGGTAATAATACTGCTGTCCCGGATTTCGTCCACTTTCTGTATTGGATATTTCCAAACCATAAGTAACATTTCCAGTCCATGCATTTCCACTTTGCTTCACAGTGTCATCTTTTGTAAATGTATAAGAACCGGAAGAGGCCTTATTTGTTGGAGCATATTGGAAAGAATGCAAAAAAGTAGCCTTTGTGAAGATTGACTGCGTAGTATTATAAAGCAATACATCTGAGTTTCCACTGGCTGTACGTGCATCCAATTTCATATTCTGAAAAGAGACATTCATGTTAATGGCAGTGTCATTTCCGATATTTCCAAATAAGCTTGTGGCTGCCTGTGTTCTTTTGTCTGTTTTATACTGAGCAGATGTCGTAACATTTTTTATATTCAGGGTGGTGTTACGATCTGCTGCATTCACAAGCAGAGGTGCATAATCATCATTCTCCACACCATCCACATAAATTCCATTTAAGGTCAGTCCATCAATTTGGATTGTCACAGGATACAGAATGTTCTGTGTAACTTTTCCTTCCATGGTACCAACCACTAGTGCGCCACTGTTTCCATTTGCTGTCTGGCCAATACATCCGGACAGCTTTGAACCATTTTTCACTGTGATCCCTGCTGCATATGTGTCCTGACTGGTCAGATTCCGGAAAAGGCCGGTGTGCATCATGTAATGCTGCTTTTCCGAGTTATTCAGTGCCTTGTTGTTATTCTCATATGCGTTGATCTTGGCATAATCAAAGATTATCTCTGCGCTGTCAACGTTCATTTTTCCAACATAATCAATCGGGTAATAGGATAAACCGGTAAGATCTATTTTTCCCGTAACCGTTCTTACCTCTGTGTAAGTATCTTTATCTTCTACCCTGAAATAATCCTTGATATTCCACTCTGCATCCTGTCCTAATGACCACATAATCAGTTCTTCACCGGATTCGATGTCGCCCTCTGCTTTTTGGAACTGATCCAGGTTGTAATAGTAACGCGTATGCGGATTATTATAATCTTTTTCCAGCTGTTTCTGATAAGTATTGCAGTTGCTTTGATTCAGTTTCTTATGATTTTCTGTTGCGATGGAAACCACACCATTTCCATTCTCACCCATGGAAATACCTACAAGTTCATCAAAATACGTTCCACTATTCAGAGTTACATTTACGGATGAATCTACCTGATATGCTGCCTTCGAATTCAGTTGCAGATAGAGGGCGCATCCCTCATTCGTAGCTATGTTACGATAATCGTCTCCACGGCACACCAGCAAAGCACTAGGGGTTTCATCTACACTTTTTCCGCTAAAAGAGACACCAGTTCCGTATTTGATTCCAAACGTTTCCGTCGTTTGACCAGCATTCTGGTTTTCATCTGGCTCTTTTACAATCCAATGTCCGGCAGCTTCATAGACAAGGCCGCCAAAGCCGGCATTCTTTGCATCCAATGTCGCATTCACAATAGAAAGACCGCTTACTGTAAAATCTACATTACGCCAGTCATAACCCAGGAATCCTCCTGTAGATTCTGTTGCAGTACTGGAAATATCAAAACCATTTATCTTAAAACCATTTACTGTGATCGTGATTTTATTTTTACTGTCATTTTCTGCCACTGCAAGGATACCACCTGTTTTTGACACCGCACACTGCTTTTGGGTATCAATAGAAGCCCTTGCATTTGCATTTCCATTTCCAATGGAAGAATCTGTTAGTGTAATACTGCCACCTGCTGCGTCCATACTTCCGACATATCCACCAAGGTAGCAATCACTGTCAGCTGCTGCATGATCGGTAATTGTCCCCTTCCAGCAGCAGTTTGTAAACGTTAACTCCGGAGAACCAGATGCTTCTCCTACAAATCCTCCGACACGTGTTGTACCATTTGTTTTTCCTGTAAAGGAAATGGCAAGCTCCGATGTTACCTTCTGATAAGAAGCTGTTCCTTTCTCCTGACGGGCTGTCACACCACCAACCCAAATTTCCTCATTACTGATCAATCCATAGTTGATGCTTCCGCTGATGGTTAGATTAGAAATACCGTCATCTGTCAAATTTCCGGTTTTGGCAAAAAGACCGAGATAAGAATGATGATAAATCTGACCACAGCCTGTATCTGCTGCCACACATTCTGTTTTTCCATCTGCCTTCCTACCATAGACATCCCCGATATCCAATGTTAATGTATGGTTTCCACCATCCAGCTTTCCGGCAAATGCATTCTGTGTGCCATCATCTCGCATAAGACCGGTGACACCCGTCTTTTTCAGATTAATGTCTGCTGTCAGAGATATCTGGCTGTCCAAACCGGCACTGCCAGAAAGGCGTAAAGCAACTTTCCTGTTCGCATTACTGCACTGCATGGTCAGGGCAAGTGCTGTGAAATCCTGTGCATTCGAAATGTTCCCAAGATTAAATTCTTTTACTGTTACGGTATGTTTCGCATTATCATAGGTAAGCAAAGCATTTGACGTATTTCCGTCTGTACCGACCTGCTCGCTTAATGTACTGCCATCTACCCGAATAACTTCTCCCCAGTTTCCGATATCACTGACATACTTGCCGCTGCCATCACGCGCCAAGGTCCAGCCTTTCGTGCCATCTGCATTGCTATTAGAACCGGTTCCAACGGCATAGACCAGTGCAGTTCCACGCTTACCAACTAACTGTCCATATTGACTGCCTTCCCCGCCTGGCTGAATTCCAGATAAATCTGTTTTTCCATAAAGGCGCACCACTCCATCTGTCAGATTCCCAACCAGTCCACCGGAAGCGCCATCTTTATTTACTGTATTATTGTTGCTGCTTGAAATCGTTACCGTTCCGATATCAAAGAATCCTGAAGCATCATCAGCCGGACAATTTGCCACAAGACCGCCAAAATAGCTGCCATTCTCCACTTCCTCATTCACGGCTACTGTCAGATTTTCCATCTTTACATAGCTTTTTCCAGTTACTTCTGCAATCACACCAGCATATGCTGTCTTTTTCGTCCCCTTATGAACAGATGTGAGCTGTAAGTCTTTCAAGTTCAATGCAGAAGCCAGGTTCTTTGCCTCATACTTTCCGATCAAACCACCATAATTCTCCACGCCATCACCAGTAGAGCTGACATTTGCTTTTGCTTCTATCCCAATGGTATAGGTATGTGTTCCATCACTCTCTGCTCCATTTTGCAGCACACCAAAGACACCTCCGGCATACTTTCCGGAAGTAATCGTAACGTTCTCAACAGAATATACAGCTAAATCCAGTGACAGATTTTCTTGAGAAATCGTAGCGAAACCAAATAGTCCACCAGCTGCACCACTCGTTCCATTTGCGGAAAGGGATGCATTCGTAACAGATACTTTCTTACCATCCGTTACGCTGACAGGATTATTTTCTGCCAGACCGATCAGTCCCCCGGCATTTCCATTTCCAGATGTAAGGCTGCCGCTGACTGTATAATTTTCATTAAGCTTAATTTGTGCACCGGCTGCCGTACCTCCGACCAGACCTCCTGCATTCTGTGCCCCGTTCACACTTCCGCTATATGCAAATTCTGTACCAACCGTCAGGTTCGCATTTGCAGCCATGCAACCAACAAGAGCACCGGCTGTCTCATTTGTAGAAGTTACATTAAAATCTGCTTTTCCTGTAAAATGAATGAGATTTAATGAAGAACCTTCTTCCATGGTATTACAGAAAAACCCTTTGTTTCCTTCCCCACTTACCGCCGTCTTTGCTGCCGGTATGATACTGTTGACTTCCAGTGAGACAGATGCATTCTTACCAAGTGTCCCTATGATTCCTCCAAAGGAACTATAATTAGCATTTTCCTCTGTAGCAGCTTCGCTTTCTGCATCAATATTCAGACGGATGGTTTGAGAGGAAGCATCTGTCTTCTCCCCTGCCACATAGTTTTCTGCCAGAATAGGAGCTGTCATGTTATCAGCAGCTCTCAGATTCAATGTTGAGTTAATCTTTGCATCCCCGGAAATCGCATGAAACAGTGACTTATTCAACGTGATATAACCGGTATAATTTCCTGAAAAGCTTACTTCGCCTTTAAAAGGATACGCATCTGAACCAAGACCTTTAAATTCGGTTCCGGATAAATCCCACTCCCCCGTATCATGCGGTGCCAACTTAATACTTTTACTCTGATATTCTTGAGGAGATTTTTTTGATAACTTTACAAGATCGTCTACTGTCTGTATAAGTTCTTCATCGGAAACCGTTGTTTCTTTCTGTTGTTTTTCTGTCTGAGCATTTGACTCATTCTCCTGCTGGTCTTCCGATTGGATGTCCGACCCATTCTCCTGCTGTTCTTCTGATTGAATGTTCGACCCGTTCTCCTGCTGTTCTTCTTTTTGAACGTTCGACCCGTTTTCCTGCTGTTCTTCTGATTGGATGTTCGATCCGCTCTCCTGTTGTTCTTCTTTTGGGACGTTCGACCCGCTCTCCTGTTGTTCTTCTTTTGGGACGTTCGACCCGCTCTCCTGTTGCTCTTCTTCCGTCTGGGTCTTCGACTCGTTCTCCTTTACAGCCTCACCGGCGTTTTCCTCTGACGCGCTCGTTAGAGCACTGTCTAAATTGCCCTGTCCCTCCACAACGGGCTCGTTCTCACTTCCGGTTTCCCCGGCGAACACTGTCAAATTGCTGTTTGACAGCACCATTGTTACCGCGAGCATGGACGCAATTATTCTTTTCATCTGTATCTTCATCTGTCCATTCTCCTTATTTCTTAGCTTTTTTTCCTGATTCTTCAATTTTTTCACTTTTTAAAATGATATAAGATTTGATAGCATTCCAGTCTTCCGGTGTAGAATCATCACCATGCACCGGATTTGTTCTGTAAAAGGTAATATCATACTGATTGAATCCAGAATCTCCTCCCGCCTTGAAAGTTAGGCTGTTGTCAGTATGGCTTATATAAACACCGGTTACTTTTTGTATATCTTCCAGAAACCACGGATCAATCTGTACATGTGTAGGATTCCAGGTTAATGTAAGTTTTGCATATTCAGAACCGGTAAGCCTGGTGTTGATACAACCCAGCTCATATGCTTCTTGCTCCTGTTCGTCATTTAAATAATCAATCTTCCATTCCGAAGAAGACACATCCTCGGAAAAAGATATTATTCTTCCCAGACTGCGATATCCATTTTTTTGTGATTCTGCAATGATCTTAATTTTATATCCCTTCATATATTCAGCAGGAACCATAATGCTATAGATATCTTGTGACTTCTGCTGGCCCTTTAACAAGCAGTGTGTTATATCATTCTCAAATTCCGAAAATGAAGTGTTATCCCACTTGTACCGTGACAGAACGTTCTGATCCGTCACTTCTTTTCCATTCTGATCCATAAGGGAAACCTTTATTGTATAATTAATGTCTTCTGAGGCATACTTTTCCAGATTGTCCTGCGAATAATTGCAGACAGAAACCTTAAATATACTGTCCCCATCTTTGGAAAACGACATGGAATCCCCCTGTATGTCATCCTCTTTTTCATATTCAAGCAAAAGATTGGAAGAAAACAGCTGCCTAGAACCGACCGTTGATATCGTTCGTTTCGCATTGCTCAGGCTGGTATATGCCGCCAGAGAGCCTGCGATCAGAAGAAACAGACATGCAAGGCTGCAGTTTATGATAATCAGTAAATTGTTTTTTCCTTTTTTCATTCTTTCTGCCTTTCCGTTCACTTTTGTTCTCCGGAACACCTGCTTTACCGGCTCGCCGTCAAATACACAATATCCGTTTCTTTATCTTCATGAACCTCTCCTGCTTTCCAGCTGACACGGATTACATAATAATCAAGGAAATCTGCATTGTTCTTCAAAATATTACGTGGCTTCATAACTTTTACACCATTTTCTTCTGCCAGAAAATAGAGTGGTTCATTATTTGCCTGCACCTTATTCTTATCTACTATATTCTCCTTCTTTTCATCTCCATAGCTTAAATCGTGACTTTGGTATTGTGAAGGAGAACTATTTTGTGCTTTGATTTCATTCATGGAAAGACCTTTAATGACTGGGGTATCATTCACTCTTTTAAAACGTGCACTGCCCTCTGGTGATTGGAAAACAATGTCTCCATTCTCACTTAAGTCAGCCCTATACACATCATAATGGAATGCAATATTTGTGGTATAGGCCAACTGTAAGGAATAATTATCTACCGGTTTTCCATATACGCAAAACACATAATCTTTATAACCGTCTGTTTCTCCCACCTCAATATCACCCATATCCAGATATTTAATATCCTGATTATTTCCGGCACGAATATCCAGAACAACCGGTGCTTTGATCCAGGCAGCTGTACTCATTTCTCTTTGCATATAAAACCAGGCATATGAGGCTGCAAGAAGCAGTCCAGAAACCACCAGAGCAGCACCGGATATAATAAATCTTCTTTTCTGTATATCATATTTAGAATTAGTCTTCATTTTTCGCCTCTGTCGTTCCCAAATATTCCAATGTTGCTGTGATAAAAGAAATACTTTCTCCAATTTTCATATCGGCCTGATTATAATAGGAAGACAAATCTACAAAAAGTTGTTTATCATATGTACTATTTGCTCCACTATTCTTATGAATACCCTCGATCGCTTTTACTTCCTCATAATTTGTATCCAAAGGTTCTCCTGTCAGTGAACTAAAAAAATATTTCTCTGGATGCTCTTTCATATCTGTTACAATCTGATTTCTGAGCGCCCCCGTTGCATCTTTATCATCAAATTCTATAGTACTTCCATTTAAGAATTCATCCTGTTCATTCAAAAGTATCGTAGATAGATTCAATGGCCATACCCAGTAAATAGAATAATTGTATTCCTTATCCTTCTCTGCCTTCGGTATCATGATCTGAAATCTTCCATCTTTGATCCAGGTGTACGTTACTGTATCATTCTGTGTCTCTCCCAGAAAATACACGATATGACCACTCAAAAATTGTGGTGCTGTTGATGTCTTATCTACAACTTTTGGAGTGTCACCATCCATAACGTATGGAACAATATCTAATGAAAATTCCAGTGATAACTTTCCTTCCTCATATGATTTAATAAAGAAATCCAGTCTTCCCTTTGTTCCCGGCTCCATAGCATAATCTTTTCGAAATTTTGCCCCAGTATCAGTAAAACTTTTTCCCTCATGAGAATTGTTCATATTGCTGTCCGAATTAAGCAGCCAGTTAATACTTCCTCCCAGGGATGTATCATGCTGGTTAGTACTTCCCTCACCAGGAAGGTGATAGGTAAGATCACGCTTTACCTGCTTTAGAATATCATCATGAACACCCTGGCTGCCCTTGGAACCAATCTCTATTCCAGAATATCCGGCGCTGATGGTTCCCGATGTTATCCTTACACGGTTGTTGCTTACAAACCAGGCAACGCCAAGTGCAAGAAAAGCTACTGCTGCTGCCAGTACCAATACGAAGCTTTGCCGTGCTTTCTTTTTTCTTTTCCAAAGTTCCTTTTTCAGTTCTTCCAGGGATGGCTGATCCGTACTCGATAAGTCTCTCTTTTCGTCTGCCATATGATCACCTCATCTCTTTTCTTCTATCCGGCGCCCGTAAGCAGAGTCCCTTACAAACCCAGGCAACGACACCTTTCTTTACAATTTCGTAACTGTTCAGAGCCTCCTTGTGATTCCGCTTACGCTGCCTCTCTCTGTGTTGCCTCTTAATGTTGCCTTTCCATGTCGCGTTTCGCCATATGAGTTTCCGGAAACAAACGTTCATTCATGCGAGAACACTTCAAGATTTTTTCTTCCGATCCACATGGCTCTGAATCGTTATACAATTACATTTTTCAGTTCTTTTATTATACTTATCATAATCGTAATCATTTAAAATATCAATATCAAATCTGCTTCAATTTTTCCGGAATTGTTACAGTTCACTGGTTCCCAGCGGACTATAATGTTCGCAACCTGTCAGACATATGTCAGAGATTAGACTTAATTTAGCTATTTTGCGCATTGATTTTTTGTCCTACGAGGGACAAATAAATAAACTGCGTGAAAAGGGATGCATCATAGACGATGATTCCTTTTGCAGAAATACCGAAAATAGCTGGTATATACTGGGAATAGTAGACATATACAGTGAAAATGGGTAGAGTAGGCGGATGAAATTTTCATCCGCCCCTCATCAAACCGTGCATGAGGTTCTCCCTCACACGGCTTTATCCACTCGCTTAGACCCTGTATTACTACAACGCACCGAGTTTAACTACACGGCTCACTGGCGTTTACCGTGACCGGACTTACACCGGCAAGTGTAGTCCAGCTTTGCTGGACACACGTAAAAGAAAAGCCATGGCTTGCACCATGACCTTTCAAAAGAATACATTTAATTTCCGCTTGCAACTCCGGCAAATTTTACTGTCACATCGTTTTTTCGTTGTATAATGCTTTTGTCGTCCTAATGGTTCCTGACCCCGAGTAGGACCGAGTGGACGGCGGTTTCATCACCGCCTCCTCCTCGATTAAGACCGTAAGAGCCCCAAAACTCCTAATCTACAAAACTCAGATTCATTTTGGTTATCGTATAAACAATGCTGTCAGACTTATTGGTATCCGCAATCGCTGTCGCACCGTCTTGGTTCAGAACCTCTGCTGTCAGTGACCACATTGGTACCTGACCCCGAGTTTCCAAGTACATCACCCTCCTGCACTGTCTGCATTCGGATCAATCTTGATTTTTTTATTATCGTGGCTTACATCCATTCGTGCAATATTCTGTTCAATTTTTCCATATCAAGAGGTTTCGCAATATGTTCATTCATTCCTGCACTCTTTGCAAGTATCACATCCTCCGTAAATGCATTTGCCGTCATTGCAATGATTGGCAACAGCTCACCTTTGTGTTTAGGCAGGGAACGGATAGCTGTAGCCGTCTCATACCCATTCATAATCGGCATGGGCTGTTTTTGTACTTGGTTTTCGTACTCGAACAGAACGCTTGCATAATAGTCCCCGCCCGGATTTTGACGGATGGTGACCGATTTGATCCGGTAATCCTCCGGTATCGCTCTGTGCTGTTTGATCTTCACATACCCTGCTTTTGGAAGCTTCAGGCATCCATCTTCAAGAGCTACCGTGCCCTTCTGGTTATTCATTGTATAAGAAGCGCGGGTTTTATGTCTGGATTTGAATTTGGGAAATCCAACTTTCGGATCCCGGAAGAAGTTATTATATGCCTTTTGCAGATTCATCTGTGCATTTGCAAGGGCCAGACTGTCAACCTCTTTCAGCCACGGAAATTCTTTTTTGTACTGCGCCGGGGTATTGTTCCGTTTCTTTTTCGTTTTCTCGTAATATTTGATTTTATCATCCAGCATTTTATTATAGATGAACCGTACACAGCCAAACGTTTTGGCAAACAGTGTTTTTTGTTCCCTGTTCGGATATATCCTGAATTTATAGGAAACCTGCAAGATGCGGAAACTTCTCAGGTGGAAAGGATAGGTTGATTGTGTATAGTTGCTGTTTATAACCGAATGTAAAAACATAACAATATTCTGTCAGTTCTTTCCACGCAACTGCCGCATCATACAGCAATCCGTGATCATTGTTTTCCATACACATCATCTCCTTTATCACAAAATAAGAGCCTTGCCGAAGCAAGGCTCTCATTAAGCGTTTTTCTTCGATTCAAAGAATCTATTCGGCTTGTGGTTACCGCATAACCCACGGTCTGGCTCCACAATCGGCTGAAACCGAACCAGTCAATTGCTTCATCACCGCGATAGCTGGTCATCGCCGCTATCCTCTAAAATTATTATATCACAAAATTGCCAGAGGTCAATAACTCTGAAAAACTTTGTGGAGCTGAAATTTCCATGCTCATCAGTAGTATATGCAGAATTTCGGAAATAGAAACAGTTTTTGATTGTTTTTTCAGCGTATGATAATACCAAACGTTTGGAAAATAACACTTCATCCGATATATCAAAAATACGTGTATACACGGGGTCAGGTACCTGGTTTTTTCGGCGGTCAGTGTGCTTCATGGCAACTCCCTCCTAAATCCGCCGTGTCAGCGTATAGGCGTCACTCCTTTGTCGAGGGCATAAGAAACGGCGGCTCTGAAATTCAAAGCCGCCGTTTCTTATAGGCGTGTTGATAGGACTGCTGGACGACGACTTTTTTTCTTTGCCGCCGTCCGGCAGCTACCTTTCTTATTGCTTTTAACGGGTTATTCCATCTCTCTATAGCGAGAAGCAATTTCCTCCGTAATCGGAATTAGTCTGCAATCTTCAATCGAGTACACCTGA
>ENA-OUQM01000961-OUQM01000961.1-human-gut-metagenome-genome-assembly--contig:-NODE-961-length-17257-cov-11.909487_pt1 | contig 17257 bp, 18 predicted proteins | sample MGYA00237949_ERZ548830 | MGnify/ENA primary metagenome ERZ548830 (study PRJEB26490, sample SAMN05194706) | human gut metagenome | biome: terrestrial biome; feature: human-associated habitat; material...
TTGATCCTCAAAAGGGCAAAGTCACTGATCCTCTAGCCGTTCGCTAACAGATCACCGACCAGCTTCCAACCGCCCCTTTTCCGGATCATCAGCCCAGACAGCAGCCGGAGTAATCGAAAAAACAAAATGAAGACCTTGTAACCATGAAAAATGTGGTTATGAGGTCTTTTTTTATATTAATAGCAAATTATGCACAGATAAAAAGGCTTAAATACTGGGTTTTGGGGATGTGCAATTTTGAAATTTCCCGATGAAACCGGGATTTCATCTACTTTTATCCATCCCATATCCATTTCTCACCTACCCTCTTCAAACATAGACCAAACCTTCCAGTCGGAAAAGTTTACACGAAAATATATGTCAAAATATCTATTAAATATTCTATAGTCATATCAGCGGCAGAACCAACAAGTTTGCCCTTTTTAGGCTCAAGGAGGTTGCCCTTTGACACCGAGAGTGTGTAGAACGAAGTCATCTGACCAGGCCCAAGCCACTTACAATTAAACTTCTGGACACATCGCGTTCCTACTGGCTTGCCCATAACGTTCAAGATTGGGGGATTGTAACAGATGCGGAAAGCTGATATAGCCTATATCAATAACACGTTCTACAGAATTTTAAAAACATCAGATAACCAGACCCTTGTAATTGACTGTCTCCATCCAAAAATGCCATTCTGGACGATCAGAGCGCAATATACCCCATTGCCAGAGAAGCAATTATATGATGCCTTAAATATCTCCCCACCAGCCGAACAGGAGCTTACATCTGATCAGATGCGCATTGCACATGAGCGATATACACTGATTGCACCGATCCTATATTATTTAGGAGACAGCACGGCGACCGCAAACATCATCTCTTCCATCTCAGAGGAGCATAACATTAGTAAGCAGACCATCCGCCGCTATCTGTATCAGTATCTAATCTTTCAGACCGTCACTGTACTTGCACCAAAAGTTCATACGAAAGAAAAGGTACTGACTAAAGATGAGAAAAACATGAGATGGGCATTGAATAAGTTCTTCTATACACGCAGACAAAACAGTCTTGTTACAGCATATGAGATGATGCTGAAAGAAAAGTATTGTGACAGCATGGGACAGTTACTATCCGATCATCCATCCTTTTATCAGTTCCGATACTTTTACCGGAAAACCAAGAAGCTCCAAACTTATTATATTTCCAGAGATGGACTGTCAAATTACCAGCGGAACAATCGTCCCTTGCTAGGAGATGGTATCCGTGAATTTGCAACCAATATCGGCACTGGTATGTTTGATTCCACCGTATGTGATATCTACCTTATTGACGAAACAGGTACCTTAAAAGGTCGCCCGATCCTAACCACTTGCATTGATGCTTACAGCAGTATGTGTTATGGCTATGTCCTCTCATGGAATAACGATACAAAGAGTTTATGCCATCTGCTCCAAAATATCCTTACCGATAAAACAGAATGGTGCAGAAAGTTTGGTATCCTATTAGACAAATCCCAGTGGAACGTACAAGAGTTACCGGGCATCTTTGTAACTGATATGGGACGGGAATACACATCAGAATGCTTTGCACAGATCACAGAAACAGGCGTGACCATGGTAAATCTTCCACCATACAGACCAGAGCTGAAAGGTGCTGTAGAGAAATTCTTTGACATCATCCAATCCATGTATCAACCACTTCTCAAGGGCAAAGGTGTGATTGATCCGGACTTCCAGGAACGAGGTGCAAGAGATTACAGACTAGATGCTTGCTTGACGATGTTTGATTTTGAGAAGATCATCTTACACTGTATCATTTACTATAACAGTCAACGGCTCATAGAACGATTCCCTTACACACAATCTAGGATTCATGATGGAGTAAAGCCATATACAGCCAGTATCTGGGAATGGGGAAGACGGCAACCAGGCGCAAATTTAATTTCATTCCCGCATGATACCGCGAAAATAATCCTACATCTGCTCCCACGTACCATTGGGACATTCACTAGGCGTGGTCTAGTGGTAAATGGGATGCGGTATAAACGGGATGATTGCGCCGAAAGATTTCTGCAAGGCGGAGATATTAAGGTTGCTTACGATCCAGATGATGTATCTGTAGTATGGACAGTAGAGAAGGGCGAGTTTATTCCTTTTGAATTGGTTGAAAGCAGATATAAAAATAGAAAATTGGATGAAGTGGAACAGATCAAAGAACAGAGCAAAACAACACTACGTTCCGAACAAAATAATGCAAGACAGGCGAAAATTGATTTAATGAATGAGATTGAATTGATTGCTAGGGGAGGAGTTAAAAGATGATGGAGAGAAACTGTTTACCAGATATGCTGGCAGGAAATGAACTGATAGAAAGACTGACGGTCAAACCTGTTTATGATGAAATTTTCTTGAGAAGATAGAAGCCATGCATAAAAGTGGGATGACGGTGAACGAAATTTCAACAAAATTAAAAATAGATCCACAAATCGTGAAATATAATCTGGTCGTAAACGTATATCATATAGTGTAATTTTATAAAAAATTTTTGGAGCAGGAAAATCCCAGTGTTTATACGGTAAAATGATATAATACGATCAAATGGCAGTATCGTATCTATTATCGTCAAAGTATATTTTTATCCTGCTCTAGTCAAAAAATATTTTATGTATTGTTGAAAAATACTGGAATTATACGGGAAAAGTGATATACTGTAATAAATGATATATTTTCAGAAAAATTTAAAAATAGTATTTTATAATGATGTTTTGTATGAAAATATTTATCGTTAAAAGACAGTAATTATGCGATATTTTTATGAAACTATGTGTAAAAATAGATATAAAATACAATCAAAAATACGTAGTATTTATATGAGTATTTTTTATTTTTTGCGCTGAAAAATGATATCGTTAATATGGTTGGTTTGTGATATATAGTGGTTTACATAATATTGTTATCGCAATACTATTGTGATACTAATGATTTTGAAATAAAAATATGAAGGGGCTGATACAATGCTGATAAAATGTCATAATTGCAATTCTGATTATTCGGAGTACGCAGAATCATGTCCAAAATGTGGAGAAAAAAATCCAAATGTAACAAACTTCGATGGGCGATGTCTTGAAATTGATGGACGAAAAGAAAGGTTTTCTTATAAAACACAAAAAGATATAGAAAAAGATAGATATACTCTCTTCAAAATATGTGCAGTAACGATGATAATATTAATTGTCGTTTTGGCTTTTTTACAATGATTGCGGAGTGAAGATATATGCTGATAAAGTGTAACAATTGTAGCGCAGAATATTCGGAATATGCAGGGTATTGTCCATATTGCAAAACAAAAAATTTAGATCAAAAAAATTTGATAAAAACTGCTTTGATATCTCATATAGAGATAAATATTTTTCATATATGAGCAATCAAAAGCCAATCGCAAAAAGACTAAAAGAAAATACAAGTACAGCAGATAAAGTTGCTTTTACAATATGTGGATTAGCTGTATTAGCGGTAATTATACTTGTGATTTATGTCGTTGTATCATAAACGTAAAGGAGACAAAAAATTATGTCATTAAGACACTGTCCAGAATGTGGTCATGAAATCAGTACCTTTGCAGAAAAATGTCCAGAATGTGGTTTTCCATATAAAAAGTATAAAAAAATAGCTTCATTACATGGCTTCAATATTGCATCTGATAAATTTGTCGAAATGTATTGGATTTCAAAACCGAATAAGAATGTCCCATATATACAAGACGATCCAGAAAGAAAATGCGCAGAATGTGGTACTAAATTATTAGGGAATACAACATGTCCAAGTTGTGGATTTTGTTATAGAACATATAAGGAAGAGTATAAAAAAGAGATGATGAATAAATCTCGAAAAATAAGAGGAAATGTAGATCAACCACTAATGGTACATTGTCCTGGATGTAAAAAGACTGTAAGCTATTATGCAGACACTTGTCCAGATTGTGGTTTTCCTATTCAGAAATTTATTTCAGAACATAACATTCAAGATATAAAGAAAGTACATATCTGCCCTAAATGTGCTGAGTTATATGCTGGCATTAAGTATGAAAAACAACCGCTCTATATGACATGTGAATTTTGTAATACACCTATGCTTGAAACAGATGCAGATAGCGCAGAAGTTTACTTTGAAAAACACCTTAATTGGCAGAATCCAGATGTAGATGGATTGGCAATTAAAATCCTTTCGAAATATGATATAAAACCAGATCAATCAGCGGTTCAGCATCGGTATGATGTTTTAAAACGACGTAAACAAGATGAGGAACGCCAAGAAAGAATTTAAGAACAAGTCAATATACCAGCTCCGAACATTCCTAAATGTCCGGTATGTGGTAGCACCGATATTGAGAATATAAGCACTCTGAACCGCGCTGTCTCCACAGCTATGGTAGGAATCGCATCAGAGAAAATCGGCAAACAATTTCACTGTAAGAATTGTGGGTATGATTTTTAGGATTACTCCTTATCTATCTTCAATTGTTCCACAGGACGTCTCAGTTTCTCTTGTAATACACGCTGTTCCTCAGTAAGAGTAGATGGATCAGCATGTATAGAAGGATAATCGGTCTGTGGAAATGGATAATCTATGATTGATTTTGTGCCCTGAATGTAGAAAAATTTTAAGTCAATATGCAGAAACTTGTCCTGATTGTAGTTTCCCAATAGCCAAATACGTAAAAGACACCAATCTTACAGACTTTTCAAAAACATTTGTATGCCCTAAATGCGGTTATTGGAGCGACATGAATAGCATTGCTGGCGAAATTATGTGTGAATACTGCCATCTCCCTATGTTTCAAACAGATGAAGATGGAGATGTAACTCTAAAAGCAACATTAAATATGAAATCAAATGAAGAAAAAGCTTCGACGTTACCTGCCTTACGGTGACAGCGTTGCTGACCTTCTTTGGGCTTGGAAGAATTGAAGGCCTTGGAATCGGAACTGTAGCAGCCGCTTTTACGATGGGAAATCTGCTGGATAAAAAAATTGTCTTTGTTTCGGCTTTATCACCGGAGAGACCATAAAAAATATGTGTCATTTTTTATGCAAAATTACTGGAAAAAAATGTAAAATCCTCTTGAAATCAAGGGGATTTTGCTATATAATAAGCAAGACAAAAACAACTGCAGAGTAAGTTCATATGCGTAAAGTGCTCCCGGGATAGAGAGTAGCCAGGGAGACGAAAAGAGAAAATCTTGCGGTATATGAATTGCATCTCGCTGCAACAGAAGATAGAGACAAGAGATTATCTCCTATTGTAGTCAGATATCTGTAAAGGAGGTAATTTTTTTTATGCAAAAAAACACAAAGGAAACAACAAAAGAAACAAAAAACATGTTTCTGCAGTCAGCAAAAGAGCTGAAAGCAGTCCCCACCCTTGCCGCCTGTGCTATGTTTGCTGCACTGGCTATGATCCTGAACCAGGTAGCGTCGATTGATATCGGACCGTACGTTCGTATCGGATTCTCCGGAATTCCGAACCGCCTCGTGGATTACCTGTTCGGACCGGTAACAGGATGTCTTTTTTCCGGTATTCTCGATGTCGTGAAATATTTCCTGAAACCAAACGGCCCGTTCTTTTTCGGATTCACATTTAATGCGATGCTGGCATCCTTCCTGTACGGATGCTTCTTCTATCGTAAAAAGCTGACCGTCAAACGTGTGCTTTTGGCTAAGTTTATTGTTATGCTGATTGTTAACGTATTATTGAATACTCTTTGGATCAGCATGTTATACGGAAAAGGAATCATGGTTCTTCTTCCGGCTCGTGCTCTAAAGAACCTGATTATGTGGCCGATTGATTCCATCATTTTCTATAGCCTGACGAAGCTGATCGAGCAGACCGGTGTATTCCGTATGTTCCATGCAAGAACCGCTGCACAGGCACAGAGATAAAAAGATTCAAAAAAAATTGAAACGATTAAAACGGTATATTGTACCGATCTGCAGGAAAAAGAACTGTCCGCCAGAACAAAAAAGGAAGCGGATGGGTTTTGTCGGAAAAAAAGCGAAAAGAACTGCGGCAGGAGATCCCACTACGGGAATCCTGCCGCAGTTCTTTTTCACTTTTCAGGAAACTTACTGATAGCCGTGATCCGACCAGTCATGATGTTGAAGTCGTTCGTAATTTTCCTCTGTGATCGGAAGAATCGTTCCATGCTTGTAGCCATATGGGAACGAAAAAGACGCATCAGAACGTTCGAATTTTCCGGAGGCAAGGCTGTCCGCAACGAACGGTACATATCCCTGACCGGCACCGGGGACACCATAGTAATCGAGAAACAGACACCAGCGGCCGTCATCGAGCTGCACAGCGGTCGGAGCTTCATAGAGACCGCTTTCTACAGTCTTCATACTCTCGTCAAAGCGTTCCATTCGCACATACGGGCCGGTTGCGTGGTTGGAGTGAAGCAGAATAATTTTTGCCGGATTGCTTTCACTTTTTACGAAGAGATAATAAACCCCATTTTCCTCATAGATTGCGGAGTCAATAATCCCACTGTCTTCTTTTTCGTACAGAACCTGTGGAGCTGAAAAATGAACAAAATCCTTTGTTGTACTGTAATAGATTTTCTTTGGTCCGTAATCGTTTGCGGCATGGGACGAAGACCAGTGAAGAATATACTTGCCGTTTTCCTTATCATAAATCAGATCCGGTGCCCACAGACAGCCAAAGTCGTCATTGCCGATTTTTACAAGGCGTTGATCGCTCCAGTCTACCAGATTTTCAGATTCCCAAACGGAAAAATATTTGCTTCCGTTTCGGCCAATTTCTTCCCAGGAGTTGTGATATTGGTTTCGCATACCGTAGGAAAGACTTAGGTCTGTTGCAAAAATATAATATTTGCCGGTTTCTGCGCAGTGCGTAATTGTAAAATCCCGTACACCCTTATCCCCGTAATACGCCCAAAGAACGGGAGCTCCATCATTTACTTTTTCCCAATGAAAGCCATCGCGGCTGATACCGAAGTAAACCTGCTCGCCGTCCGGCGTTGTTTTTTCTCGAAAATGTACAAATAAATAAGCCTGTGCCATAAAAACTCCTATTACTTCATAAGACGGATTACATTCCAGCTGTGTTTCCCAAGAACGGTATGCATTTTTCCGCTTTCCAGTCTTGTAGCAGTCGAAAGGGTCGGAACAACATGGTTTGGATTGGCTTCTGTGTTGACTGCTTTCAGATCGTCGTTTGTCAGCACAATGTGCTCTTCCAGGCGGTATCCTTCGAACTGACGAAGATCGCAGCAAATTTCCATATCTTCGTCAAGACTCTTATTAACTGCGAAAATGGTCAGTGCATCGTTTTCCTCATCCCAGATGCAGACAGAATCCAGATACGGAGCTTCGCCGTACGTTCTGCTCTCGTAAACCGGTGTCAGAACCTGTGTATTTAAGACGGTTCCGCGGCCGTATACGCTGGCATGCATGTATGGATAGAAGATGGTCTGACGCCATGCGCCGGTATCTGATGTCATGATCGGAGCAATCACGTTGACAAGCTGTGCAAGGCAGGCAATTTTGACACGGTCTGCGTGGCGCAGGAGTGTGATCAGCATGCTTCCGACGAGAAGTGCATCCTCAAAGTTGTAAACATCCTCAAGCTGATGAGGTGCACGTACCCATTTTTCCAGTTTCTGATCCTGCTCGTTGCTGTGATACCATACGTTCCACTCATCGAAGGAGAGATTAATCTGTTTTTTGCCGTGTTTTTTTGCTTTGACTGCATCACAGATTGCAACTACACCGGAGATAAAATCATCCATACCCTTGGAGCTTGCCAGAAAATCAACCGTATCATTTGCATAATTTCCGTAATACTGGTGTAAAGAGAGGTAATCCACCTCATCATAGCATTCGTCCAGAACCGTATACTCCCAGGAACCAAAGGTTGGCATCGTAAGATTGGAGCTTCCGCAGGCAACGGTCTCAATTGTCGGATCCATGAATTTCATCAGACGGGAAGTTTCTGCCGCAATACGTCCGTACTCGGAAGCGGTCTTGTGTCCCATCTGCCACGGTCCGTCCATCTCGTTGCCGAGACACCAGAGCCTGATGTTGTGCGGATCCTGGTAACCATGAGATTTTCTCAGATCACTGTAATAGGTGCCACCCTTGAAGTTGCAGTACTCCAGCACATTTTTGGCATCCTCCGGTCCGCGGGTTCCGAGGTTAACGGCCATCATAATATCACTGCCGGCTTTTTTTGACCAGTCCGCAAACTCATTCAGACCAAACTCATTTGTCTCGATCACGCCCCAGGCAAGATCCGGTTTTGCAGGCCGTTTGTCTTTCGGACCTACGCTGTCTTCCCAGTGATAGCCCGAGACAAAGTTTCCGCCCGGATAGCGGACAATTGGCACCTGAAGCTCTTTGACGAGATCCAGTGTATCCTTTCGGAAACCCTGTTCATCGGAGAGGGTGCTTCCTTCCTGATAAATACCCTCATAAACAGCGCGTCCCAGATGTTCGATAAAGGAACCGAAGATTCGTTTGTCAACTTTTCCGGTGAGAAAATATTTGTCAATGATAATCTCTGCTTTTTTCATACTTAAAAATCCTCCTGTTAAAAGAAATGTTCGTTTTCAGACACGATCCAGAAAAACAAAGGATCACCGGCGTGTCCGTGATTTTATTCCACTGTTTCGCTTTCGCTTTGGATAGTTTCAATTTTAGCAGGAAGATAGAAAAAAACCAGAGATTTTTGTCCGGCAAATTTGACTTTTTTTCCGGTTTTGCGGTAAAATAGGGAGAAGAAAAGAAAAGGGGAAACGAGAAGAATGGAATTTTCAGTTCATATTTGTGAATATAATAGATCCAACGCCGATTATGAGACAATATATCGGCCGGAGGGTAGCGGAGACTATCTGTTTCTGTTGTTTAAAACGCCGATGAAGGTGTATGACAGAACTGCGATTTTCATTGCACAGGAAAATGCCTGCCTTTTTTACACGCCGGATCACGAGCAGCATTATCAGGCTGTTCAGAAGTTTCGCAACAGCTATGTCCATTTCTGGTGCGGTGAGAATCTGGGTGAAACGTATGGAATTCCGCAGAATACCGTTTTTTATCCACAGAACACGGAAGCAATTGATGAGCTGATTCGCCTTTTGCAGAGAGAATACATTGTGAAAGATCCATACGCAGTGGAATACGAGGAAGCACTGGTTCGTCAGATGATGATCACGGCATCGCGCGGTATGCGGCTGTACCAGAAAACGGCAGAGGAGCCGGCCGGACTGTATCAGGAATTCCAGGAGCTGCGCCTTAAGATGTTGAGCCATTATGAGAAAGGCTGGACGACAGAAAAGCTTTGCCAGATGGCCAATATGGAAAAAAGCCAGTTTTATTCTTATTACAAACAGTTTTTCAGCAGCACCCCGCACAGCGATCTGATTGAAGTACGGCTCGATAAAGCGAAAAATCTTTTGACAAATCAGGCACTTTCCATCGGACAGACCGCGGAAATCTGCGGTTTTTCCAATCTGTCTCATTTCAGCCGCTATTTCAAACGCCACTGCGGCTGTTCTCCGCGGGAATGGCAGCAGCAAGGCGGAAAAAAGCATAAAATATAAAGTGAAGTTGCAGGAAGATGAGAAATGCTATAGCTTTTCCCAATAGCTTATGCTAAAATATTCAGAAGATATTGGAGTCAAAAGGTACATTGGCCATGATATCTTCAGAAAAAGTAAGAAAAAGGGAGAGCAGTATGAAAAAGAGAGAGTCATTTAACAGTCGGTGGGGATTTATCCTAGCCTGCATCGGCTCTGCAGTGGGAATGGGCAACATCTGGATGTTCCCTACCCGGGTTTCCTTGTACGGAGGAGGTTCCTTTCTGATTCCGTATTTTCTGTTCGTTGCACTGATCGGCTTTACCGGTGTGAGCGGAGAGATGAGTTTTGGCCGTGCCACAAGATCCGGTCCGGTTGATGCGTTCGGTTTTGCATGTGAAACGAAAGGAAAACGAAAAGCCGGAGAGGCGCTGGGTCTGATTCCGGTGCTGGGTTCTCTGGCAATGGCGATCGGTTATACGGTTGTCATGGGGTGGATTTTCAGGTACATGATCGGAACCTTTACCGGAAAGACACTGTCAGCTGTGAGCGTAGAGGATTTTGCCGGAGCGTTTGAATCCATGGCATCTGCGTTTGGAAACAATTTCTGGCAGATCGTAGCTCTTGTAGTTGCGATGGTCATTTTGGCATTTGGTGTTGGTAAGGGAATTGAGAAGGTCAATAAGGTGCTGATGCCTGTTTTCTTTCTCCTGTTTGTTGCACTTGGTATCTATGTTGCCTTTCAGCCCGGTGCAGCGGATGGATACCGTTATATTTTCCGTGTGGAACCAAAAGCACTTGCAGATCCGAAGACCTGGATTTTTGCGCTTGGTCAGGCATTCTTTTCCCTGTCTGTAGCCGGAAACGGAACACTGATCTATGGTTCCTATTTGTCAGATGGAGAAAATATTCCGGCCGCCGCCGGAAGAGTAGCATTTTTTGATACGCTCGCGGCTATGCTTGCTGCGCTGGTTATTATCCCGGCGATGGCAACTACGGGAGCACAGTTAAACACAGGTGGCCCAGGACTTCTGTTCATTTTCCTTCCGAATCTGATGAAGTCTATGCCGGGTGGCGCGCTGATCGCAATCATTTTCTTTGTCGCTGTCTTTTTTGCCGGCCTTACCTCTCTGATTAACCTGTACGAAGCACCGATTGCAACGGTACAGGAAAAATTTCATCTCGGAAGAGTCGCATCTTGCGGTGTAATCGGAATCATCGGTGTAGTGGTATCCATTCTGATTCAGGGGATCGTATCCCAGTGGATGGATGTACTTTCCATTTATATCTGTCCGCTCGGTGCCGGTCTTGCCGGAGTCATGTTCTTCTGGATCTGCGGTAAAAAATATGTGCAGTCCCAGGTAGACAAGGGAAGAAACAACAAATTCACAGATCTTTATTATCCGATCTGCAAATATATCTACGTGCCAATCTGTGTGTTGGTTCTGATTCTTGGAATCGCACTTGGCGGAATCGGCTGAAGCGATGTTTCTGAAAAACGCGCCTGTTGTACGGAAAAAATTTCCGGCGACAGGCGCGTTTTTTGATAAAATTTTTCAAATATATAAATCCGATTGAAATACTCGGAAAAAAGGTCTACAATCGGAGGCGAAAACAGAGATGTTAACCTCAAAGCAAAATAAGGAGGATATCAATATGGGAAAAAATCTTTTAACAGTGAAAGATTTAACGGTAAATGTGGAAGAAAAAGAAATCCTGCACGGCGTCAATCTTACGATTGGAAAAGGGGAGACACATGTGCTGCTTGGACCGAATGGTACCGGAAAGTCGACGCTTGGCAATACGCTGCTCGGCAATCCGAAATATAACGTGACGCGAGGTGAAATCTGGTTTCAGGGAAAGAACATTACCGAAGAGCCGGTCAATGAACGTGCCAAAATGGGACTGTTTCTCTCATTTCAAAATCCGCTTGAGGTGCCTGGCGTAACCTTAAGCTCTTTTATCCGCAGTGCTGTAGAATTAAAGACCGGCAAACGGATGCGTCTGTTTGAGTTCCGGAAAGAGCTGGAAAAAGCAATGGAAGTTCTGCAGATGGATCCGTTGTATGCAGACCGTGATCTGAATGTCGGATTCTCCGGTGGTGAGAAAAAGAAAGCCGAGATTCTGCAGCTTCTGATGCTCGAGCCGTCCCTGGCCATTCTCGATGAAACCGATTCCGGTCTGGATGTCGATGCGGTCCGCACCGTTTCCGCCGGAATAGAGGCCTACCGCAGAAAATGCGGCGGAAGTCTTCTGATCATTACGCACAGCACAAAGATTCTGGAGTCATTGATGGTAGATCAGACCCATATCATGGTGGAAGGTGAGATTGTCAAAACCGGAGATGCATCTCTTGTGGAGGAAATCAACCGGGACGGATTTGGAAAATACGAAAAGTCACGGGCGTAAAACTGAAGAAACAGAAAGGATGAAAACGCTGTGAGAGAAAAAAGCTATGTAGAGGATATTGACCAAAGCATCTATGATTTCAAAGATGATGAGAAGGATGCCTATAAAGTGAAAGCCGGCTTGACACCGGAAATTGTACAGAAAATATCGGATGAGAAAAAAGACCCTGCCTGGATGCAGCTGTTCCGTCTGCGTTCGCTGCAGATTTACAACCAGATGCCGATCCCGGACTGGGGTCCGTCGATTGAGGGGCTGAACATGGACGACATTGTCACATATGTTCGCCCGAATACCAAAATGAAAGCAAAATGGTCCGATGTGCCGGATGATATCAAAAATACGTTTGAACGGCTCGGCATCCCGCAGGCAGAGCAAAAATCGCTCGCCGGTGTGGGCGCGCAGTATGATTCCGAACTCGTCTACCACAATGTCCGCGCAGAAGTAGCGGCACAGGGCGTTGTCTATACCGATATGGAGAGTGCGCTGCACGGCGAGTACGCTGATATGGTGCGGAAGCACTTTATGAAACTGGTGAAGCCGACGGATCACAAATTTGCTGCACTGCACGGCGCAGTCTGGTCCGGCGGTTCGTTTGTCTATGTGCCAAGGGGTGTTTCCGTGGAAATTCCGTTGCAGTCGTATTTCCGTCTGAATGCGCCGGGCGCAGGCCAGTTTGAGCATACGCTGATTATTGTGGATGAGGATGCTGATCTGCACTTTATCGAGGGATGCTCGGCACCGAAATATAATGTGGCCAACCTTCATGCCGGATGCGTGGAGCTGTTTGTCGGAAAGAATGCAAGACTCCGTTATTCGACCATTGAAAACTGGTCAAAAAATATGTACAATCTGAACACGAAGCGTGCGCAGGTCGAGGCGGGCGGAAAGATCGAGTGGGTTTCCGGTTCGTTTGGTTCCCACGTTTCCTACCTGTATCCGATGAGTGTGCTGAAAGGAAAGGGTGCAAAAATGGAGTTCACCGGTATCACGTTCGCCGGAAAGGGGCAGAACCTCGATACCGGAGCGAAGGTCGTCCACAGTGCGCCGGATACGAGCTCCTATATTAACACGAAATCAATCTCGAAGGACGGCGGCATTAGTACCTTCCGCTCTTCTGTCTCTGTAACAAAAGCGGCAAAGAACACGAAATCAGCAGTTTCTTGTCAGTCTCTAATGCTCGATGATATCTCCCGGTCGGACACGATTCCGGCGATGGATATCCGTACAAAAGATGCGAACATCGGCCATGAAGCACAGATCGGAAGCATCAGCGATGAAGCCGTCTTTTATCTGATGTCGCGCGGCATGACGGAAGAGGATGCGAGAGCGTGCATCGTCAGCGGATTCGCGGATGATGTTTCAAAAGAACTGCCGCTGGAGTACGCGGTGGAGATGAACAATCTGATCCGCCTCGAGATGAAGGGCAGCATTGGATAAGGAGGCCAGACACATGGAAGAACAGAACAGCATGAAAATCAACCAGCTTCCATCGAAAACATGGTACTGGCTGGGATTAAATGATACAAAAGTAAAATGGGCGGCGGGTGCGCCGTGTGAAATCTGCGCGGAAGAGCCGTCTGCGGATGCTGAGATAACAGGTTTTCCGGAAGCTATGAATACCGGGGCAGGAAAAGAGACGGATGTCCTTTTTGCACCGGAGCAGACGAAAAACTGGAGTTTCTCTGCAAAGGAGGGGAAGACGAAACAGGTCACGCTTTCCATCGGACAGGGAAAAGAGACGGTTTCATCCGGAAAGATCCGCGCGGCGGCAGAAGAGGGAGCTTCCCTTACCGTTTTCGAGGTATTTGAACCGGCACAGGCAGCGGGACAGCTCGCGGTGCGGACAGAACTTTACGCGAAAAAAGACAGCCGCATCCGGCTCGTGCAGGTGATGATGCGCGGTGAGGGACAGGAGCTTTTAAATGATGTCGGATGCATCTGCGAGAAAAATGGTGCACTGGATCTTTTACAGGTCGTTGTCGGAAAAGGCGATGTCTATGACGGTATCTGGATCGAACTGCAGAAGGATCACGCATCACTGCAGGCAGAAATCGGCTATCTTCTGCAGAATCAGCAGAAATTTGATGTCAATCTGAATGTGCGCCACTTCGGAAAAGTAACCGAGAGCACGATCCAGGCAGACGGAACGCTGATGGATGCGGCGGAAAAGATCTTCCGCGGCACAATCGACTTTGTGCGCGGTTCGGCAGATTCCGTCGGAGCAGAGACAGAACAGGTATTGCTGCTCGGCGATGATATAGTCAATAAGACGATTCCTGTGATCCTCTGTGCAGAGGAAAATGTACAGGGAAACCACGGCGCGGCAATCGGGGAACTCGATGAAGAGACGCTGTTTTACTTCGGTGCGCGCGGCATGGACCGTACACAGGCAGAAAATACGATGGCGCGGGCGAAACTGGAAGCAAAAATCCAGAAGATCGGTGATGCGGCCATCGAACAGAAAGTAAAAACACAGCTTGCGGAGGTGCTTGATCGTGACAACAGATAACATCAGAAAAGATTTCCCGCTTCTGCAGCAAATGGATACGATCTATCTGGACAATGCGGCGACGGCTCAGCGCCCATCGTGTGTCCTTGCGGCAGTACAGGAGTTTTATGAACAGAAAAATGCCAATCCTCTGCGCGGCTTCTATCCGTTAAGCCTTGAGGCGACGGAGAGCTATCAGGCGGCGCGGAAAACGGTACAGAAATTTATCCATGCAAAAGAGCCGGAGGAGATTATTTTCACCCGGAATACGACGGAAAGTCTGAATCTTGTGGCGTACAGCTATGGGCTGAATTTTTTAAAGGAAGGCGACGAGATCGCTGTAACAATTATGGAACACCACAGCAACCTGCTTCCGTGGCAGATGGTATCGCGCCAGACGGGGGCAAAGCTTCACTTTCTGGAATGCACCGGCGAAGGAGAACTGACGGATGAGGAGCTGCAAAAGGGAATCAACAAAAAGACGCGTCTGGTAGCAGTCGCCCAGGTGTCGAACGTTCTCGGATGCTTGAATCCGATCCGGAAAATCACAGAGATGGCTCACCGCGTGGGAGCTGTTGTTGTGGTGGACGGTGCGCAGAGCGTTCCGCATATGCCGGTTGACGTACAGGAACTGGATGCGGATTTCCTCGCTTTTTCCGGCCACAAGCTGATGGGTCCGATGGGAATTGGCTGTCTGTATGGAAAACGGGAGCTGCTGGAAAAAATGCCGCCGTTTTTGACAGGAGGCGAAATGATCGATTCCGTTCACCGCGATGGAGCTATTTTTGCGTCAGTTCCGCAGAAGTTTGAGGCCGGAACGGTAAATGCAGCCGGTGCGGTAGGGTTAGCCGCTGCGATCCGTTATATGCAGGAAAAAGGATTTGACTATGTGCAGAAAAAAGAACTGGAACTGACGAGACGTGCCATGGAAGGACTCGGCACGTTGCCGTACGTTCATATCCTGGGATCCGGAGATCCGGCCAATCACACGGGGATTGTTTCGTTTACGATTGACGGTGTGCATCCGCATGATGTAAGCGAAATCCTTTCTTTTGACGGCATCGATGTGCGTGCAGGCCATCATTGTGCGCAGCCGCTTCTCGAATATCTTGGCGTCCGAAGCTCGACAAGAGCCAGCATGATGTTTTATAATACGCCGGAAGAGATGGATGCACTGATTGAAAGTGTATCTACAACCAGAAGGAGAATGGGTTATGGAGAGTAGAGGATTTTATAACGAAATTTTGACGGAGCACAATCTGCGTCCGGAATTTAAGCATGATCTGCCGGACGCGGACATCGTACTCGAGGGTGTCAACCCAAGCTGCGGTGATGATATCTGGCTGAAATTAAAGGTCGACGGTGATGTGATTACGGACGGTGCCTTCGTGGGAGACGGCTGTGCAATTTCACAGGCATCGGCGGATATTATGCTTGGCATGATCATCGGAAAGACGAAAGACGAGGCGCTGCGCCTTGGAAATCTGTTTCTGCGCATGATCAAGGGCGAGGCATCCAAGGAGGAGATTGACGAGCTCGAGGAAGCAGGAGCATTAAAAGATATCTCACATATGCCGGCACGAGTGAAATGTGCGGTGCTTGGATGGCATACGCTGGAAGAAGCGTTTCAACAGGGAAAATAAGGATAAAAAGACAGAGGGAAAAAAGGCAGAGCCGGAAAATCCCTCTGTTTTTTTTGCGAATCAAGCAAGTGGCGAAGCGGATTGCGAATATCCGCTGGAATGTTCTGCCGAAAGTCAGAAAAAAGTTTACATTTCTGAGAAAAAGTATCAGTTTACCTACTTGTAATATTTTAAAAAATTAGTTATAATGAATCATAGTTAGCAAAGACTAACCAAAGCGAATCAATCATTGTTATCTCCCGTCTGCGGATCCTGGACACTTCGCAGGCGGGAAACTCCAGAAACAAGCGAGAAAGGAGCACACGAAAAGTGAAGAGCCTGAAAATTGAGGAAGTAAAAGGAAGAGAAATTCTGGATTCCAGAGGAAATCCAACCGTAGAAGCAGAGGTTGTTCTTGCGGGAGGCGTTGTAGGACGCGGCATGGCACCAAGTGGCGCATCTACCGGTGAATTTGAGGCACTGGAATTAAGAGATGGAGATAAAGCAAGATACCTTGGAAAAGGAGTGCAAAAAGCAGTAGAAAATATCAATACTGTAATCAATGATACATTAAAAGGGATGGACGCATCCGATACGTATGCAGTAGACAAAGCCATGATTGATGCAGACGGAACAAAAGATAAATCCCGCCTGGGTGCAAATGCGATCCTTGCTGTATCCATTGCCTGCGCAAGAGCAGCTGCAAACGCACTTGAGATTCCGCTGTACCGTTTCTTCGGCGGTGTTTCCGGAAACCGTCTTCCGGTTCCGATGATGAATATCATCAATGGTGGCTGCCATGCACTTTCCTCCGGTCTGGATGTACAGGAGTTCATGATCATGCCCGTTGGAGCAACTTCTTTTAAAGAGTGCTTAAGATGGTGCGCTGAGGTCTTCCATGCACTGGCTGCCATCTTAAAAGAGCGTGGACTGGCAACATCCGTTGGAGATGAGGGCGGTTTTGCACCTGCCCTGAAATCCGATGAAGAAGCAATCGAGACCATCCTTGAGGCTGTGAAAAAAGCCGGATATGAGCCTGGAAAAGACTTCAAAATTGCGATGGACGCTGCTTCCTCCGAGTGGAAAACAGGCACAAAGGGCGAGTACAAACTGCCGAAAGCCGGTACTGTATTTACTTCCAAAGAGCTGATCGCTCACTGGAAAGC
>ENA-OUQM01000962-OUQM01000962.1-human-gut-metagenome-genome-assembly--contig:-NODE-962-length-17257-cov-6.323509_pt1 | contig 17257 bp, 15 predicted proteins | sample MGYA00237949_ERZ548830 | MGnify/ENA primary metagenome ERZ548830 (study PRJEB26490, sample SAMN05194706) | human gut metagenome | biome: terrestrial biome; feature: human-associated habitat; material...
ATTTATATTCGATCTCAAACTCTTCAAAAGAAAGATCGTCCATGTAAATGATGAATTTGTAATTACGGTTCTTGATCTGTGCGATCACATCATTCAGATCCTTAAACTGGTGCTTGTATACTTCGATCATACGAAGTCCCTGATCGTAATACTGATTCAGGATTGCTTTGATGGAAGACGATTTTCCTGTTCCGGCATCACCGAATAACAGACAGTTATTGGCTTTCTTGCCTTCTACAAATGCTTTTGTATTATCGATCAGCTTTTTCTTGGCAATCTCATATCCGACCAGATCATCCAAATGTACGTGTGCGATCTTCGTGATCGGCTCGATCAATGCCCCTTCTTCTGTATGTGCGATACGGAACGCTTTGTGAAGTCCTAGCTTTCCTACACCGAATTCCTTGTAGAACTGTGTCATGATATCCTTGAATTCTACCGCGGTCTCAGTTTCTGCAAGTGCTTTGCTCAGATCACAGATACGGTCGCGGATTCTCTGATTGAACACACTTCCGTGTCCGCTGGTTCCGACATAATCATGTAACATAGAGATACAGTCCACACCCATCACATTCTCCAGATCTGCAAAGTCATAATCAAATAATTCTTTGAAGATTTCAAAATCATGCAGTGCAACCTGGTTGATACTTCCGTCTACCGGTCCTACGATCTCACAGGAGGTACTGTAAGCATTCTCATGACTTGCCATCAGGTAAGTCAGATAATTATGCCAGAGATCTCCCTCGAATCCGTGGCTTACAGCCATCTCCAGAATCTCGTTGACCGCATCATATAACAGTCCCTTCATATCTTCCATGTTATAGTAATCATTCTGATAATTCTCCATTAAGAATGTCATATCCTGAAGGATCTGTCCTTCCTCCATATGTTTATATAACATCAACTCATTTGTTCTCATTTGTCATTCCTCCAATTTTATATCCGACCTGCTATGCCTAGTAATTTCCAAGAATTCTTAAATTTCTTCCCTCTTCACGAAGTCCCCTGATTGCATTTTTCACCGCGGGATCCGCAAGATTTCCCTCGAAATCAATAAAGAAGCGGTATTCCCAGCTTTTTCCTTCCATCGGCCGGGATTCAATTTTTGTCATATTCAGATCATTATACGCAAAATGTGAAAGCAGATGATAAAGAGAACTGCTTTCATGAGGGAGCTCCAGACAAATGCTTATCTTCTTCGCATCTTTTAAGAATACTTTCTGATTTGTGATAACGATGAATCTGGTCGAATTATTCTTTTCATCATTGATACTATCTGCAAGCACAGAAAGTCCGTATACGGATGCCGCATAAGCACTGCATACAGCCGCCTGATGTTTATCCTGGTCTTCAAGTATCTTCTTTGCAGCAAGTGCAGTATTCGCTACACTGATCTGCTGCCAGTCCCCGTGTTCTCCCAGAAAATGCGATGCCTGCATAAGTGCTTCCGCCTTGGAATATACACGTTCAATCTCAGATATATCTGTTCCCGGTAATCCTGACAATGTATTTTTGATCGGGATGATCGTCTCTCCGACAATATAATTTTCAAATTCTACCAGAAGGTCATAGATTTCATTCACTGCTCCCGCTGTTGAATTTTCAATCGGAAGTACTGCATAATCTGCCGCGCCTTCTTCAATTGCCTCCATTGCCTCCCGGAATGTATGTACATGATAGCTGTTACATCCTTTTCCAAAATAATGTTCCATTGCCGCCTGACTGTAAGCCCCTTCTGTTCCCTGAAATACTACCCTTGCTGTATCCTTATCCAGTGAATCAATGCCGATAAACGGAAGTCTTCCAAGTGCACCTGCTTCTACAAGCTGCTTGTACTGTAATTTTCTACTGATCGCAAGAAGCAGTTCATATACTTCTCCGATTCCTTTTTTATTAAAGTCTGATGAAACTTTTCCCATCACTTCTGCTATTTTATTCTTTTCACGCTGACGGTCAAATGTTTTATAACCATTTTTAATCTTACAGGTCCCGAGATCCTCACAAATCTTCATTCGCTTTTCATAAAGATCCGTAATCTGATCATCAACATCACTTAACTGCGTTCTAAGTTCTTCCAATGATGTCATTTACTCTCTCCTTTTTGTATATTATGCAGGAAATCTGCGTATTTATTAAATTATAATACATTCCAAAAATAAAATCTACCCATCCTGATTTAAAAAAATCATCGAAAAATTTTTCAAGACATTGAAAATCATCGTTAAATATTATATGATGTATGAGAGATTTGAAAACGGAGGTAAAACCATGAATACTTTAGAATGTATCAAAACAAGAAGAAGCATTCGCAAATTCAAGCCTGATCCTGTAGATCACGCAACTTTAGAATCCCTGATCGGTGCAGCATCTTATTCTCCTTCCTGGAAGAACACTCAGATCACTCGATATATCGCAATCGAAGATTCTTCTATTCTTGATAAAATCGTTACTGATTACACCCCAGATTTCAACGCAAAAATTATAAAGCAGGCACCAATGCTTATTGCAGTTACTTTCAAAAAAGGGCGCTGCGGTTTTGAACGCGACGGTTCCTACAGCACCAAAAAAGAAGACCGCTGGCAGATGTTCGATGTCGGTGTTGCAAGTCAGACACTTTGCCTTGCCGCTCACGAAGCTGGTCTTGGAACTGTAATCATGGGCATCTGGGATGAAGACGGCATCACCGATCTTTTACATATTCCGGAAGATCAGGAGCTTGCTGCTCTCATCGCCATCGGATATCCTGATATTGATCCTGATGCACCTAAGAGAAAATCTGTCGATGATTTATTAACTTATTTATAAAACAGGAGGTTTTGACATGAGACACTTATTAAGTCCACTGGATTTTTCTGTGGAAGAACTTGACAATTTAATGGATCTTGCAAAAGATATCGAGGCAAATCCGAAAAAATATGCACACGCATGTGAAGGCAAAAAGCTTGCCACTCTTTTCTATGAACCGAGCACACGTACCAGATTAAGCCATGAAGCAGCTATGATCAATCTGGGTGGCAGCGTTCTTGGTTTCTCATCCGCAGATTCAAGTTCTGCTTCCAAAGGGGAAAGTGTAGCAGATACGATTCGTGTAATTTCCTGCTTTGCAGATATCTGTGCAATGCGCCATCCAAAAGAGGGTGCCGCTATGGTTGCAAGCCAGCATGCCACAATTCCGGTGATCAATGCCGGTGACGGTGGACACCAGCATCCGACCCAGACACTTACAGATCTGCTTACAATCCGTTCTTTAAAAGGTCGACTCGATAATATGACAATCGGATTATGCGGCGATCTGAAATTCGGCCGTACCGTACACTCTCTGATCCATGCACTGGTACGTTATCCGGGGATCCGTTTTGTTCTGATCTCACCGGAAGAATTAAAGCTTCCAAGCTATATCAAGAACGATGTATTAGACCGTCAGAATATTCCTTACGAAGAGGTAGTACGACTGGAAGATGCCCTTCCTGATCTGGACATTCTTTACATGACCCGTGTTCAGAAAGAACGTTTCTTCAACGAAGAAGATTATGTACGTATGAAAGACTTCTACATCCTGGACAACAAGAAAATGGAGCTTGCGAAAGATGATATGTATATTCTCCATCCACTCCCAAGGGTAAATGAAATCGCCACAGAAGTAGACAATGACCCAAGAGCTGCTTATTTCAAACAGGTACAATATGGTGTTTACATCCGTATGGCACTGATACTTACACTTTTGGGAATTGAAGTTTAGGAGGAAGATAACAATGGTAAAAAATACATTAACTGTCGGACGTATTGAAGAAGGATTTGTTCTGGATCATATCCAGGCAGGGCGAAGCATGGATATCTATAAATACCTGCATCTGGATAAACTGGACTGTTGCGTTGCGATCATAAAAAATGCAAAGAGTAATAAAATGGGAAAGAAAGATATCATGAAAATTGAGTGCCCGATCGACTTTATGGATCTGGACATCCTCGGTTTTATCGATCATAACATTACCGTAAATATTATAAAAAATTCTGAGATCGTAGACAAGAAAATGCTCCATCTGCCTCACGAAATCCGCAACGTGATTCACTGCAAGAATCCTCGCTGCATCACCTCGATCGAGCAGGGACTGGATCATGTCTTCGTACTTACAGATCCTGAAAAAGAAGTTTACCGCTGTAAATACTGCGAAGAAAAATATGACGGAAGACGCAAATAAAGCAAAAAATACCGCCTGATAATTAATATCAGACGGTATTTTTATATTCATTCAAATTGCAAGCAAAACGATAAGCCGGGTTATGTCGTTGGGTAATCATCTTTCTAGACCCATCGTTACCAATGGGTTCAAGCAACCTACCTAAGACGTGACGGGCCGCCACATTGTCTTTATCCGGTCTTGCTTCGAATGGGGTTTACATATGCCCCTGCTGTTACCAGCAAGGCGGTAGTCTCTTGCACTGCCCTTCCACCCTTACCAGAATTATATTCTGGCGGTATATTTCTGTTGCACTATCCTTGGAGTCGCCTCCACCGGACGTTATCCGGCATCCTGCCCTGTGAAGCCCGGACTTTCCTCACCTGCTGCCTTTCGGCATCTGCAGCTGCGATTACCTGTCTTACTTGCACTTTTCAAAAGCGTTTATTATTATAGCACTATTTATTCAAAATAACAAACCTTTTTTCCGATTTCATAATCAGACAATTTCTTTCAGACTTATGGCAATTCGAATACCTGTCCTGGTACCTTTACATGCATTACATGTTCTTTATAGGATTCTGCCTGCGGATTATTCATAAGTTTCTCATAAACTTCATAGTGTCCCCACATATGCATCGGAAAGACCAGTTTTGTATCTGTATGCTTCATGAAATAATCCAGTCCCCAGTAATATTGCTCTTCCTGTCTTGGATCTAACGGAACAAATGCTACATCAATCCGTATATTTTTTAATTTATGGATTTCTTTCTGATAATCCATCCGCATCTGTTCGTTATAATATTCACTTTCTTCTTCCCAATGCCACCAGTTCAGATCTCCTGCGTGATAAATAATCCTATCATCTACATACACAAGAAATGCTACACCCGCATCTGTAGAATGAAGTGTCTGTACTTTCAGATTACCAATCCGATATTCTTTGTCGGCAATAACAAACCATACCTTTGAAGGGACCGGCTTTTCTGTAATATCTGCCGACAGTACATATCTTACGTTCGGATATATGTTCTCCAGCTCAAATATTTTCCGGTCAAAATGATCATAATGTGAATGGCTGGAAAATACATAAATTTCTTTTTCCGAATCAAATTCAGGAAGTTTACCTTTATACCAGTCGAAGATCAATACATATTTTTTGTATTCTACAGCAAAATCACTGTGATCCAGGTACGTGATCTTCATTCTTTATGCCTCTCCTTTAATAACCTTTACGGCATGCACAAGCTCCGGAAGTAAAAATCTTAAACTTTCTTTCACTGCCTGTGCTTTTCCCGGAAGGTTTACGATCAGTGTATCTCCACTGATTCCGGCCGCACTTCTGTTCAGCATACTGCGTCTTGTCAGTTTCATAGTATGCGCTCTCATTGCTTCAGGAATCCCCGGTACCGGTCTGTCTACAATATCCATTGTTGCTTCTGGTGTACAGTCACCTGGATTACATCCCGCACCGCCTGTTGTAAGGATCAGATCTGCTGTTTTTCCATCTGTCATGCGCTTCATAACAGTTGACAATACTTCTCTGTCCAGTGGAAGTGCCCGCATAAAGACAACTTCAAGTCCAGCTTCTTCTGCCACAAGCTTCACTGCTTCCCCGCTTTCATTCGCTTTCGTTCCTTTGTATATATCTGTATTTGCCGTAATAATTGCTACTCTCATATCGTACCTCCAACGTTCATTTGTGATAGTCATATACTTTTATATTTTAACCCTTTTATGAAAATAATGCAATCTTACACATACAGAATCAATAAAATATCATACTATAAAGCTTTGCGGTACAACATCTCCACATCCTTTAATGTTGTCTGTCTTGGATTAGCCGCAATATTTCCACTCTTCATCGCATCTGCAGCCATCTGTGGAATCTTATCTTCGGTTACACCGACCTCGGAAAGTGTTTTTGGAATTCCCAGAGATGCATTCAGTTTCTTGATTTCTTCTACCAGCATTTCCGGTTTAAAATCTTTCACCGGCTCTTTTTCTTCGCTGATATAATTGTATATCTTTTCGTAACGTCCATGATCTGCCAACGCATTATATTCTACAATTACCGGAAGAAGGATTGAATTGGCCACTCCATGCTGTACACCAAAGAATGCGCTGACCGGATGTGACATGGCATGTACATCTCCAAGTCTTGCCCAAGCAAATGCAATTCCCGCAAACATACTTCCTGACATCATTGCACATGCAGCTTCCTCGTCCTTTCTGTTTGCCACAAATCTACGGATATTACCGCCGATCAGTTCCATTGCTTTTTCTGCCATTGCATCAGAAAACGGTGAAGCGCCAAGAGATGTATATGCTTCCCATGCATGGATCAGTGCATCAATTCCACATGAAGCCGCAACCATCGGTGGTACAGACATGATCATCTCCGGATCTAACAGTGCGTATTTTGGAAGTAATTCATAGCTGAAAACCGTTAATTTATAATTTCTGGAGGTATCTGTAATAACGGAGAACGCCGTAACTTCACTTCCGGTACCTGCTGTAGTAGGGATTGCTATGATTGGTTCGATCGGTCCCGGAACAAGATGTGCACCTTCATACTCTGTAATGGATCCGCCGTATCTTGCCAGAACACCTACTGCCTTGGCAACATCCATCGGGCTTCCGCCTCCAAGTGCAACTATACTTGTCGCTCCTGATTCCTTATATACCTTTGTCGCCGCATTTACCATATCTACTGTAGGGTTTGGAAGAATATCAAGGAAACTTACTGTTTCTATACCTTCTGCCTCCACAATATCCAGCACTTTCTGTACGACTCCTAATTTCTCCAGTCCTCTGTCTGATACTACCATCATCTTTTTAGATCCGCTTTTTTCAAGAAGCTCCGGCAGTCTTTTTAAAGAGCCTACACCAAATACAATATCCTGCGGTACTTTGAACGTGTAATCTTTCATTTTTATCATCCTCCAGATTCTTATTATCTATTATGGTAAAAAAAGAGACCACACCCTGACGAGTATGGCCCCTTTACCAATTCCTAATTCATATTATAGGCACATTCTATTCTATATTTCAAGTGTTTTTTGAATTTTAAGTCATAATTCTAAATAATGATACACACCATGCCTCCATTACTGTCATTCACAACCTTTTGCATAGTATCCTGAAGTTTTTCCTGGCTTTCGTCATTAATAACTGCCATTTTATTCTTCATCCCGTCCATGACAAGCTCTTCTACTGTCTTTCCGAATATACTGGTTTTCCAGATACCTCCTTCCATTTTTTCCTCATTTTTAATATACTGGATCAAATCTTTCGCCTGCTGCTCATTTCCAACAATCGGGGCTATCTCCGTCTCTATATTAGCACGGATCAAATGAATGGACGGCGCCTGCGAATGAATTTTCACCCCATATTTATTTCCCTGTCTGATAATCTCTGGTTCATCCAGTACGATCTCTTCTTTTGTCGGACTGACTACTCCATACCCTTTCATCCGGACTGCAGTAAATGCATCTTCTACATTTTCATATTCATTCTTTAAGATTGAAAGTTTCTGCATCGTCTTTATCAGATCATACTGGCCTGTGATTGTAGTTCCTGTCATCTCACTTAACATTTCATAATAATATTTTTCATACATGTGGATCTGAATGATAACACAGCCTGTATCCATCTGTATCTGTTCTACATACCAGTCTTTTATGTATGGACTTTCTGGTCTTCCGGTTAAAGCTGCCGCATCTCTGATCTCTTCCAGGTGTTCGAGGATTTTTTGTATATGTTCCAGAAGGTCCTGTTTGATCTTGTGTGTAACCGGAAGCATTTCCACCCATTTCGGTATATAAAACTGTACCTCAGATATCGGGAATTCATACAAAACGGCCTCCAGAATCCGATAAATATCTTCTTCCTTTATTTGTTCACAATTTACGGTCATTGCTTTAACTCCATATGTATCTTCCAGTTTTTTGGCCTTCTCCTTAGCCTCCTGGCCATGTGGTTTTTTTGAATTCACCAGTACTACAAATGGTTTTCGGATAGACTGAAGTTCTCTTATAGTCCGTGCCTCCGCATCTTCATAATTTTCCGGCAGAATATCTGTAATCGTTCCATCGGTTGTTACCACGATTCCTATCGTTGCATGTTCATGAATCACTTTTTGTGTACCGATCACCGCTGCCTTGGTAAATGGTATTTCTTCCTGATACCACGGAGTCTTTACCATACGTTCATGCCCGGCCTCCTCGTGTCCCGAAGCACCCTTTACCATATATCCGACACAGTCAATCAGACGAATCCTTACTTCAACATCCTGGTTCAGACGGATCACCGCAGCATCTTTCGGTACAAATTTGGGCTCTGTTGTCATAATCGTCTTGCCTGCCGCAGACTGAGGAAGTTCGTCTCTTGTCCGCTCTTTCTTATGTTCATCTTCCATTCTTGGCAACACCATTACATCCATAAAGCGTTTGATAAATGTCGATTTTCCTGTTCTTACCGGTCCGACAACGCCGATATAGATTTCTCCGTTTGTTCTCGCTTTTATATCTTTATATAACTGTTCTGTGTCCACTTTCCCTGCTCCTTCCCGTTGTGCTGTTAAAGTATATGCACTTCTTCGCTCTTTATAGAACTTTCACTACAGATCAATAGTCATTTTCTATCATTTCCGTATCTGTTTAGCATTTGTTTATGCATCTGTAATTTGTTAAAATATAAGCAAAGATAAAGTTTTATTACAAAAAGGAGATTCTTATTATGGAAAGACATCAGATTACCGGACACACCGAATTAATCGGTCTTCTGGCTTATCCAATCCGCCACTCGCAGTCACCTGCAACACATAATGCAGCTTACGAAAAGCTAGGTGTTGACATTGTAAATCTTGCATTTGAAGTAGATGCACCTGAACTTGAAGATGCAATCAAGGGCTTACGCGCACTGAAGATGCGTGGTGCCAATGTTTCTATGCCAAATAAGACAATCGTACATCAGTATCTGGATGAAATCTCTCCGGCTGCCAAACTCTGTGGTGCGGTAAATACCATCGTCAATAAAGACGGCTACCTGGTCGGACACATCACAGACGGTATCGGTTATGTACAGTCCTTAAAGGACAATGACATTGACCCTACTGGAAAGAAAGTAACAATTGTAGGTTCCGGCGGAGCTGCTACTGCTGTTGAGATCCAGGCTGCACTGGATGGTGTTGCTGAGATGTCTATCTTCGCAAGAGATGACAAGTTCAAACAGAATGCACTCGATACGGTAAAGAAAATTAACGAAAATACCAATTGTAAAGCAACATTCTACCCTCTGGAAGATCTGGATAAATTAAAAGAAGAGATGCATTCTTCTTATCTTTTCACAAATGCCACAGGCGTTGGAATGAAGCCACTCGAAGGAATCACTTATATTCCTGATCCTTCTTTCTTCCGTCCTGATCTTATCGTCACAGACGTTGTCTACGCCCCACACGAAACAGCAATGTTGAAAATGGCAAGACACGCCGGATGTAAAACAATGAACGGACAGGGCATGATGCTCTTTCAGGCAATTGCAGCTATCGAACTGATCCTCGGCAAGCGTGTGGACAGTGAATACATGAAAGAAAAACTGGGAATTTCCTACGTTTATGAAGATTAAGGAGAATTTTTCTATGAACACTGTAAAAGTAAGAAATCTGGAACTCGGAAATGGAATTCCGGCAATCTGCATTCCTAATGTTGGAAAGACAAAAGAAGACATCCTTTCCCTTACCCGTACATATCTTGGCATGCATATGGATCTGATGGAATGGCGGATGGACTGGTACGAAGATGTTGAAGATATTGCAAAAGTCTCAGAACTCGTCAAAGAACTTCGTGATGTAATGGGCGATACTCCTCTTCTCTGTACCTTCCGTACAGACAAAGAAGGCGGCGTACATCCAATGTCCACAGAAAAATATGCCGAACTTAACAAAGCAGTTGCAGCAACCGGCAATGCTGATATTATTGACGTAGAGATCTTTACAGGAGATGACATTGTACGGGAGATGATTGATGCAATCCACGCTTCCGGTGCAAAGGTCATTGCCTCTAATCATGATTTTGACAAAACACCTACCAAATCTGATCTCATTTACCGTCTCCGCAAAATGCAGGATATGGGGGCCGATATTCCTAAAATGGCTGTTATGCCACAGACCAAAAAAGATGTTCTGACCCTTCTTTCTGCTACTGAAGAGATGGCATCAGACTATGCCGACAGACCGATCATCACCATGTCTATGGCTGGACTTGGAAGTATCAGCCGTATTGCCTGCGAGGCATTTGGTTCCTGTCTGACATTTGGTTCCGGAGCACAGGCTTCTGCACCTGGACAGATCGGAGCAGAAAAATTACATCAGGCACTTCAGATTGTGCACGATGCATTGTAAAAAACGAAAAAAGAGAGAGGGCCCATGGATATTCCCACAGGCCCTCATTTTATGTTTATTACATTTATTTTAATATATTATCCTGCCACACAACATAACACAGGCACATATTTTTTATCCCTGTTTTTTCTGTGTAAGAAGCCTCTGCGCTTCTTCATCTCTTTTGGCATCTACCTGATCCAGTTCCTCTGTTGTAAGCACTCCCAGTTTTTTCTTCTGGAAATCCATATTAGAAAGTAACAGGTTCATTGCAAAGCCGACGAGCAATGCCCATCCGGATCCTTTGAACGCCAATACCGCTGCCATAACACCTGCAATACTCTTATCTGTGTTAGACTGACAGTATTCCATACCAATTCTGGCACAGACATAAGCCTGGAACAATAATGTAATTGCTGATCCGACTCCCATGATTGGTTTCATGAAAGATACGATCGGTACCAGGATAACACTGATAAATGTCGCCATACGGAAAGAACTCATTCCACCAATCAATGATTTCATTGCTTTCTTTCCTTCTTTGTAACGCATCGCTACTGATACGGTCATTCCAACCCATAACGGTCCTGCCAGCGGTGGGAATGGTGCAAAAATTGCAAGGATCAGGTTTCTTAAGCCACTGATCAGATTAGATCTGCTTGAGTTAAAGTCGATATATTCATCACTTCTGCTCTCCTGCGCTTCCTCTACCAGCGTCTTCGATGTAACAAAATCTCCAAACGCCAGTACATAACAGATCAAAGCCAGAGGTATGGCACTGATAAATTTCGAAAGCGGCGGAAAACCTACCGCAAAGATACTGACTGTATGGAATATATTACTGAAATCAGGAATTCTGATGACTGTTCCAAGTTCTAATACAGGTTTTGATAATTCTCCAAGCGCAACTCCTGCCACCATAGCGATCAGATATGGAAACAAGTTGCCGTATTTTGCCATAATATCTAATATCTTATATTTACTTCTGTTCTTTTCACAGAACGGTGAAAAGCTTAAAAATGCAAGTAATAATGTACCGGCAAGCGTTGCTACCGGTGCCGTCATAAGCTGGCTTCCATCTGATAATTGTCCCTGCAATACCGTAATCGGTGCTGCGATCAGGATACCACCTTTAATTGAATTTGGCACACCATTTACAAATTTGTCTGCCAGTTTCGTAATTCCCATAAATATAAATACAAATGCGACCAGAAGCTGCAATGCGATCATCGCCTGGATTCTGTCTGGTCCTTTTTCAAACCCATTTAAATACGCCAGGGTAAATGGAAGTGTCGGAGTAATCCATCCCGGGACTACCGGATCTCCTAACCATCCATGAAGCATATACATAAATACTTCAATGATGACACAGCTCCATGCAAGTTCATATGGAAGTCCAAGATTATCAGTCAGGTACGGAATGGAACTTAAAGCTGTAGCGCCAAGGATCAGACCCTGAAAAAATTCCACATATTCTACTCTGTAATGGATTCCAGGAATTCTCCACTGAAATGGTCCAAGAGGAATATAAGGAAGTTCATTAGCTCTTTTTGCTTTTTTCGGACTCATCTTTGAGCGTCCTCCTTCGTTTTAATAATTTTTACATACAATTTTTTCGTATGCTTCAGGAATCAAAAATTTACTATAACATAATATCAGTTATTCCATAAAAAATATCTATGGAATAACCTGTATTTTCCTCTATTTCTTCGGCATTTTCTATGAATGTCTTTTTTTTAACAATACCATGTTAAAAGAAAGGGACTGTCTATCCGTCATTATTCGGAACAACAGTCCCTTTTTATACCAAATATACAAGAAAAGTTGCCGGTGGCTGGTTTTCTGTATTCTTGATTATATTTTACAATGCACTCTTTCCGAAGATTTTCTTGTGCTGTGCTACTAAGTAGAGGGAACTTAAAATAGCAAGGATTGCAAATACTAATAACATGATCATGAGGCTGTATACTGCATTTGCCTCACCAGATGCTTTTGTAAGCTGTGCCGCTACTACCGGAATCAGGTAGCTTGCTGCACCCATAAATGTGTAATAAATACCTGTGTTTCTTCCCTTTGGTCCCGGGTTGAATAACTGAACCACTGCGAGACCAGTCTGAAGAGCACCACCTGCTGCAAAGAATCCTAACATTGCAATTGCAATGTAGATAATTGCTACCTGATGAATAAACAGAACACCTGCAAGTGCTACTGCGGTACAGATAGAATCAATCAAGACAACTTTCAGCGGGCTCCATTTTAATTTAGCCATCATGAATGCCCAGAAAAGTACTGCACAGATAGAACCAATCGTATAGATAGAAGTCATACCTGCTGCCTGCATCTCAGAAAGTCCACATACGGATAATCCGAACGCTTTTGTATACTGCTGAGCACCATACATGATTGCCATGCAGAGGAATGCATAAAACATTACCAGAAATACTACAAATTTCCCTGGCTTTGTAAGCATTGCTGCTTTCGCTGCATCGATCTCTGCCTGCACTGCATCTTTTGATTTGCCATCAGCTCCTTCTGATGCCTTCTTCTGATCATCATATACGAATGGTGCGATAATTGCAAGTACTAAACAGATAATAGACATAACTACCGGAATCATAACATTTAATTTCCAGTTTCCACTGTTTGCATTATGTACAACCAGAAGTGGATATACCATACCTGACAGTGAAACGAAGAATTTGATTCCTACAAGTGCTGATCCAGGTGCTGCCGGATAAGCTTCCTGTACTGCAGGGTATCCTGAAGCATCCCAGAATCCTGAAGTTGCAACTCCGGATGCAAAACCGCATACAGAAGCAACCAGTGCACTCTTAGTAAATAAGAATCCAAGGAAGCAGATAATATATAACGCTGCTCCACCGATCATCAGTTTCTTACGTCCGACACGGTCTGAGATCTCTCCACCGATCCATACGCTTACGAATTTACCAAATCCAGTCCATGCTACTGCGGTACTTACTGCTGCAAGTCCTGCTGCATATGCTGCCGACTGCGGATCTGACATATTGAATCCCCACTGTTTTGCGAAATTCACATTATTCTGGCTTAAAATGATTGCCTGAATACCATGTGTCAGATAGCAAAAATATACACAGATGATAGACCATAAATATTTCTTTGCTTTCATTCCCTCATTCTCCTTTATCAAGTTGTTTTATTTTGCCTGTGCTTTCTGAAATTCCTGATACTCAGCAAGCGGCATTTCTTTTCCTACGAACAGTCCATAGTTTACTGCTCCCTGCTGCTGAAGCATTCCTACTCCGCCGATTGCCTTGCATCCTGCTTCTTCTGCTTCCAGGATCATCTTTGTTTTTTCCGGGCTGTATACAGTATCTGCAACAACCAGATCCTTACGGAATAATGATTTATCTACCAGTGTTACATCCTGGTGTGGTTTCATTCCCATAATTGTAGCATTTACAAGAATATCACATGCTTTGACTGCTTCTTCCAGTTTTGCCTTGTCGTCAAGGTCGTCTACTGTAACTACACACTCTGGGCACTTTTCAGCTAATTTGGCCTTTGTTCCTTCTGCTCTTTCGAAGAATTTATCTTTAATATTGAAGATATTTACTTCTTTTGCTCCGTCCAGTGCCAGCTGAACCTGAATTGCTGTAGCAGCTCCGCCTGCTCCAAGAACAACAACCTTTTTGTCTTTTACAGGTACTCCGTTGAGTTCCAGATTCTTAACAAATCCGACACCGTCTGTAATGTGTCCTGTGATCACTCCATCATCGTTAACAAATACATTGCAGGCTCCGATAATCTCAGCTGCAGGTGACAGCTTATCTACCAGCTGTGCTGCGATGTTCTTGCATGGCATAGTGAAGTTACCACCACGCATATTTAATAAACGAATAGACTCGAATACTTTTGGCATTTCCTCTTCTGTTACGTCAAATGCCATATAAGCATAATCTAAGCCATCATGCTGGAAGCTGAAGTTGTACATTGCAGGAGATCCTGAATGTCCAACTGGTGTTCCAAATAATGCCATTAAGCCTGTATGTCCGGAAATTCTTTTTTCCATGATCTTAACCCTCCTGGTTTTCTTTTATTCATAACAGCCCGCATACTACGAGCTGTCACATACACATTTCTTACAATTTCTATATATAATGATTAAAGTTTTAATGCCACATCATAAGCTTCTTTTGTAGCATCCAGTGCACGACGTGCTCTTACTGCATCACCTACTACATGAACTTCCGGAACGATGTCCTTTAATTCATCAGCGAAGTCATATACAACATTCTGACCATCGCGGTGTGTATAACGGGAGCTGAATCCCATAGAAAGAACTACAGTATCGAATCCTCTTGCTTCATAGATAGTCTCATCAGACTTATCCGCTGCATTCTTGTAGCTTACTCCATCTGAGAAGATTTCAGATACAGCAGCGCTTGTAATCTGCTCGATTCCGTATTTTTCGAAGGCTTCCATAAGGAAGATACGATGCTCGTGGATTACGTCTGGTCCGATCGCATCTCTCATCTCGATAACAGATACTTCATGTCCCTGTTCAGCAAGGAAATCTGCTGTCTCGGCACCTACCATACCTCCACCTACAACTAAAACTTTATGTCCTACCGGACGTGTTCCTTCCAGGCAGTCCACACCATATACGATATCAGGATTATGGATACCTTTGATAAATGGAAGAACTAATGTTTCAGATCCTGTTGCGAGGATAACAGCATCTGGTGTATCTTCTTTTAACATCTGAGCTGTTACTTTTGTGTTCATCTTGATATTTACGCCGGCTTTTTCGCATTTTACGATATAGCTTCTGATCATACCTGTGATGTCACCTTTTCCCGGCGGGTAAGCAGCCAGTCTCATGTTTCCGCCAAGTTTATCTGTTGCTTCAAATAATGTTACATCATGTCCACGTCTCTTAGCTGTGAATGCTGCACACATACCTGCTACACCGCCACCGATAACGTATACTTTCTTTGCTTTTTCCGCTTTCGGAAGTCCCTCAACTTCACGTCCAAGTACTGGGTTTACCAGACAGCAAAGAGGTTTACCTGCATACATGTTGGCAACGCATCCCTGCAGACATGCGATACAAGGTGTCATATCTTCCAGTCTTTCTTCCTGAGCCTTTTTCGGAGTATGAGGATCAGCCAGTGACTGACGTCCGAATGCTACCAGATCCGCTTTTCCAAGTTTTACCATCTGTTCAGCGAACTGTGGCTCTGTGTAACGTCCGACTGTGATAACCGGAACGGATACACAATTTTTGATATTTGCTACGAGCTCTGCAGAGAATCCGCCATGAATTCCTGTTGGAGCCCACATATATTCATCTTTCAGATGCACTGCACGTGATACGTGAAGTCCATCGACTCCACAGTCTTCAAGATAAGAAGCGATTGCACACATATCGTGATTATCCAGACCGCCAAACATATCTTCTGTACTGTTAATACGTGCAAGAACTGCAATTTTACCTTCTGTTCTCTTCTTTACTTCTTCAACGATCAGACGGGAAAATCTCATTCTGTTTTCGAAGTTTCCACCAAATTCGTCTACACGTTTGTTAGTTCTTGGTGACATAAAAGAATTCACAAGATAACCATGTGCCATGTGAATTTCTACTGCATCGGCTCCGCCCTTCATTGCGCGGACTGCTGCATCTCCGTATCCTTTAATGAGCTCATATACCTGCTCTGTAGGAACTGCTTCCGGAATATCTCTTCCATCAGCTGCTGCAATAGATGTTGCCGCCTGAATTGGTGCTCCTGCATTCTTAGCATTTCCTTCCGGACCTGCATTCTGAAGCTGAATGGAAATCTTAGCACCTTCTGCATGACAGGCATCGGTAATCTTCTTCAGGCTCTCGATGCTGTTATCATCATACAGACAAGGTTTTCTTGGGCCGCCCTTTGCACCTTTATGAACTACTGTTGCTTCAATTGTGATCAGACCGAACTGACCTTTTGCACGTTCAGCATAGTATGCAACAGACTCATCGCTCCATGTTCCATCTGTTTTTGCAAAGTTGTTTCCCATTGGTGGTACTACGAAACGGTTCTTTACTGTCATTGGTCCGATCTGAATCGGAGAAAACATATGTTTGAACTTCATTATTTTTTTACCTCTCTCTTTTGATCAAATGTGTTTTCTAAATTAGTCAACCATTTCTGGCCAAGCTTCTTTTAATACTTTTTCTGTGTTTTCATATGTATAAGCAGCTGCTTCTTTAAGTCCTCTTCCAAGGATCTCATCAGAAATTACTTCTACACCGATAACCTTTGGATCAACTCCGGCATCTTTGATCATCTTAACAAATCCGGCTGTGTCTTTTGCTCCTGTTCCAGGTGCAAGACGATCATGCATTGACTCATCTCTTAAGATTGAATCTGCGTATGGTCTCTCATAAGCATCGTTGATCTGGATAGAAATAACTTTCTTAGCGATTTCCGGTGTCAGGATGTCATATGGCTGATTAGCTCTTACCCAGTGCCATGTATCAAGGATAAGCATTGCATTCTCACATCCAGAAGCTTTTACAACTTCCCAGCCTTTCTGAAGGTTTGGAATACCACTGTATGGCATTGGCTCAACACCGATGATATATTTTCCAGCTCTCTGGCAGAGTTCTTTTAATTTCTGAGCTGTATATTCTACGGAATCTGTCTCTTATACACATCTGACGCTGCCGACGATC
>ENA-OUQM01000967-OUQM01000967.1-human-gut-metagenome-genome-assembly--contig:-NODE-967-length-17198-cov-18.962142_pt1 | contig 17198 bp, 20 predicted proteins | sample MGYA00237949_ERZ548830 | MGnify/ENA primary metagenome ERZ548830 (study PRJEB26490, sample SAMN05194706) | human gut metagenome | biome: terrestrial biome; feature: human-associated habitat; material...
CGGCTCTCAGCTGTGCCGCACTCTCTGGGCCGGACGGCCCGCGCTACTTTTCCCGTTCCTTGCATTTGCTGTTTTAAAATAGCACGTTGGCGGCATTTTGTCAACCTTACCGCGCGGCATCGGGGAAAATTCTGTGTTTTTTCTTGTCAGGATGCGCATTCTCTGGTAAAATGGAAAAAAGCGGTATTCCGCAAAAACAGATTCTGGAGGAAATCATGAAGCACACACACCGCATCATCCGTCTGCTGACCCTCGCTGTGGTCAGCTGCGCACTGGCAGCCCTGCTGAGCGGCTGCACCAAAGAGGAATTCATTGCCGGGTACAACGAGTTTTTGTTCGGCGACTGGTTCCCCTCTCCCCCAAGCGCCGGGGAGACCACCGCTGCGGAAGGTTCCGCATCGGGGGACTCCGGTCACGTCTACGCCGAGCCCAACCCCGAGTGCGACGCCAAGATCTCGTCGCTGATGAGCGAGCTGTACTCGCTGGAGTCCTCTGCACGGTCGGATGTCAGCAGTGCCATCCAGAGCGCAAAGGATGAATACCACGCTCTGCCCGCCTCTCAGCGGACCTTTGCCAATAAAGTCAGCATCGCCTACAAGCATCTTTCCTCGGTGGAGAGCACCTACGACAGTGCCGTCTCCTCGGTGGTCAGCGAGATGCGCAGCGTGCTGCGGGAGTATAACCAGCCCGAGACCATAGCCGATCAGGCCTGGAGCTACTATCAGTCTGCCAAGAGCAGCATGATCTCCAGCCTTGGCGGCTGATTCAGGGCAATACCGCATAATTCTAAGTGCTGATACGGCGAGTGAGGTGCGGCAGGTGCTAAGCCAAAAGCGCAGATAATACTTTGTGTATTATCGAGCATTTTGGCAACGCAGATGCCGTGCCGCAGCCGCCGGAGTGGTGCTTAAGCCGTAAGGCGGGAATTGTGCGGTGTTGCCTCAGCCTAATAATGCTTCCACGAGGCCCTGTGCTGCCAGATATCCGGCGTACAGGGCCTCATTTAAGTTGTTGCCATGCCCACCGATCTCGATCAGCAGACTGCCGGTGGTCAGGTCCTGATTATAGAACCGGTAGCTGAACAGCACCGGGCGGGTAAGGCCGGGGTATTTTGCCTCCATGCTGCGCTCCCACGCAGCGGCAAAACGAAGGTTCTGCCGCCATGCGGGCAGCTGCACGCTGGTGCCGTTGTCGCACCCGCAGATGATCATCACCTGCGCCGCCTGCCGCCCGTCTATGGTGCACACCGGGGCGCAGCGGGTGCCGTTTTCCCGCTCGATGGCGTCCCGGTGGACGTCCAGCACCACCTTGATGCTGGGGTACTGCGCCAGATACTGCTGCACCACCGCCCGGCTGTTGGCGTAGCTGCCGGTGTAGCTGGGGTAGTCGTTCAGGGTCTCGTCGTGCAGGGTGCAGATGCCCGCCGCGTTGAGGGTATCGGCCATCACCCGCCCCACCGCGCACATATTGATGCTGCGGTCGGTGCTGCGGGCACCGTCCCCGGGGGTGAACCACAGCCCGGCAGAAAGGCGGTAGTCCTCGGTGGCGTGGGTGTGCATAATGAGCACCTGCGGCGCGGCGCTGTCCTTTTCGATGGCAAAGGGCAGGGGCTGCGCCGCCTCGGCGGCGATGTCTGCCGCCGTCTGCCGGGTGTTATTCTTGATGCTGCCTGCGCCGCAGGGAATGTACTTTTCGCCGCTGCCCTGCCCGAACTGCTGCTCTGTCACCGTACCCGCATCGGCGGGGCGGGCCTCGTCCGGCTGCAGGGACACAAAATACCGCTCCACCCCGGTCTGTACCGGGGCGGCAGCTTCCTGCGCCGGAGAAGGTGCGGATGCAGCCTCCGCCACGCTTTCCGCAGACGATTCTGCTACCCGGCTCTCCACGGCCTGCTGCCCCAGATGCAGCAGGGTCTGCGCAGCAGGCACCGGCGCTGCCAGAAAGGCCGCCAGCACCAGCGCGGCGCTGCGGGCAAAGATGCACAGCGCTGCAAACAGCACCGCAGCCTGCAAAAAGGGCACTGCCCTGCTCTGCCCCGCAGGCAGACGCCAAGGCTCTCTGCTGCGCATGGCAAGACCTCCTTTCTTCACCCCGTCAGCCAGCAGAGCTGCTGCACGGTAAGGCGGGGCTGCAAAGCGCGGTTGACGCTGCCCGCCAGCAGGGCCGCGCCGTGGGCGATGACGCTGTCCAGCGCCCGGGGCGTGACCACAAGGTCTGCGCCCTCCTGCGCCTGCATCAGGGTGGGGATGCCCGCCGCCACCACCGGCACGCCTAAGGTGTCCCGGGTCAGGTGGCGGGTGTGGTCGGCCTGCGCCGGGTAAAGCCCTGCGTCCGAAAACTGCACCGTGCGCCCCAGCCGCTGCCCCTCGGCGGAGCAGAGACTGTCCACGCAGACCACCGCCGCCGGGCGCAGCTGCCCCACCAGCGCCGCCGCCAGCTGCTGCAGGGAAAGCCCGGTGGCTGCCGCCACCCCGGGCGCAACGGCTGCTACCGGGCGCAACCCCCGCACCGGCGGGGCAGTGCCCGCGCCCATGGTGACAAGGATGCGCTGCACCGTGCGCGGGCCAAGGGCATCGGCGGTAATGCGGCGGTTGCCCACCCCCAGCACCAGCACCGGCCCTTCCGGCGGCAAAAGGGCGCGCAGCTCCCGGGCGCACACCTCGATGACGGCGGCGTCCCGCTCGTCCAGCACGCTGACGCTGGGCATTTCCAACGTAACATACCTGCCCCGGGGGCGGCTGAGCCCCTCGCGGGCGATCTCCACCCTTGTCACCGTAACCCCGCCGTGGCGGGCGGTGGCCAGCCGCACCCCTACGGGCAGCGGCTGCGCCGCGCCTGAAAACAGCTCGTCAGCCATATCCGTAGTACGCATTTTCCACACTCTCCGTTCCTTTTTGGGGCAAAAGCCCGCTTTCTTGCCGGAAAGTATGGGAAAAATAAAACTTTTCCAAACAAAAATCAAAAAAACGCTTGCGCTGGTACGCGAAATATGGTATCATAGGGTGCGCTGTTATAGGTAGCCAAGGAGGTGGAACGAATGCCTAACATCAAATCTCAGAAGGACCGCGTCGTGCAGGCTGCTGCAGAGCAGGCTCACAACAAGGCCATTAAGACCAACCTGAAAACAGTCGTCAAGAAGGCAGACGCTGCCATCGATGCGAATGCCGCTGACAAGGACGCAACCGTCCTGGCTGCTGTTTCCGCGATCGACAAGGCTCGCGCTAAGGGTGTCATCAAGAAGAACACCGCCAGCCGCAAGATCAGCCGTATGGCAAAGCGTGCTAACAAGAACGCTTGATCGCGCAGTTTGATTGACGAACAAAACCTCTGTACCGGGTAACCGGCACAGGGGTTTTTGTTTTTTCCGCTGTTATGTCCCGCACAGCGCGGCAAGGCTCTGCCGCTGCACCGGTTCCAGCAGCTGCTCCGGCGGCAACGGCTGCGGCGGCACCACCACCCACCACACCGCCCACGCGGCGGGAACCACCGCCGCCAGCGAAAGCCCCGGGTACAAAAGTGCGGGTTCGTGCAGCCACGGACTGCCCGGCGGCAGCACCAGCGCCGTGCACAGGCACAGCGCCGCCCACAGCTCCCACAATACGGTCTGTCCGCTGTGTTTCATGCGCCTCACCTCCGTTTTGCCCCCAGTTTACCAGCCGCCGGGCGCAAAATGTGGCGAAGCAGCGCGGACAAAACATCAGTTCTGGTCGTGGCTTTTGCCCACAAGGCTGCATACCACGCCGCAGACAAGGCTTGCGGTGATGCCCGCAGAGGCAGCGGTCAGCCCACCGGTCAGGATGCCGATGGCACCCTTTTCCGCCACGGCGGTGCGCACTCCCTTTGCCAGCAGATGCCCGAAGCCCAGCAGCGGCACGCTCGCCCCCGCACCGGCAAACTCTGCCAGCGGCGCATACAGCCCCACCGCCGAGAGTACCACCCCCGCCACCACATAGCCGGTGAGGATGCGTGCCGGGGTCAGCTTTGTCAGGTCGATGAACAGCTGCCCCACCGCGCAGAGGACACCGCCCACTAAAAATGCCCACAGATAGTTCATTTCAGCTCTCCTTTTCCGGTGCGGTCAGCTCTACCAAGTGCGCCACCGCCGGGATGCTCTCCTTCTGCAAAAAGGTAGTCTGGCTCATCAGTGCCCCAGTGGCGATAAACAGCACCCGGCGGCTGCCGCGGCGCAGCAGCTTTGGCAGGATATGCGCGCAGAGCACGGCGGCGCAGCAGCCCGCGCCCGAGCCGCCGCTTTTTACCCGCTGCTCCCCGGCATCGTAAAGCAGGCAGCCGCAGTCCGCGTGGTTTTTCAGCAGCAGACCCTCTGCTGCCAACAGCTCCCGCAGCATCTGACTGCCCACCAGCCCAAGGTCGCCGGTGTAGATGCAGTCAAAATCCCGCAGTTCTGCATGGGTATCGGCAAGATAGTGCAGCAGGGTGGCAGCTGCTGCCGGTGCCATGGCTGCGCCCATATTGTTGATATCCTTGATGTTATAATCCTGCACCCGCCCAAGGGTGGCGGCGGCAACGCCCACCCCCTGCCCTGCCGGACGCAGCAGGCAGCACCCGGCGGCGGTGGCCGTCCACTGCGCGGTAGGAGTGCGCACCGCGCCGTAGCTCAGCGGGGTGCGGAACTGACGCTCTGCCGCGCAGAAATGGCTGGAGGTCATGGCCAGCAGGTTCTGCGCCGCCCCGCTGCTGCACAGCGCCGCGCCCAGCGCCAGCGCCTCGGCCATGGTGCTGCATGCCCCGAACAGCCCCGCAAAGGGCACGCCCAGCTCCCGCAGCGCGTAGCCGGAGGCGGTGCACTGTGCCTGCAAGTCCCCCGCCAGCGCAAGGTCTACCCGCTCTGCGGGCAGAGACGCTTTTTGCAGGCAGAGCCGTGCCGCCCGCAGCTGCAGCTGCTTTTCGGCGGCTTCCCAGCTGCACTGTCCCAGCCGGTTGTCGGTGGTCAGTTCGTCAAAGCCCGCCGCCAGCGGGCCAGCGCTCTCTTTTTTGCCGCCCACCGCCGCCTGTGCGGCGATGACCGGCGGGGTATGGAACAACAGGGTATCGCCCCGGCGCTCTGTCATAAAATTTTCTCCTTTTTTCTACAAAAAATGCCCCGGCACGTGCTATACTGGTGCTGCGGCGCTGCAATATCCGGCGGGGCTGTTCCGTATTATAAAGCAGAGGCCCCCAGCAGCCAGAGCACCGCGCCGTACACCACCGCCGCCAGCGTGCCGTACACGATGACCGGCCCGGCGATGAGGAACATCTTGGCTCCCGTGCCCGGCACCCGTCCCTCGGTCTTGAACTCAATGGCCGCACTGACCACCGCGTTGGCAAAGCCGGTGATGGGTACCAGCGACCCCGCCCCGGCCTTTGCTGCCAGCTTCTGGTACCAGCCCAGCGTGGTCAGCACCGCCGAGAGCAAGATCAAAGTGCAGCTGGTCAGGGTGCCCGCCGCCTCGGCGTCCGCGCCCTGCCGTAGAAACAGCTGCCGCAGCCCCTCACCCAGCAGGCAGATGCCGCCGCCCACGCAGAACGCCCACAGGCAGTCTGTCAAAAGCGGCGAGTGCGGCCCGGCCTTTTGCACCCGGCGTGCGTATTCCTGCGCTGTCATCTTCATCTTCCCGCGCCCCCTTTTGCGGATAGTCTGCCCGGGGCGGCGGGTGCTTATCCTTTTTTGTGAAAGAAGGTAGGTTCCATGCGTTCTTCCCATCACCGCAACCATCGCGCCCGGCGTCTGCTCTGCCTGACGGCGCTGGCCTGCTTTGTGGCGGGCGGCACTGCCTACGCCTACACCCGCAAGGCTGCGGTGCCGCAGCTGCCGGAGCTGCCTGCCGAGAGCCTTGCGCTGCCCGCCGAGAACGGCGCGCAGCAGAGCACCCTTACCGCCGCACAGGCGCAGGCGCTGCTGGACGACCCCCGCATGATCCTTGTCAACCGCACCCACCCGATAACGGAGGACTACCCTGTCGAGACCAAGGAGTGCGGCTCGGCCACTGCCATCAACAAGACCTTGCAGACCGAAGCTGCCGATGCCTTTCTCTCCATGCAGGCCGCTGCCGCCAAGGACGGCGTGGACGTGCGGATGCAGAGCGGCTACCGCAGCGTCAGCTACCAGAAAAAGCTGTACGACAACAAGACCCAGTACTACCGTGATAAGGGTCTGAGCGAAGCCGCCGCCCGGGAAAAGGCGGCTGCCATCGTCAACCCGCCGGGCTGCTCGGAGCACAACTGCGGCCTTGCCGCCGACCTGAACAGCCCGGAGCACACCACCCTTGACACCGGCTTTGCCGACACCGCCGCCTTCCGCTGGCTGTGCGAGAACGCAGAGCAGTACGGCTTTATCCTGCGCTACCCCAAGGAGGCGGAAAGCGTGACCGGCATCACCTACGAGCCGTGGCATTGGCGCTATGTGGGCCCGGAAAACGCAGCCCTGCTCAACCAAAGCGGCCTGTGTCTGGAGGACGCAGTAGCCGTTTTGCAGCGCATTGCCGCCGGGGAGACCGTGACCGGTTAAAATCCGATGAAAACTGCCGGAAAACCCTGTGGGGTACGTTGCAATTTACCTGCTGTTATGGTAAGATAAATACAGTCTGCCCCGGCGCGCGATACCGCCCCGGGCTGTGACAGATGAATTCAACAAAAGAAGGAATATTTTATGATAAACCGCACAAAACTCTCTGTGATCGCCGTCAGCGCCGTGCTGGCTGTTGCCCTGACCGGCTGCGGCGGCAGCGCTTCTTCCGCGCCGTCCTCCGTGTCCAGCGCCTCCGCCTCTGCACCGGTCTCCGATGCAGCTTCTCCGGCGGATACCGCTGAAAACGGCACTGCCGATCTGGACAGCGCTGTGGAGACCCTGCTGGCTGCGAACCCCATCTCCAACCAGTTCGAGATCGCTGCCATGAACATCGAGTACGACTTCGGCCTGAAGGCCGAGGACGTAGCCGCCTACAAGGGCGTAAAGAGCAACGACAACGGCGATGCCGGCCTTGTGCTGGTGGTGGAAGCCGCTTCCGGCAAGGCACAGGACGTGGTGACCGCGCTGGAAAGCTACAAGCAGGATCAGGTGGCTTTCTACGGCAACTACGCCGAGTTTGCACAGGCACAGAACAACGTGGAAAACGCCATCATCTCCTCCAAGGGCGACCGTGTGGTCATGGTGATCGCCTCCAACGAGTGCTCCGCAGACCTGAACGGTGCTGTAGACAGCGCCCTGAACAGCTGAATCTGATCTTCTGAGCCGGTGCCATCTGCGGCATCGGCTTTTTTCAGTAGAAAGCCCCTGATGAGGGGGATTTCTGCTGAAGCTGCGCCCGCATCCGTCATGCCACCTTCCCCCGGCCGGGGGAAGGCTGGATTTCCCCTTCATCCTGTGTAAAAAAGGAGGCTGACCCCTTGGTTTTCAGCACCATCATCTTCCTGTTTCGTTTTCTGCCCATCACGCTGGCGCTGTACTATCTTGCCCCCGCAAAACTGAAGAACACCGCGCTGTTTTTGTGCAGTCTGGTGTTCTACTGCTGGGGTGAGGTGCGCTTTTTCCCGGTCATGGTGGCGCTTATCCTCATCAACTACCTCAGCGGCCTTGCCATCGAGCACTTTGATACAAAGCCCGCGCTGCGCCGCTTCTTTCTGCTGGTGGCGCTCATTGGCAGCTTAGGGATGCTGTTCTACTTCAAGTACGCAAACTTTGTGCTGCGCAGCGCCAACGCCCTGCTGGGCACCGCTTTTGCCGAAATTCAAGGCATCGGCACCCTGCCGCTGGGCATCAGCTTCTACACCTTCCAGACCCTTTCCTACTCCATCGACGTCTACCGCCGGGATGTAAAAGCCGAGCGCAACATCGTCGATTTCGGCGCTTATGTGGTCATGTTCCCGCAGCTCATCGCGGGGCCTATCGTCAAGTACCGGGACGTCTCCGACCAGCTGCACGTCTACAAGCACCGCTATAACCTCAAACAAATAGAAGAGGGCATGACCCTGTTCACCTTCGGTCTTGCCAAAAAGGTGCTGCTGGCAGACGCCGTGGGCGCATTGTGGACAGACATTATCGGGGTAGCCGACAGCCCCTCCACCACCTTTGTGGGTCTGGCAAACGCCTCCACCCCGCTGGTGTGGCTGGGCATCATCGCATACAGCTTACAGCTGTACTTCGATTTCTCCGGCTACTCCCTGATGGGCATCGGCATGGGCAAGATGCTGGGCTTCGACTTCCCTGCAAACTTCAACTACCCCTATATCTCCGCTTCCATCACTGAGTTCTGGCGGCGCTGGCACATGACCCTGTCCGGCTGGTTCCGGGAGTATGTGTATATCCCGCTGGGCGGCAACCGCAAGGGGCTCAAGCGGCAGATCTTGAACCTGTTCATCGTGGAGCTGCTCACCGGCATCTGGCACGGCGCGAACTGGAACTTTATCTGCTGGGGTCTTTACTACTTTGTGCTGCTGGCGGCTGAAAAGCTGTTCTTGCTGCCCTACCTGAAAAAGGGCAAGGTGTGGCCGCATTTCTACACCCTGTTCCTTGTGGTGGTAGGCTGGGCGATGTTCGTGGGCAACGACACCGGCGTGTCCTTCGGGCTGCTGTTCCAGAAGCTCTTTATCCCCTCCGGCGGGGTGTCGCCGCTGTATTTCCTGCGGAATTACGGCGTGCTGCTGGCGGTAAGCGTGGTGTGCTGCACCCCGCTGATCGAAAAGCTGTGGGATGTGCTGCGCAAGAACGTGGTCACCCGCTGCGCCGCCATCCTGACGCTGCTGGTGGTCTCCACCGCCTATGTGGTGGGCAGCACCAACAGCCCGTTCCTGTATTTTAACTTTTAAGGAGGCGGGAAGATGTCCAAACACGAGAAAAAGACCTCCTCCCTTTTGCACTACCCGGTGCTAGTGGTGTTCAGCCTGTTTTTCATCGGGCTGTTCGCGCTGGATATGGTCACCCCGGACCGCAGTTACAGCGAGCTGGAGAACACTACCCTGAGCCAGCGCCCGGCGCTGACCCAGTTCACCGCCAAGGGGCTGAACAGCTACTTTACCGCCTACACCAAATACGTCAAGGATCAGGTGGCGGGGCGCGACCAGTGGATCAGCCTGCAGAGCGTGGTGGAGACCACCCTGCTGCAAAAGCAGCAGAACGGCGGCATCCTACTGGGCAAGGAGCACATGATGTTCCCCCGCACCTACGGGCTGCTTTCCAGTGAGGAGCGCACCCTACCCAAGAACACCGCAGCGCTCACCAGCCTGTGCCAGCGCTACCCGGGCAAGGTGAATGTGCTACTGGCACCCGCCGCCAGCGATATCTATAAAGAAAACGTGCCCGCAAACGCCCCTTTGCTGGACGAGGACGGCTACCTTGACCAGCTTTCCGCTGCGGTGCAGGCGGCGGGCGGCAGCTTTGTGGACGTGCGCCAGACCCTTGCCGCCCACAAGAGCGAGTATATTTACTACCGCACCGACCACCACTGGACGAGCCTTGGCGCCTACTACGCTTACAGCCAGCTGTGCGATGCCCTTGGCCTTACCCCCTTTGATACCGCCGCCCACACTGCGCTGACCGCCGACGGCTTTTACGGCACCCACTACGCCAAGGCGCGCACATGGAACGCCGTGCCGGACGTGATCACCTACTACGACCTTGACAACACCCTGACGGTATGGAACGTGACGGCGGCAGGCCAGCCCGCCGAGGGGCAGACCACCGGCCTGTACGACACGGACAAGCTCACCGTCTATGATAAATACGCCATGTTCCTGCACGGCAACAACGGTTTAAGCCGGGTGCAGGGCAACGGCAGCGGACGCATCCTTGTCATCAAGGACAGCTACGCCAACTGCTTTGTACCCTACCTGACCGCCAACTACGCCGACATCGACGTGGTGGACTTCCGCAACTACAACTACGGCTTGGATCAGCTGATCGCCGATAACGGCTACGACCAGATCCTTGTGCTGTACAACTTTGACAGCTTCAAGAGCGACCCCTACCTCTACCGCGCCGGAGTACAGGGGTAAACAGTCAAAAGCCTAAATTATTGCAGTCTATTTTCACAAATTTATAGCCGCAATTTCATGCGTCCCGCCAGTTTTTGCACAGATGTGCCAAAACCCCTTGATAAAATCCGACCACTGTTGTAGAATGACCATATAGAGAACAATGCTCTATCGGCAATTGGGTATAGACGCCGGGGGATCGGGATGCAATGCGGCATTTCCCTTTGACAAAGGAGTATTGATGATGAAAAAGATGAATTATCCCGCAGATTATGCGGTACTTTCCAACGAAGAAATGACCTATACCACCGGCGGCGGCGCAGTGGATGATGCTGCCAGTCTCGCCACTACTGCCGCAACGGTCGTAGGTGCTGTGGTGCTGGCCTCCAGCTACATCTGGGGCATCAAGCAGGCACGCACATGGCTGCAGCAGGACGGCAACAAGGACGGCAACTTCTTTACGGTGATGGGCCGCGCCACCGATGCCCTTGCCGCCGATATGGGCAAATCCGCCGGCAACTTTGTGCGGGATGCCGTTTCCACCACCATGGTGGTGGCGCTGGCTCCCCTGAGCGCCGTTCTACTGATCGTGCGCTGACCTTTTTAATCAGATAAAACGGTGCGTTTTTGGATGCACCGTTTTGGATAGCTTTGTTTCAAAAGGAGTGTTATTATGGAAAAAATGATGATGCCCGCGTACTACAATGTACTGTCCACTGAGGAAATGACCTACACCGAAGGCGGCGCCAATGCTACCATGTCTGAGGCTCTGCTGTGCTGGCTGATTCCCCCGTACGGCTGGTTCAAGGGTCTGACCGCTGTCCGCAATTACCGCCGTAAGAACCCCAACACTTGGACTGAGACCGGTCTGGATGCTCTGACTGCCGATATGGAGAAGAGCACTGCCAACGCCATCCGTGACATCGCCTGCACCGCTTACATGATCAGCTCCACCGCTACCGGTGTCGGCCTGATCATCAATGCAGCAGTCATCCTGCTCTGATCCATCTTATCTCATAAGACCGGTTCGGAGTACACCAAAGAACAAAGCAAGCGGAGGCGCTGCCCGAAAGGGCAGCGCCTCCGCTGTTTTTGTACTTATTCTTCCGGCAAAGGATCTTCTTCCAAAGGTTCTTCACCTGTTCTGTCAAACAGCACGCTCAGATAGTCCCTGCGGCCATAGAGTACTCGGTCGACCGTGACCACCGATTTTCCGGTATGGTAAAAAATCAAATAGTTCTCGCATACAAGGAACCGCTCTTCTCCTATTACTTCCGATATGGATGAAAGCAGCATTCCGCTCTCCGCAAAATCTTCCAGCTGATCTACTCTGTCCATGATTTTATTGACAAGTCTTTCCGCCGCCTGCTGATTTTGCAGATCAAGTGCAATATAATCCCAGATCGAATCCAAATCACAGCGTGCCTCGTCTGTGTATAAGATCTTATTTTTCATTTGCTCTTGCACGGAAATGCGCCCTCATTTCTTCACTGGTCAGACAGCCTTTCTCTTCCCCGGAGCGGCGACCTTTTGCGATCTCACTCATCAGACGGATCGTTGCCTGTGCTTTCTCATAATCACGCAGTTCCACAATGGCATATTTTCCGCGGCCGTTCTTGGTCAGAAAGACCGGCGAGCCTTCCTCCACATCCCGCAATACCTCGTTATAATTTCGCAAATCAGAGATCGGTTTAATATTCGGCATATTATCCACTCCTTTCAGTTTTAGTATAACGCATCTTGTTGTAAAATTCAACGTAAAATTTGCAGCAAAAAACAAAAATCCCCTGAACTGCTGTTTCCGGCAGCTCAGGGGATTTCATACCTTATGCGTTGAACATATCCTTCAGCTTTTTGAAGAAGCCCTTACGCTTTTCGTAGTTTTCTTCCTTCAAGGTGCCCTCAAATTTCTTCAGGGCATCGCGCTGCGCCTTGTTCAGCTTTTTGGGGATCTCCACCTCGCACTTGACGTACATATCGCCGCGGCCACGGCCGTTCAGGTACTGGATCCCCTTGCCGCGCAGGCGGAAGGTGGTGCCGCTCTGGGTGCCCTCGGGCACGGTGTACTCCACCTTGCCGTCAATGGAGGGCACGGTGACGCTGTCGCCCAGCACAGCCTGACTGTAGGTGATGGGCACGGTGACCCACACATCGTAGCCGTCGCGCTGGAACACCTCGCTGGGGCGCACGGTGACCATGACGATGACGTCACCGGCGGGGCCGCCGTTGGTACCGGCATCGCCCATGCCGCGCAGTGCAAAGCTCTGGTCGTCGTCGATGCCCATGGGGATGGACACCTCCAGCGTCTTTTTGGTAGCCACCTTGCCGCTGCCGTGGCAGACCTTGCAGGGGTTCTTTACCAGCTTGCCCTTGCCGCCGCAGCGGGAGCAGGGCTGCTGGGTCTGCATCACGCCAAAGGGGGTGCGCTGCTGGCGGATGACAAAGCCGCGTCCGCCGCAGTCCGGGCAGGTCTCGGGGCTGGTACCGGCGGCGCAGCCGGAGCCGTGGCACTCAGTACACTCCTGCTGGCGGGTGATGGTAATGTTCTTCTTGCAGCCGTGCACGGCCTCGTCAAAACTCAGGGTGATGCGCACCCGGATGTCCTGCCCCTTGCGGGGGGCGTTGGGGTTTGCCTGACGGGACGAGCCGCCGAAGCCGCCAAAGCCGCCGCCGAAGATATCGCCAAAGATGTCGCCCAGATCCACGCCGTCGCCGCCAAAACCGCCAAAGCCGCCGGGGCCGCCGCCGTTCTGTGCTGCATAAGTGGGGTCAACACCGGCAAAGCCGTACTGGTCGTACAGCTGGCGCTTTTTCGGGTCCGAAAGCACCTCGTTTGCCTCGTTGATCTCCTTGAACTTTGCCTCGGCATCCTTATCGCCGGGGTTATAGTCCGGGTGGTACTTCATGGCAAGCTTGCGGTATGCCTTTTTGATCTCGGCATCGCTTGCGCCCTTGGATACCCCCAGCACTTCGTAATAATCACGCTTTTCCTGTGCCATATCCACTCACCTCTCCAACCTCTCCCGTCACGGTCTGTCTCCGCCGAAACCCTCTCAGGCGCTGACGCGCCAGCTCCCCCGAGGGGGGAGCTTAGACCGAGAAGGGAAACTTGTCCTCACCGCCAAAAGCTCGCCCATAGGGAGAGCTGGCATTGCGAAGCAATGACTGAGAGGGTTTACATTCTATAAACCAGCAAGAGCCGCTCCGGCCTAAACCGGAGCGGCTTTTGCTCTATTGCGCGTGTGCCCGCCGGTTTGGCCGGACACAGCGCTTTGTGTCAAACTTAGACTTCCTTGAAGTCGGCATCCACAACGCCGTCATCGTTGGGCTTTTCGTTGGTTGCGCCTGCGTCGGCACCGGGCTGTGCACCGGCGGCCTGCTGTGCGGCAGCGGCTGCCTGATACATCTTCTCGAACACCTGGCTCAGGGCTTCCTGCTTTGCCTTGATGTCATCCACGTTGCCGGACTGGACAGCGGTCTTGAGGTCAGCAAGCTTTGCCTCGGCATCGCTCTTCACGTCTGCGGGCAGCTTGTCGCCGTTCTCCTTCAGCATCTTCTCGGTCTGGAACACCATCTGGTCGGCACCGTTGCGGATATCGACCTCTTCACGCTTCTTCTTATCGTCGGCAGCAAACTGCTCAGCTTCCTTCACAGCCTTGTCGATGTCCTCCTTGGACATATTGGTGGAAGCGGTGATGGTGATGTTCTGCTCCTTGCCGGTACCCAGATCCTTGGCGCTGACCTTCACGATGCCGTTGGCATCAATATCGAAGGTAACTTCGATCTGAGGCACGCCACGGGGAGCCGGTGCAATGCCATCCAGATGGAACACACCCAGACTCTTGTTGTCGCGGGCAAACTCACGCTCGCCCTGCAGCACGTTGACCTCAACAGAGGGCTGGTTGTCGGCTGCGGTGGAGAACACCTGGCTCTTGTGGGTGGGGATGGTGGTGTTGCGGTCGATGATCTTGGTGCACACGCCGCCCAAGGTCTCAATGCCGAGGCTCAGCGGGGTGACATCCAGCAGCAGCAGACCCTTCTTCTCGCCGTTCAGAACGCCGCCCTGAATAGCAGCACCGACAGCCACGCACTCATCGGGGTTGATGCCCTTGAAGGGCTCGCAGTTCAGTTCCTTCTTCACGGCATCGTAGACAGCGGGGATACGGGTGGAACCACCGACCATCAGGACCTTCTTCAGGTCGGAAGCGCGCAGACCTGCATCCTGCAGAGCCTTGCGCACGGGGGTCATGGTGCGGTCGACCAGATCAGCGGTCAGCTCGTTGAACTTTGCGCGGGTCAGGGTCATATCCAAGTGCTTGGGGCCGGTAGCATCGGCAGTGATGAAGGGCAGGTTGATCTGGCTGCTCATTGCGCTGGACAGCTCGATCTTAGCCTTCTCGGCAGCTTCCTTCAAACGCTGTGCAGCCATCTTGTCCTTGCGCAGGTCGATGCCGTTCTCGGTCTGGAAAGCGTCTGCCATCCAGTCGATGATGCGCTGGTCGAAGTCATCGCCGCCCAGATGGGTATCGCCGTTGGTGGCCAGAACCTCGGTAACGCCGTCGCCCATCTCGATGATGGACACATCGAAGGTGCCGCCGCCCAGATCGTAGACCATGATCTTCTGGTCGTCCTCTTTATCCACACCGTAAGCCAGAGCAGCTGCGGTAGGCTCGTTGATGATACGGCGGACGTTCAGGCCTGCAATGGTGCCTGCGTCCTTGGTTGCCTGACGCTGGCTGTCGTTGAAGTAGGCAGGCACAGTGATGACAGCCTCGGTAACGGTCTCGCCCAGATAAGCCTCGGCGTCAGCCTTCAGCTTCTGCAGGATCATAGCGCTGACCTGCTGGGGAGTGTACTCCTTGCCGTTCAGGGTCACCTTATGGTCGGTGCCCATCTGACGCTTGATGGAAGAAACGGTGTTGTCGGGGTTGGTGATAGCCTGACGCTTTGCAACCTGACCTACCAGACGGTCGCCGGTCTTGGTGAAGCCGACAACGGACGGGGTGGTGCGGGCACCCTCAGAGTTGGCGATGACAACGGGCTCGCCGCCCTCCATAACAGCCACGCAGCTGTTGGTAGTACCAAGGTCGATACCAATAATCTTACTCATAATGAAGTCTCCTCTCGAAAGAACAAATCTTGTTTATATGATGCTTATGATGATGTCAAGCGGATGTTATTGCAAACTCCCTTGCGGGAGGTTCGGCTTGTTTATTCGGCCACCACAACGGTTGCATGGCGGATGATCTTGTCACCCAGCTTGTAACCCTTCTGGAAAACGGTGACCACCGTGCCGCTCTCCTGCCCGTCCGGGGCGGGGATCTGCTGCACAGCATTCATAAAGTTGGGGTCAAAGGGCTTGCCCAGCACCTCGATCTCCTCCACATGGAGGGCTTCCAGTGCCTTTGCCGCCTTATCCAGCGTCATGACCACGCCCTTCTTGTAGTTCTCGTCAGTGGTGGGGGCGTTGGCAGCCATATCCAGCGTATCCAGAATGGGGATGATCTTTTCCACTGCATGGGAAACACCGTCGCCAAACTTCTGGTCGGCTTCGCGGGTGGAGCGCTTGCGGTAGTTGTCGTACTCGGCAGCCATGCGCAGCAGCTGATCCTTGGCCTGTGCGGCGTTCTTTTCCGCTGCATCCAGCTTAGCCTTAACGGCTTCCATCTCCCGGGCCTTCTTGTTGAACCAGCCGCCGTCCTTCTTCTTGTCCTCTTCAGTGGCAGCTTCGGCAGCAGCCTGTTCGGGCGCTGCGGCAGCGGTCTTTTCCTCGGGGGCAGTTTCCGGCTGCTCGGTCCCGGGCACCGTGTTCTTTGCTTCTTCGCTCATTCCAGATCCTCCTTATAGATCACAGTCCGCCGTGGTACGGCAGCCTGCGGGGTGTCTTTTCGTTTGCCGCTCATGCCCTCGCCAAGCTGGTCTGCAAACTCGTGCAGCAGGGGCATCAGCTTCTGGAAGGGCATCCGGGTGGGGCCGATCAGGGCAATGGAGCCCCACAGCCCGCCGCCTACCAGATACCGGTCGCTCACGATGCACAGCCCGGGGATCTGCGGTTCCAGATCCTCGCCCAGCAGCACGCTTTCGCTGCGGTTTTCCGGGGGTGCGATCAGGCTTGCGGCCTGTTCCTCGTCGTTCAGCAGGGTAAGGATATCACCCACCCGGCCGTCCAGCTGCGGCCAGTCCAGCAGGTACTGCTCGCCGCCCAGAAATACATGGGGCTTTACGCTGTCCTGCAAAATTGCGGCTGCGGCGCTGACCACCGGCACAAGTTCCGGTGCGATCTGGCCGCACAGCTCGCTGAGCATCCGGGTGGAAAGATCCACCGGCGCCACAAAGGTAAGGTTGCGGTTGAGCAGCGCCGCAAGGGCAGCTGCATTTTCCCGGGAAAGCCCGGTGCGTACCCGCGCCACCCGGGTGCGGACGTAGCCGGCGGTGGTCACAGCCAGCACAGCGGCTGCGCTGCGGCCCACCTGCACCACCTCGTAATGGGCGATGCACAGATCCTCGGCGCAGGGGGTGCTGACGGCGGCGGTGCAGCCGCTGATGGCGGCCAGCGCCTTGGCAGCGCCCTGTGCCAGCTTTTCCGGCTCGTGGTCAAGGCTGGCAAACACCGCATCCACCCGGGCGCGGGTAACGCGGTCCAGCGGCTGATCATCGGTCAGCAGGTTGTCCAGATAATACCGGTAGCCCTTGGCGCTGGGCACGCGGCCCGCGCTGGTGTGGGGCTGCTCCAGCAAGCCCAGCTTTGTCAGCGCCGCCATCTCGTTGCGCAGCGTTGCGCTGGACACTGCCATATCAAAGTAGTTTGCCAGCACGCTGCTGCCCACCGGCTCGCCCTCAAGGCCATACAGCGCCACGATTGCCTGCAAGACCCGTTGCTTGCGTGCATCCATCGTCATAGCGCCTGCCTCCTTTTTGTATTGCTTTCGTTTGTTTAGCACTCCTTGTTCCTGAGTGCTAAGACCATTATAACCGTTTTTGCCCTGCTGTCAAGCCCTTTGCAAAAATGTTTATAAAGATTCATAATTCTGTCATAAAGGGGGTGTGCGCCCTAGGTGGGGGCGGGGCTGAACCCTCTCAGTCACGCCTGACGGCGTGCCAGCTCCCCCGAGGGGGGAGCTTTTGGCATGATGGGAAGCTTTGCGGTTTGACCGGAAAGTTCCTGCCTGCTTTCAGCGTGCAGGGACGCTCCGCTGGGCCAGAGGCAGGGAGGGGTGTTCCGACTCCCC
>ENA-OUQM01000972-OUQM01000972.1-human-gut-metagenome-genome-assembly--contig:-NODE-972-length-17117-cov-18.714512_pt1 | contig 17117 bp, 14 predicted proteins | sample MGYA00237949_ERZ548830 | MGnify/ENA primary metagenome ERZ548830 (study PRJEB26490, sample SAMN05194706) | human gut metagenome | biome: terrestrial biome; feature: human-associated habitat; material...
TAGCCGGAGACAATATTTCGATTGTAAAAGACACACCGGGTGTAACCCGTGACCGCATCTATGCCGACGTAGAGTGGCTGAATCACAAATTCACACTGGTAGATACCGGTGGTATTGAGCCGGAATCCAAAGACATCATTCTTTCTCAGATGAGAGACCAGGCGCAGATTGCCATTGACACCGCAAATGTGATCATCTTTATCACAGACGTCCGTCAGGGACTTGTAGATGCGGATGCAAAAGTGGCAGACATGCTGAGAAGAAGCCGCAAGCCGGTAGTACTTGTTGTCAACAAGGTAGATAACTTTGACCGTCAGATGATGGATGTATATGAATTTTATAACCTTGGCATCGGGGAGCCGCATGCGATTTCCGCATCCGGAAAGCTCGGCATCGGCGATATGCTCGACGAGGTGACCGGATACTTCGATCCGGAAATGGAAAATGAGGAAGAGAGCGAAATTCCACGGATTGCCATCGTAGGAAAGCCGAACGTAGGAAAATCATCCCTGGTTAACAAGCTGCTGGGATCGAACCGTGTCATCGTATCTGATATTGCCGGAACAACGCGTGACGCGATTGATACCACGATTATGCACAATGAAAATGAGTATATTTTCATTGATACCGCAGGTCTTCGGAAGAAAAACAAGATCAAAGAGGAGCTGGAGCGGTACAGCATCATCCGTACAGTATCTGCCGTAGAGCGCGCAGATGTCGTCGTTCTTCTGATCGATGCAACCGAGGGTGTCACAGAGCAGGATGCAAAAATTGCCGGTATCGCCCATGAGCGCGGAAAAGGTATGATTATCGCCGTCAACAAGTGGGATGCTCTGGAAAAAGACGATAAGACGATCTATCGTTTTACCGAAAAAGTAAGAAATACACTGGCTTACATGCCATATGCAGAGCTTTTGTTCATCTCTGCAAAGACCGGACAGCGTCTTCCGAAACTGTTTGAAACGATTGATATGGTTCTGCAGTATCAGAACCTGCGTGTACAGACCGGTGTCCTGAACGAGATTCTGACCGAGGCAATGGCAATGCAGCAGCCGCCGTCAGACCGTGGAAAACGACTGAAAATCTACTACATGACACAGGTTTCGGTCAAACCGCCGACATTTGTTATTTTCGTCAACGACAAAGAACTGATGCATTTCTCCTACGTTCGATATCTGGAGAATAAAATCAGAGAGTCGTTCGGCTTCCGCGGCACACCGCTGAAATTCATCATCAGAGAACGAAAAGAGAAGGAGCAGTAAAGAGTTATGGTACGGATCATATGCCTTTTGATCGGATACGCATTTGGCCTTTTTCAGACCTCATATATTTATGGAAGGACGAAGGGAATTGATATCCGGGAACACGGCAGCGGAAACGCAGGAACGACCAACGCGCTCCGGACTTTAGGGAAAAAAGCAGGCGCCATCACGCTTGCCGGCGACTGCATCAAATGCATTCTGGCGGTCCTGACGGTACGCCTGATCTTCGGTGCATCGCACCCGGAAATGCTGAAACTGCTGACGGTGTATGCTGCGGCTGGAACGATTCTCGGCCACAACTTCCCGTTTTACTTAGGCTTCCGCGGCGGAAAAGGAATCGCTGCGACCGCGGGTCTGATTATCTCATTTGACTGGAGAATCACGCTGGTCTGTGCAGCGCTGTTTTTCCTGAATCTTGCAGTAACACACTACGTTTCCCTCGGTTCCATGATGGTTTATGTTGTCTTTTTTGTAATGGCAGTCATCATGGGACAGGCGGGCTGCTTTGCGCTGGAACCGCCGTATCTCTATGAGATGTACGTGGTGATCGCACTTCTTGCCGTGCTTGCCTTCTGGGAGCACCGTGCAAACCTCAAGCGTCTCATCGCGGGAACAGAGCGGAAAACGTATTTATCCAAAAAGTCGGAGAAATAAAATATGGCAAAGATTAGCATCATCGGAGCAGGAAGCTGGGGAACCGCCCTCGGCCTCCTGCTCTGCAACAACGGGCATGACGTGACGATCTGCTCGGAAAATGAAAAGGAAATTGAGAGCTTAAAGGAACACAGAGAGCATCTGACGAAGCTTCCGGGCGTAAAACTGCCGGATGAAATGAAGTTCACCTGTGATGTGCGCGGCTCCCTTTCCGGACAGGACATCCTTGTGATGGCAAAAGCATCCCCGTACGTGCGAACCACATGTAAAAAGTATGCGGCGGATATTCCGGACGGCCAGCTCATCGTCAATGTGGCAAAAGGCGTGGAAGCCAATACCCTGATGACGATGTCTCAGATCATCGAGGAGGAAGTGCCGGGAGCGAATGTCGTTGTTCTCTCCGGACCGAGCCACGCAGAGGAAGTCGGCCGCGGCCTGCCGACCACGATCGTTGTCGGCGCGCATGACCGCGAGAGCGCACTGTATGTGCAGAATGTGTTCATGAGCCCGGTCTTCCGCGTTTACACAAGCCCGGACATCACGGGAATTGAACTTGGCGGAGCTCTGAAAAATGTCATCGCACTGGCAGCCGGAACGGCGGATGGTCTTGGCTACGGCGACAATACGAAAGCGGCTCTGATTACCCGCGGGATCGCGGAAATTGCACGGCTCGGCACGGCGATGGGTGCCCATGCGGAAACCTTCTACGGTCTTTCCGGTATCGGCGACCTGATTGTAACGTGTGCTTCCGTTCACAGTCGGAACCGGAAAGCCGGATACCTGATCGGCCAGGGCAGAACGATGCAGCAGGCGATGGATGAGGTTCAGATGATCGTCGAGGGCGTCTATTCCGCAAAAGCGGGTCTTACCCTGTCGAAAAAATTCGGAATCGAAACGCCGATCATTCAGGCAGTCAATCAGGTTCTGTTTGAAAACAAAAACCCGAAACAGGCTGTGGATGAACTGATGCAGCGTATGAAAAAAGACGAACTCGCCCCGGATCTCTGGGAGCGGTAAAAATAAGAAACCTGTCACTTCTGTGAAATGATACAGAGACGGCAGGTTCTTTTTTTGTGCAGACCGAAATTTTTTCGGCAAAAATACGGGAAAAAGATGACAATACTTTCGAAATCAAGTATAGTAATAGAAAGCGGAATAATTTTAACTGAAAAGATGCGGAGGAAAATACGGCAGGAGGAAGAAAGAATGAGAGGAGTAGAAACAAGAATTCAGGAAATCCGCCATGCCATTTTTACGGAAGTTGCAAAAATGGCGTATGACGTGGATTCCCCGGTGGAAAAGACGATCGAGGAAATTCCTTACCGTGTAATTCCCGGTGAGGTCGGAAATTTTAGAAATGATGTGTTTCTGGAGCGGGCGATTGTAGGAGAGCGGCTTCGCCTTGCAATGGGACTTCCGTGCAGAAGCGCGGCAGAGCACGCCCCAATCTCGGACAATATCAAACTGGCGGACCAGGCGGAGACGTATTATACACCGCCGCTCATTAATGTCATCAAATTTGCATGCAACGCCTGTCATGAAAAACGGGTTCTGATCACGGAGGGATGTCAGGGGTGTCTTGCACATCCGTGCGTGGAAGTCTGTCCGAAAAAGGCCATTACGCTGGACCGCACCAATGGACGATCCTATATTGATCAGGATAAATGCGTCAAATGTGGTCAGTGTGCCAAGGTATGCGGATACCAGGCTATTATCATTCAGGAGCGTCCGTGTGCGAGAGCCTGCGGAATGGATGCCATCGGTTCAGATGAGAACGGAAAAGCGGATATCGATTACGAGAAATGTGTATCCTGCGGCCAGTGTCTCGTCAACTGCCCGTTCGGCGCTATTTCGGACAAATCCCAGATCTTCCAGGTAATCCGTGCGATCCAGTCGGGAGAGCGCGTCTATGCAGCGCTGGCACCGGCGTTTGTCGGCCAGTTCGGACCGAAAGTAACGCCTGGCAAACTGCGTGCGGCGATGAAAAAGCTCGGTTTTGCGGATGTCTTTGAAGTTGCGATCGGAGCGGATCTCTGTGCGGCACAGGAGGCAGAGGATTTTGTGAACGAAGTTCCGGAGAAACTGCCGTTTATGGCGACATCCTGCTGTCCGGCCTGGTCTGTAATGGCGAAGAAACTGTTCCCGGATTACGCAAACTGTATCTCGATGGCACTGACCCCGATGACGCTGACGGCGCGTCTGATCAAGAAACACAATCCGAATGCGAAGGTTGTCTTTGTCGGACCGTGTGCGGCAAAAAAACTGGAGGCCATGCGCCGGTCTGTCCGCAGTGAGGTGGACTTCGTTCTGACGTTTGAAGAGATGTCGGGCATTTTCGATGCGCGCCAGGTAGATGTGAGTGCACTTGAGGAAGATCCGGACGGCGTCAGCGATGCATCGGTGGACGGAAGAAACTTTGCTGTCTCCGGCGGCGTTGCAAAATCTGTGGAAAATGTAATCCGTGAAAAATACCCGGACCGCGAAATCAAGATGGCAAATGCAGAAGGTCTGAAGGAATGCCGGAAACTGCTGACAATGGCAAAGGCCGGAAAGTACAACGGTTATCTTCTCGAAGGCATGGCCTGTCCGGGCGGATGCGTGGCAGGAGCCGGCACGATGCAGTCAATCAAAAAGTCGCAGGCGGCAGTCAACAAATATGCGGCGCAGGCAAAACACAAGATTTCCAGCCAGACAGAATATGTAAAAGAACTGGACAAGCTGGTAGACTAAAAAGAACAGCAAGGTGGAGACAAAAGTGAAAAAGAAAAGAAAGATGGGCTTTGCGGCAGCGATTCTTGCAATGGTACTTCTGTTTGCAGGATGCGGTCAGACAGAGACAAAGACGGAGAGCAGCGGGACAAAAAGCACAGGATCAGAAAGTACAGTATCAGAAAGTACGCAGACAGAGAGCAGCACAGCGGCATCGGAAACAGAAGATGAGACACTGGTCCATGTGCTTGCATTAAAAGGACCGACCGGCATGGGAATGGTAAAAATGATGAGTGATAACGACAGCAAAGATTCACCTGCGGACACGTTTGAACTTGCCGCTGCCCCGGATGAGGTCAGCGCAAAACTGGTACAGGGAGAGGTGGATATCGCCGCGGTTCCGGCGAACCTTGCAAGCGTACTCTACAACAAGACAAACGGCGGCGTGCAGGTGCTTGCAGTCAATACGCTCGGTGTCCTTTATATCGTCGAGGACGGCGATACCGTACATTCCATTGCGGATCTGAAAGGCAGAACCATTTATGCGGGCGGCAAAGGTGCAACTCCGGAGTATGCTTTGAATTATATCCTCGAAAAGAACGGCCTCGTACCGGGTGAGGACGTAACGATCGAGTGGAAGAGCGAACACGCAGAGTGCGTGGCAGCACTTGCAGAAGATGCCGATGGAATCGCCATGCTGCCGCAGCCGTTTGTAACGACGGCACAGACGAAAAAAGAAACGCTGCGCACCGCACTTGACCTGACCGAAGAATGGAACAAAATCCAGGAGTCCGAAGGAACGGCGAGCACACTGGTGACAGGTGTTACCGTTGTACGCACTGCCTTTGCCAAGGAGCATCCGGAAGCAGTTGCAGACTTCATGGAAGCTTACCAGGCATCCGTATCCTACGTAACCGAAAACACTGATGAGGCGGCAAAACTGATCGGGGATTATGACATTGTTCCGGAGGCAGTCGCAAAGAAAGCGCTTCCGGCATGCAACATTGTCTGCATCACCGGTGATGAGATGAGAGAGAAGCTTTCCGGTTATCTCGGTGTACTCAAAGACCAGAACCCGGAGACAGTCGGAGGAGAACTTCCAGGAGATGACTTCTATTATTCCGAATAAAAACAAAAAAGAGAAACAGAGAAAAACGAAGCTCTGGCCGATCGTGTTCTGGCTTATGATCTGGCAGGCGGCAAGCGTTTTTGTCGGGCAGGAGATCCTTCTGGCATCTCCTGCCGCTGTTTTGAAACGCCTTTTTACGCTTGTAACAGAACCGGTCTTCTGGCAGTCCCTGCTGTTTTCCGGAGCACGCATCGGAGCCGGATTCCTTCTTGGTGCGGCGGCAGGAATTGCAGGAGCTGCACTTGCCGGTCGGTTTTCCATTGCAGAAGAACTCTTGACGCCGCTGGTTGCAGCAGTGAAAGCAGTGCCGGTCGCTTCTTTTGTGATTCTGATCCTGATCTGGGTTTCGTCGAAGAATCTTTCGGTTGTGATTTCGTTTCTGATGGTATTTCCGATCCTGTATACAAACACGCGGAACGGCCTGCGGGAACTGGACACAGCGCTTTTGGAGATGACAGACGTTTTTCAGGTTCCGCGGCCGGTGCGGCTGCGCTGGGTGATCCTGCCGCAGCTGTACCCATATATCCGGACGGGATGTTCACTTTCCCTCGGCCTTTGCTGGAAGGCCGGAACGGCAGCAGAAGTAATCGGCATTCCGAACCGATCCATCGGAGAGCATCTGTATCAGGCAAAAATATATCTCGACACACCGGGACTCTTTGCCTGGACGGCAGCGATCGTGTACGTCAGCTTCTGTCTCGAAAAAGCTGTTTTAAAAGGAATGGATCTTGCAGAAAAAAGGATGCTGGTGATGAAATGAGAGAAGATACGATTGAGATCTGCCATCTGAAAAAAGCGTATGGAGAACACGTTATTTTTTCGAATCTTACGATGGAACTGAAAAAAGGAGCAGTGACCTGTCTGATGGCTCCTTCCGGGGCGGGAAAGACAACCCTGCTGCGGATTTTGGCAGGCCTGGAGCAGGCGGACGGCGGAAAAATCGGGGGACTGGAAGCCTTAAGAAAAAGTATGGTTTTTCAGGAACCGCGGCTGGCAGAAGAACTGACAGCTGCAGCCAATATCCAGCTCGCGGTAAGGCGCCGCATGTTTGGAAAAGAACAAAGAAGCTCCCGTCATCTTGTGGAGGAGATGGAAGAACTCGGCCTTTCGGGCTGTGAAAACCAGGCTGTATCGGAACTGTCGGGCGGCATGCGCCAGCGGGTGGCGGTTCTGCGGGCCATGCGCATGGACGCAGATTTCCTCCTTTTGGATGAGCCGTTCCGGGGACTGGATGCGGGGACGAAAAAGAAAACGATGAACTATATCCGCAGAAAAGGAAAAGAAAAAACGATGCTTCTGGTCACGCACGATTTAGAAGAAGCCGAAGCAATGGGGGACTGGATCTGCACCTGCAGCAGACTGGATGGTATCCTCGAAATAAAGAGAAACAGAAAAAGCAGCACAGAAATCTGAAACGGAAAAAAACAGATTTTCTGTGCTGCTTTTTCTGTGAATCCGCAGTTACAGCAGGTCATCCGGTATGGAAGCAGAGCGGAGCTGTTCGTCCATCGTGTCGATGAGCGCCATGTCGGCTTCAGAAAGTTCGAAGTCGAAGACATCTGCGTTGGCAAAAATGCGGTCCGGCTGTGTCGATTTCGGGATGACACTGATGCCCTGCTGGACGAGGTAGCGGAGGCCGATCTGCGCTTCAGTGCGTACATACTTTTCTGCCAGCTGCTGCATAATCTCACGGTTCAGATAAAGACCTCTTGCGAGCGGCGCATACGCTTGAACGGCGATTCCATGTGAACGGCAGAAAGCGATGAGCGGTTTCCGGTTCCAGAGCGGATGGCATTCGATCTGGTTGACGGCCGGGATGATGCCGGAAAATTCAAAGAGGGCGGTAAGGTGCGGCTCCTCGAAGTTGCTGACGCCGATCGATTTTGCACGCCCGGATTCGCGGATTTTTTCGAGTGCGCGCCATGTCTCCGGGTAGCAGCCCGGCACCGGCCAGTGAATTAGGTAAAGATCAACGTAGTCGAGACGGAGACGGTCGAGGCTGCGGTTGAAGGCACCTTCGATATCACCGACCCGCTGCGCGGTATTCCATACCTTTGTGGTAATAAAAAAGTTTTCCCGCGGAATCCCGCTTGCGCGGATCCCGCGGCCGATGCTGTCCTCATTTTTATAGGAGGAGGCGGTATCGATCAGACGGTAGCCGTATTTTGCCGCGGTGACAATTGCTTTTTCTGCCTCTTTTTCTGTCGATTTGTAAGTGCCAAGCCCCAGAAGCGGCATCGCTCTGCCGTCGTTCAATGTAATGGTTGGAATAGAAAGTGCCATGAAAACCCTCCGTATCTTGAAGTCAAGCGGATATTCGCAATCCGCTTTGCTACTTGCTCATAATCGAATAACTGCTCCGCAGTGTATCAGAAGGAGCTTGCACTCCTCCTGATACAAGCAAGTCCCCACCCACTGCTTATTGCTTCACGCAATGGAAGCAGGGGACTTACTTGATTCGGTTAAAAAAAGATTCTGCCGTATTTCTCTCATAAATACCGTAAGTATAACATGAAATTTTAAAGAAATCAGACCAAATATATTAAAAAAGTTTAACACAATTGAAAAATGAGAAAAAAATAACAAGTCCTGTAAGAAAAAAGGAGGACGCCAGGGCAGACTGTACGGCGAATTGTACAGAAATTTTGTGAGGGCTGTATTGATTTTGTGCATGAAATAGAGTATAATAAATTAGAATTGATATTTATTTATCATTCCCTGTACAATCTGCAGGACGTTTCAAGAAAACAAAAAGCGGACGAAACGGACGGCAGAGGAGAAAAAACGGGGACAGAGGAGGCCATATTATGCATTTATTATATGACGAGAATGGAAATCCCATTCCGCACGGCGCTCACGACGAGCACCATCATCACGACCATGGCCATCATCACGAGGATGGTACACAGGAGTGCGGACATGTCTGCGGAACCTGTGGCTCGGAAGAAAAATGCAAAGATGAAAATCTTGCACTTTTAACGTATATGCTGCAGCATAATGAACACCATGCAGCAGAGCTCGACGAGATGGCAGACAAGCTGGAAAAGGCCGGCATGGCAGACGCAGCAAAACAGATTCGGGAAGGTGTATCCGATTTCCAGAAAGGCAATATACGACTGTCTCTTGCATTGACAATCGTAAAAGAGCATTTAAAAGAAGCAAAGTAAAGTTTTTGTGAGCGAAACAAAAGGAGGCGTAGGCAATGTGCCTTGCAACGGTATACAAAAATCCGGAAAACACAGTTGTCTGTAAAAATGTAAGCCGCATCGATGTCGATGGAGAATTCGTTCTGATCCGTGACATCATGGGTGAGGAAATCAGACTGCAGGGTAAGATCAAAATGGTAGATCTTGCAAACAGCATTGTAGAGCTGGACTGTGAATGATAATTGGTTGACGGAACCAGTTATTCTATAAAAGCGGTTTTAGGCCCCCGGGTTCTGCAAATCGGAACAAACAGAACAAGCGAACCGGGACTTAGAATAGGAATATATCATATTAAAGCGGAGGTAAATTGAATTATGAAACTTTCAGAAGAGATGAAAAACAAGACTCTTCTGTCTTTTGAGCTGTTCCCGCCAAAGACAGAGAAGGGACTGCAGAATCTGCCGGGTACCATCGACCACCTGATGAAGTACAACCCGTCTTACATTTCCTGTACATATGGAGCAGGCGGCGGAAATGTCGGAGCAAACCGTGAAGTATGTCAGATGATCAAAAATGCCGGAACCACACCGGTTACTCATTTCACCGTTATCAAAAACACAAAAGAAGGAATCAAAGAGCAGCTGGATCAGTATCTGGCTGACGGCGTAGACCATATGCTGGCACTGCGCGGAGATATTCCGCTTGGTGAGACTACAACCTGTGGTGACTTTGACTATGCTACCGATCTTGTAAAATTCGTACGTGATACCTACGGCGATAAATTTGAAATCGCTGTTGCAGGTTCACCGGAAGGCCACATCTCCTGCAGAAGTCTGGAGTCTGATATCGCAGTTCTGAAACAGAAACAGGACAACGGAGCAGACTATATCATGACACAGCTCTGCTGGGATATGGAGCAGTTCAAATACTGGCTGGATGCAATCCGTAAAGCAGGAATCACCATGCCGGTAGACGTTGGAGTAATGCCGATCCTGGATCAGGCCGCTACTATTAACATGGCACTTTCCAGAAACGGCTGTGTGATGGACAGAGAGCTTTCCAGAATGATCTCCAGACACTGGCTGTTCCCGAACCCATTTGCAGCAAAAGATGCAGAAGGAAAACCGTTCGACGTATTCTACGACAAGAAAGTTGCAGAGTTCAAAGAAGAGGGTATCGAATATACCGTAAAACAGATTGATGCATACCGTGCACTCGGTGTCAACGGAATTCATCTGTATGCACTGAATAAATGGAAAGACGTATCTGAAATCATCGACAGATCCGGCCTTTGCACACTGGTTTAATGAATTAATTACTTGAATTTGGGAGGCATCCGATTTTTATGGCACACGTAATAGCTGTCGCCGGAAAAGGCGGCGTTGGAAAAACAACATTATGCGGCTTGCTGATCCAGTATCTCTGCGAGTCAGGAAAAGGTCCTGTTCTTGCGGTTGATGCGGACGCAAACTCAAACCTGAATGAGGTACTCGGTGTAGAAGTAGAAGCTACCCTTGGAGATATCCGGGAGGAGATTGCCCGTGCAGAGATGGCATCCAAAAACCCGATTCCGGCAGGCATGAGCAAGGCAGATTATGCGGAATTTAAATTTGCAGGCGCTCTGACTGAGGAAGATGATTTTGACCTGCTTGTGATGGGAAGAACGCAGGGAAAAGGCTGCTACTGCTTCGTCAATGGACTTCTGCAGAATCAGCTTGCAAAGCTGTATCCGAATTACCCCTTCATGGTTGTGGATAACGAGGCAGGCATGGAGCATATCAGCCGTGGTATACTTCCGGGCATGGATACAGCTATTTTGGTCAGTGACTGCTCAAGAAGAGGAGTACAGGCCGCTGCGAGAATCGCGGAGCTGATCAAAGAATGCGATATGAAGCCGAAGCAGGTAGGACTGATCGTAAACCGCGCGCCGAATGGCGTGTTAAATGAGGGAACCCGTGAGGAAATTGAAAAACAGGGATTAACTCTCCTTGGCGTTGTTCCGCACGATGATCAGGTTTATGAATATGACTGTGACGGAAAACCAACCGTACGTCTGCCGGAAGACTCTCCGGTACGCGCGGCATTAAAGAAAATCGTAGAAAACCTTGATTTATAAAAACAGAGAATCTGCCCTCCGCTTTGTACACGCTGCAGGCGGAGGGATATTTCAAAAGTAAAATATCCCCCATGGGAGGATGTTTTTACCATAAAAATATTAAAATACAATCTTGAGGAGGACAAGATGAGCGAATTCAAATTAACAAGCGTAGAAGAATTCGAACAGGCCACAAATGAGCTCCTGGAAACAGGTGCAAAGGTTGGCGCTGACGCATGGCAGTTTCGTGTAAAAAACCAGACCCCGCACTGTAAATTCGGTGAGCAGGGAACCTGTTGCCGTATCTGTACGATGGGACCTTGCCGTATTACACCAAAGGCACCGAGAGGAATCTGCGGATGCGATGTACACGGTATTGTAGGACGTAACTTCCTGCGCTTTACAGCAGGCGGTTCCGCAACACATTCCGATCATGGCCGTGAGATCTGCCACACACTGCATGAGGCTGATCCAAACGGAAACTACAAAGTAAAAGATCCGGAGAAACTGATCCGTATCGCAAAAGAGTGGGGCGTAGAGACAGAAGGAAAAGATATTTACGATCTGGCACATGAGATGTCCGAGCTGGCTCTTTTAGAGTATGGTAAACCGTTCGGAACACAGAGATTCCTGAAACGTGCTCCGCAGCATACACAGGATATCTGGGAGAGAGAAGAAATCGCACCGCGTGCGATTGACCGTGAGGTTGCATGTTCTCTTCATATGACTCATATGGGATGTTCTTCCCTTCCGGAAGCACTCGTTCGCCAGTCCCTTCGTTCCGGACTTTCCGATGGATGGGGCGGCTCCATGATGGGTACCGAGTTCTCTGACGTACTGTTCGGAACTCCAAAGCCGATCGAAACCGAGGCAAACCTTGGTGTTATGAAAGAAGATGAAGTAAATATCATCGTTCATGGCCATGATCCGTCACTTTCCGAGATGATCTGCGAATACGCAGACGATCCGGAGATGATCGCATATGCAAAAGAAATGGGAGCAAAGGGAATCAACGTAGCAGGTGTCTGCTGTACTTCCAATGAAGTAGCAATGCGCCGCGGCGTGCCGATGGCAGGTAACTTCCTGCAGCAGGAAAACGTGGTACTGACCGGTGCCTGCGAGGCCATCGTTGTTGACGTACAGTGTATTTTCCCGGCCCTTGGACCTTTAAGCAAATGTTTCCATACTAAATTCGTTACCACCAGCCCGATTGCGCAGATGCCGGATGCAGAATACATTCGTTTCAACGCAAAAACAGCAGGTGAGAATGCAAAAGCCATCGTAAAAATGGCAATTGAAAACTTTAAAAACCGGAAACCGGAGCTGGTACATATCCCGCATATGAAGCAGAAAGCAACCGTTGGATACTCTGTTGAGTCCATCATCAAGACTCTGGATAAAGTAACCAATTCCCAGGTTGACCAGACCGGAACTCTGATGCCGCTGTGGCAGTGTGTGGCATCCGGCGTTATCCGCGGTGCAGTTGCCATGGTAGGATGCAACAACCCGAAAGTCCGTCCGGACACCGCTCACATCGAGCTGATGAAGAAGCTGATCGCGCACGACGTTATCATCGTTGCTTCCGGATGCTCTGCACAGGCAGCAGCAAGAGCAGGTCTGATGGACAAACGTGCCAAAGATCTCTGCGGTGCAGGTCTGAAACGTGTCTGCGAGCTGGCTGATATCCCGCCGGTACTCCACATGGGATCCTGCGTTGATATCTCCCGTATGATGGTTCTTGTGGCAGAACTTGCTAAAATCGGTAATGTCAATATTTCTCAGCTTCCGGTTGTCGGATGTGCTCCGGAGTGGATGTCTGAGAAAGCAGTTTCCATCGGAAACTATGTTGTAGCAACCGGTATCGATACTTACCTTGGCGTAGAGCCGTACGTATCCGGATCCACTGAGGTAACAGGACTTCTGACCAACGGTGTTCGCGACTGGGTTGAGGCAGCTTACACAGTAGAAAAAGACATCGACAAGCTGGGCGATGCAATGCTCGCACGAATCGAAGAGAAACGTGCCGCACTCGGCGTATAAAAAGGACAGGGCGGTCCCTGACGTAAAAAGAGACCGCCCTTTTTGAAGTGAAAAGGTGTAAAATGAAAATAGCAGTAACTGGAAAGGGTGGCGTAGGAAAAACAACCATCGCAGCGACCCTTGCAAGACTTTATGCAGAAGAAGGCCATCCGGTTCTGGCTGCAGATGTCGATCCGGATGCCAATCTGGGCCTTGCGCTTGGATTTCCGGAAGAAATCCTCGATTCGATCGTTCCGATTACCAAAATGAGAAAACTGATCGAAGAGCGCACCGAGGCAAGTGCAGACAACCGGTTTTACAAGATAAATCCGAGAGTAAGTGATATCCCCGATAAATACAGCAAAGAGTACAATGGAGTCAAACTCCTGACGCTTGGCACCGTGGAGACGGCCGGAAGCGGCTGTGTCTGCCCGGAGCATGTAATGCTGCGGAGAATCATCAACAGCCTGGTCCTTCACAGAGGGGATGTTGTCATCCTCGACATGGAAGCAGGCCTTGAGCATCTGGGAAGAGGAACGACGGAGGGCATGGATATGTTCATCGTAGTCATCGAGCCGGGTGCAAGAAGTATTCAGACCTATAAGAATGTCAAACGTCTGGCCGAAGAGCTTGGCGTTCATCAGGTTCATGTCGTGGCAAACAAAGTACGCGACGAAAAAGATGAGGCATTCATACAGGACCGTATCCCCCCGGAGGATCTTCTGGGCATGGTCCACTACAACCCGGAAATTATGGAAGCGGACAGGGAAGGTTCGTCTCCATATGATTACAGCGCGGCTGCAGTAGAAGAGATACGGAAAATAAAAACAAGAATCGATAAGTCAAACATGCCTGGCATGGAAAAAGTGTGATAGGAGGAAAAACACATGACATTATTCGAGAGAGTATTTGGCGGAAATGATGCAGTATACGGTCTTACCGAAGCTGCCGTTGACGCCGCAATCGCAGCAAACGGAGAGGAAAAAGCAGTCAGCTTCCCGGACACTGCTTACGCACTTCCGTGTTACTATGCTGTAACAGGAGTAAAGGTTACCAACTTAAAAGAGATGAAAGAGGCTCTTGGAGTGGTAAAATCTCTGATGACAAGAGAAAATCAGCTGAATGATGTATTTATGTCCGGTGTTGCAACTGCACTCTGCGCAGAGTTCATCGAGGCAATTAAATACATCGACGGTGCAAAACCATATGATGAGCCGTGCTACGGCCATTTAAGCGATGCCATCATCCGTGAGCTTGGTGTGCCGCTTGTAACAGGCGATATCCCGGGCGTAGCTGTTATCCTTGGAAGCGCTCCGACCGCACAGGAAGGCGTGGATCTGGTTAAGAGCTATCAGGCACAGGGTATTCTTGTAACACTGGTTGGCGGAATCATTGATCAGTGTCAGGAATTAGGATACAAGACCGGCGCAAACGTACGTGTCATCCCGCTTGGAAAAGACGTAACATCTGTAATTCACGTTGTATCCGTAGCAATCCGTGCAGCCCTGATCTTCGGTAACGTAACTGCAGGCGATGCAGGCGCACTGATGACCTACACCAAAGACCGTGTACCGGCATTCGTAAATGCTTTTGCTCCTCTGGACGATGTGATTGTTGCATGCGGCGCTGGTGCGATTGCACTTGGTTTCCCGGTTATCACAAACGATGACAAAGACGTTCCGGCTATTCCGAAGAGTCTCATTATCCAGAAGGACGTTTCCAAATTCAACGCAACTTCTCTGGAAGCCCGCGACATCAAGATTAAAATTACAAACATCGATATCCCGGTTGCATTCGCATCTGCATTTGAAGGCGAAATCATCCGCCGCGGTGATATGCAGGTTGAGTTTGACGGTTCCCGTGTAGACTGCTGCGAGCTGGTTCAGACAAAAGATGCTTCCGAAGTAGAAGATCACAAGATCGAGCTGATCGGACCGGACATCGACGAGTTCGAGGTAGGTTCCAAGCACAGCATTGCATACGTTGTTGAGGTTGCCGGAAAGAGCATGCAGCCGGATTTCGAGCCTGTATTTGAGCGTAAATTCCACAGCTACCTGAACTGCATCGAAGGTGTGATGCATACCGGACAGCGTGATATGATCCGTATCCGTGTCAGCAAAGAAGCTTTCAACGCAGGCTTCCGTGCAAAACACTTCGGAGAAGTTCTGTACGCACAGGTGAAGAACGAGTTCGAGGCTGTTGTTGACAAATGTCAGGTTAAGATCTACACCAATCCGGAAGACTGTACCAAGATCCGTCACGAAATTGCAATTCCGGTATTCGACAAACGTGATGAGCGTCTGTCTACCATGACAGATGAATCCGTACCGGTATACTACAGCTGTATCATGTGCCAGGCATTCTCCCCGAGCCATGTATGTGTTGTTACACCAGAGCGTCTCGGACTTTGCGGTGCTGTTTCATGGCTGGATGCAAAAGCTACCAACGAGCTGGATCCGAACGGACCTTGCCAGGTTATCACAAAAGAAAAAGTAATCGATGAGAGAATCGGTGAGTATGAGGATGTTAACGAGGCTGTTCGTAAGCTTTCCCAGGGTGCTCTTGATGATGTATCCCTGTACTCCATCATGGAAAAACCAATGACATCCTGCGGATGCTTCGAGTGTATCTGTGGTATCGAACCATTCTCCAACGGTGTCTGCATCGCAAACCGTGAGTACGCAGGCATGACTCCTCTGGGAATGACCTTCTCCGAGCTGGCTTCCATGACAGGCGGCGGTGTTCAGACTCCTGGATTCATGGGACACGGCAAACACTTCATCGCTTCCAAGAAGTTTATGAAAGCAGAAGGCGGTGTTGCCCGTATCGTATGGATGCCGAAAGAGCTGAAAGAGCAGGTTGCAGAGAAACTGAATGAAACAGCAAAAGAGCTGTACGGTATCGACAACTTTACCGATATGATCGGTGATGAGACCATCGCAGAAGATCCGGAGACACTGGTTGCATTCTTGACCGAGAAAGGTCATCCGGCACTTGGCATGGATCCAATGATGTAAAAATTTTTTGAAAGACTGCCGACCGGAATGCGGAAATTCCGGCCGCGGGAAAGCCGGTGCAGGAGCGGTTGATCTATGCGGAGGAGGAAACCGTTTTTGCATCGGAATAAAAACAGAAAGTCGTCTGGAAAATATTGCATTTTTCCGGAAAAAACGTTAAAATAATAACAGGTATGTCCATGAAGCGGAATCATGGAGGTATGCCTGTATGGAATTTATTTTTAAGGAGGCTTTTTTTATGCCGTTTAATCGCAAACCACAAAAGTTTAATGCAGCAATTAAATCCGTTGTAATCGGCAGCGGAGACAAAACCGTAACTCTTGGCGGAGAAAACGTATTACCGTTCTATTCCTTCGATGGTGAAATCAAAAACGGACCTAAGGTTGGTGTTGAAATCACAGACCTTGGTATGGAAGGTGAACCGGAAAGCGTAAAAGCATACTATGAAGGCGCAGCTACCATGGGCGAGATTGCAAAAAAAGCAGCAGCTATGGAAGGTGCTGATTTCCTTTGCCTTCGTCTGGCAGGCGGAGACCCGAATGGTCTGAACAAATCGGTAGAAGAACTCATTGAGACAGTCAAAGAGGTTGCTGATGCCGTTGATGTACCGCTCGTAGTAGAAGGATGCAAAAACGTAGACAAAGATTCTGAACTGCTGACCAAAGTAGCAGAGGTTCTGCAGGGAAGAAATGTTCTTGTTATGTCCGCAAGAGAAGAAGATTACAAGGCAGTTGGTGCAGCCGCAGGTCTGGCATACAGCCAGAAAGTCGGCGCTGAGTCCGCTGTAGATATCAACCTTGCAAAACAGCTGAACGTTGTTATGACCCAGCTTGGTGTAAACGCAGACAGCATCGTTATGAACGTAGGTTCTGCAGCAGTTGGATACGGATATGAGTACGTAGTATCTACTCTGGACCGTATTAAAGCAGCAGCATTATCCCAGGACGATAAAATGCTGCAGATGCCAATTATCACTCCAGTCGCTTCTGAGACATGGTCTGTAAAAGAAGCAATGGCAACAGAAGAAGAAGCTCCGGAATGGGGAAATCAGGAAGTACGAGGAGTCTCTATGGAGATTCAGACAGC
>ENA-OUQM01000977-OUQM01000977.1-human-gut-metagenome-genome-assembly--contig:-NODE-977-length-17007-cov-7.837541_pt1 | contig 17007 bp, 16 predicted proteins | sample MGYA00237949_ERZ548830 | MGnify/ENA primary metagenome ERZ548830 (study PRJEB26490, sample SAMN05194706) | human gut metagenome | biome: terrestrial biome; feature: human-associated habitat; material...
CAAATCCGGAAATGACATCCTTTGTCTTCCGGGAGACCCTGATGACGCACCTGCTTCTTTACGGAAATGCCTATGCGCAGATTATTCGAAATGGCAAGGGCGAAGTCATCGCACTCTATCCATTGATGGCCAACCGAATGAGCGTAGACCGTGACGATAAAGGCCATGGGACGAGGAAACAGTATTGATGTCAGGTTGCCCCCCCCGATAGTTCTCGGGAACAAATCGACTAACCGCTTTCGTCCCGGTTATTATCATTAGTTCTCGGAAACAAATAGCAGTTTTTTAATTCTTTCAAAAGACATCTGCTATTAGTCTTTTTTAGGATACTTCCATATTGTAATTAATTCATCTGATAGCATTTCTGCTCTGGCTAAAATTTCATCTTCGCCCCATTTGCTTACAGTTGTCAAATAACTGCTAATTTTTATTGGTGTGTGTCTATATCCTATGGCATTTCCTGCCTTGTCAGTACAATCAACTTTATCCGAGAACCTCTTATTCTGATACTCAGAATTATACCCAGTTAATGTAAGATTGCCAATTGTATGGACATAGGTTTCATGAATTCGATTCGCATCTGCTCCAAGGTCAGATTTCCAATCATCAGACAGTGTTTGCGGCATAATATGTTCAATTGTATACTCCGAAGTAGGAACATACTCTTTTCTTCTATTATTCTCAAGTTTATCCAGAATTGTTTTAGTCCTGGAAGAACTTAATGAATAAATTTTTAGGGTTTTGAGCGTGTCCTTAATTTCAGTATCACTTGGCATTCTCTGTGCCCAAGTCAACGAAAAGAGATTTGCTTTAAATGATTTTAACTGATTGGTAGCATTAAGGCTCTTCAGCATAGAAATACAGACTGGTCCAGCAGTATTAGTTGGCAATGCACATATAGCTCTACGCATCCAATACGATTCCATAATTGTAAGAATTTCAACAACATCGTCATCAACGATGAGGCCATCATTTCTGTCCGAGAGAAGTTTTAAGATTGCTGGAGTAATCTTAAACTGTCCTGTCTTCCGGACCTTAAATAAGGCTCTTTGTATACGTGTGCCTTTATCAGAAGCGGTATTCCATTCTGTATAGTACTTAGAATACTGATGGATTTGTTTTACAATTCCTTCTGTTCCAGCAGCTTTGTTCTCATAGTAGTAATTTTTGAATACATCATAATAATCTCCAACTAACTGCCGCTGCAAAACAGACGTCATATAATAATTGAAGAAACTTTCAAATTGAGAAGACTCACCAGATTCCATTCCGAGAGCTTTCTCCATAGGATGCCAATATTCCAGATACAGTTTTGTCTGCTTTGACGGCTCGACTGTCATCAGGAGAAAATTGCGAATTTTGTCAGCAGTAGAAAGCGGCAATCCTGTACTATTCACCGTCTCAAATACTAACTGTGCATTATCTTCGGGAACAAGACAGATGTCGACTAATCTCAGCTTTTTTATTCCATCATACACCAATTGAGGTTCAACATTACTGTCACAAATAGCCTTGTAGATGATTCCATAATTCTCGAAAATCTTGCTCCTTTTAATATCATCCGGCTTAGTTCGATTTTCAAGAAGTTTCATCCATGCATAGAAGTCTTCTTCATTTAACCTTACTTTGTAATATGTATCCCCAGTCTCGTCCTCATTTGTCAGATATCTGCGAGACAATTTTTCTAATGATGTGGTTGCTTTATTATAATCAGCATCATCAACTATTTTCGCTCTTGTGTAGTCCCCAAGAGCAAGTAACACAATTGAGATTGTAGTAAGACGCTGCTGTCCGTCAATCACCAAATATTCCTTTACTGCGGAAGCATGCATCGCGTCCTGCTTTGCAAGATAGATGACAGAGCCAATAAAATGACAAGGCCTTTCATTATCTTTTGCCACCTTTAGAATGTCATCTATCAATTTTAAGCAATTATCCTTCTTCCAGCTATATTTTCGCTGATAAATAGGAACATAGTATTGAGCCTCTGCCCCTAAAAACTTTGTCAATTCTGTATCTATCGCTTTCATAGTGTGCTCCTTTATTGCCCATTCCATCACATCATGCTCTTAAGGATTACAGATGCAATGTTTTTTCCCTCACGCCAGTCACTTCCAGTCTTAGCAATCGTGGTTTTATATCGTCCATCGCCGTAATAGGTGAGTCGATAATGCTTACCTTCCTCAGTAATCTCAAAGCCCAATTCTAAAAGCTGCTGACGCATTGAAGCCGATAAGGTTTTGTAATCCTTAAACAAAATCTTCACGGTGCGTTCTCTTTCGTCTCGAATATTCTGATAATCGTTAGCATTAAGCACATCAGTCAGAGCATCCCATCTTCTTGTCTTCTCACCAAGATTTTTGAGTTTCTCAGCAATAGCGTCCAGAATCATCTCTCTGATTTCGCCTTGATAAAATTCTTCCTCTTCGCCCAAATACAGTATCGGCATATTATCTGCACTACTCATTTTAGAACGCAACCCTTGGTTCTCGTAAGTAAGGATTTCATTTGCATGGGTCAATTCTTCAACCTGTTTTTTCAGCTTTTGAATGTCCTCGTCTACAGATTCAATCAGTTCATCTGCTTCTGCTGCCACGCGGTTTTTCTCAGATTCAGCCGCCAGCAATTCTGCACCTCTCATACTCAATCGATCTCTAAGAAGTGCATTATTTACGCCTTGCCAAGTATACAGCTTATCCATCATTTGAGCGTTGCAGTACTGAATTACACTACGAATAACCTTTTCAGACAAAACAGCATCAATTCCATCGTATGCACGATATAGATACTTCTTATGACCATATGCACTATTGGGGAAGTATACACCGATAGCACCGTTGAATTCATTTTTGTTATCACACTGCCGACGGATTCTTTCGTTCAGCCATGTACCTTCTTCAACAAGCACATGGGCAACACCTTTCAACCTTCCAGATAATTTCCAAATATCCACCGGATCTTCACCGTAGTATGTTTTGGAGATATACACAACAGGGAGTCTATACCTTGAAGTGCCATTGATTACATCCGTCAACAAGTCGACATTATCAGCTTTAATGAAAATCGGCTTGCGGAGCATTGGCAAAATTCCATCATCCTTCAAATAGCCGTGTTCTATCAGTAGAGTGATAAAATGCGGTGTAGAAAAGGTTGGGTCAACGGCCAGCGCCTCTTCCAAATAACTACGATCGAGTTGAATAGACATTCTCATGTCATTAAAATTCATAACGTAGTCGGTATCCCAGACCACACCATCTGCTTCGGTTTTTTCATAGCGAACCGCGATGATGTTCTCATTTCGGTATTCCTCGATAGCAAGCCACAGTGTCTCGGTACCATATCGGACATTTCGTTCGCCATTCCATTCGATACCTTGAATTATATTTTCTTCATGAGGACTGCCCTGATTCCACTCCAGAACCAGCTGGATAAAGGAGTCCTTTGTCATTGTATCATTGATTTCAAGTAGCGTAGAAAATAACAGCATATGACATCTTGCCTCCGTATTTTACACAGAAAGAGACATGAGATTCTTTCTCAGAGCCTGTCCCTCAATAGGAACATAGCAGGAATCCACAATAAGTTCTCCTCCCAGAATATCTTCCAGTGCAATGGTCTGCCATGTTTCCAGCAGAACCGGGTTGTTTTTCAAAATTGTGTTAATATTCTCAAGCACCAGCGGACTGCTCAGTTTATCGAGCATCGCACGACCATCGGTAATGTTTCCGGCTGAATCAACGATATTTGCATGGGCAATCTTCCAGAGTTTTTTCTCACTGAGGAGTCTAAGGATAAAGGCATCCACAAACTCTTTCTGTGCCTCTTCTTTTGTATTTTTTAAACTATTTTCTGTCACATAATTTACTTTATTATCCCAGGATTTTCTTATTTGCTCACAACTATATGTTTTTCCTTTTTCACTTTCGTAACACTGCAAATAATTCTTTCCGAATGATTTCTTAATAATAGGCATATCACCATTCTCCTCTACTCACATCACTTCTACCCAATAATCTCCATATTCTTTATATTTTATTAGCATGATGACGATATCCGAACGAAACAGCTTATACATTCCACTTATTCAACTAATTCATTCCCTGCCCTCTTAACTTTGTATTTTTTGCCTGATTTTCAAAAATTCAATCCTCCTACAAGTCCGTTCCTAACTTCGGTAAATCATTTAAACTTACTGTTTCCAATGTCTGCAACTGCTGTACAGCTAATTGCCGGAGTAATTCCATTCTCTCTTTTTGCATCTTCCCCTGATTAATCAATACTGCATTATAACTTTCCAAATTTGCAAGCACCAACAACTGATTTAGAGTTGCCACATCCCGCATATTCCCTTTTGCTGCTGAATTTTCATCTTTCCACTGTTTCGCTGTCTTACCAAACAAAACAACATTCAACATATCCGCTTCATTGGCATAGGTATATGCCACCTGCGCAGGTGTTAATTCTGGTGGAATCAAATTATCCTTAATTGCATCTGTATGTATCCTGTAATTTAGTTTAGATATTTCTCTGTTTAAGTTCCAATTCAAAGATAACCGGCTATTCTCATCTGCCTTTAATCTCCTGTAATCCTTCATGATATATAACTGGAATTCTGGAGAAATCCACGTTGCAAAAGACATAGCAATATCACTATGAGCATATGTTCCGCCATAACGTCCCGCTTTTGATACAATACCAATCGCATTCGTAGTTTCTATCCATTTCTTTGGTGACATTGTAAATGCGTTTGCTCCTGCCTGCTTTCTAAACCCCTCGAATTCGAGGGGGTTAAAATCTGGATTGTGCAGCCTTTCCCATAATCCCAAAAATTCTATTACATCTCGATTTCTCATCCAATTTTGTATAACCGCTGTTGGGTCATCACTTTTATATCGAGCGATATCTGTCAATGAAATAAATTCATTTTCAAAGTCCTGCGTTTAAATTCCGATATCTATCCCATTGGCATGAATCGTTTCTTTTATTACCTTTCCCATTGCACCTCCTACAACCATGTCCAATATGTTCTTCTTGTTACTAACATCTTACTTAAAGTCTTTTACTTCTTACTTTCATCTTCCCACATCTTCTGATACTTTTCTGCTGCACACATCTTCAACCAATGGCAAATAGACACCATACGCTTCTTGATAAAGTTTACTGATTTTCTCCGCAATCTGATATGTACTTTCTTCCATCAAATCACCTCAAAATATTTAAGAGCATCCTTTATTGCCTCCACTTTCTCTTTCGGTGGATGCTTTCTCGGTTGGTTCAATTCTTCCACAGCATTAGAGGCATCATACATGGTCAGCCCCAGAGACCTTTTTACTTCTGCGATATATGCAGTATGTACCTTGAATCCATATTTCTTCTCAACATACTCCTGTATCATTTTATATGTGATTTTCGGTTTCGGCTGATATTTCTTCGCTCGTTCCGCAATTGCATTCAACGATATCTTATCATCATCTTCTCCAAATTCCACTTTCACATTAATCTTGCTATCTGGTGACTTGTGGGACAGAAGCACAATACTTTCTACATGAACGGTCTCACAGAACTGATCGACTGCCGTCATCTTCTCCACCCGGTATCCCGCCATCTGCATCATCTCAAGATCCCGTGCAAGACTGGTCATCTTGCAGGAAATATAAACGATCCTGTCCACTCCATACTCAAGAATCTTAGGCAGTGCTTTCGGATGGATACCATCTCTCGGCGGATCAAGGACGATCACATCCGGCTTCTCCTCGATCTCGTCCAGCACCTTAAATACATCGCCTGCTATGAATTTACAATTAGAAAGTCCATTGCGGAGAGCATTTTCTTTTGCAGCTTCTACTGCCTCCTCGATGATCTCCACACCAATCACTTTCTTTGCAACCGGAGCCAGCACCTGACCGATCGTTCCGGTTCCACTGAACAGATCAAAAACTGTCTTATTCTCAATATCTCCGATGTATTCCCGGACAGTCTCATACAATACCTCTGCTCCCCTGGAATTTGGCTGGAAGAAAGAAAACGGGGTGATCTTAAACTGCAGTCCGAGCAGCTTTTCATAAAAGAAATCCTGACCATAAAGGATTCTTGTCTCATCACTTTTTACAACATCTGAAAGTGAATCATTCAGGATATGAAGGATTCCTACGATCTTTCCTTCCAAAGGAAGCTCCAGTAACTGTTCTTTTAATTCTGTCAGGTCATGCTCTTCCTGCGTAGTCGTTACAAGGTTCACCAGAATCTCTCCGGTCGTATCCCCCCGTCTCAGAAGTAAATGCCGCAGATATCCGGTATGCTGCATTTTCTTATAATAGCTTACATTCCACTTCCTGAAATATGCAAGAACACAGGAAAGGATCTGATTCATATCCCGATGGACCAGTTGGCAGTCTGCTGCTGTCAGGACATCATATGTGCTTCCTTTTTTATGCAGTCCGAGAGAAAGCGGACCGTCCTTATATTCATCTCCAAAAGAAAACTCCATTTTATTACGATAATGAAACTCTTTTGGACTTTCTTTTACACTCTCAAAAATATAATCGCCCTTTACGACAGGATCCATGATCCGATGGATCTGTCCCTCTTTCATCTTTACCTGTTCTTCATAGGACATAGTCTGGTACATGCATCCACCACAGGCCGGGAAAATACTACAGACCGGCTCCCTGGTCTCCAGCGGTGATTTTTCCAGCACTTCCAGAAGTCTTCCTTCTCCATTTCCCCGCTTAAATTTATTGATCATAAAGCGGACTTTCTGACCCGGGATACCATTTTTCACCGTGACATATTTTTCTTCCTCCGGAATATAAATCATTCCCTTATTCGGGAAATCCACTCTCTCGATTATGCCTTCATAGATCTGTCCTTTTTTCATTATTTCCTCCCAACAAACAAAACAGACAGGGTGTACTCCAACCGTCACATCCTGTCTGTATTCTTCTTACTGTGCTATTACCATCTTGAACTTATACCTGAACTTATACCTGATCATCCTCATCGAAATAATCGTCAAAATCGTCATCAAAATCATCTTCAAAATCTTCCAGATAATCCGGTGTCACAAAACGGAATACCGCATATGCAATGGCTGCGATTCCTGCAATCGCACCAATAATTGCAAGTACCCATACAACCGCATTCTTCTGCTTCTCTGCCTCGTTCTTATGCAGGATTTCTTTTAATTTTGATTCAGCGATCATATCCTCTAATTTTTTATTCATATCTGCACATCCTTTCTAACCTCTCACAGGTTACGACTGATTTTTGTATATTATAACACTTAAGCTCTGTTATTACTACCGCTTTCGGAGATTTTTCCTAAAAACTCTGTCCCGGTTCTCACATCATAATCATCTTTTCTGATCGGCTGACAGTCCACAAACCTATGAAATCTTTACCAGTTTTGCGAACTTTGCAAACATCTTCCTGACTCCTGCACTGTCAAAATCCACCGTTACTTCATAATCTCTGCCACCGGACCGAATCTCAAGAACGGTTCCCTCCCCAAACTTCACATGACGCACCCGGTCTCCTTCTGCATAATCAGGACTGCCACCTGATCCTGCTGCAAGCTGGCTGCCTTTTTGAAGAGATGCCAGTCCCTGGCTGCTCTTACCCGAAGAAACTCCGCTGCTTTTTCCTGCCCCGTTGCTATAAGCCGCACCGAAAGCCCTTGCCCGGAATGCTTCTCTTGCATGTGCATATGTATTCTGCTGTACCGGCACTTCCGTCTCTGGTTCAATCCTGCGGCTTCCTGTATCCAGAAGTTCTGCCGGAATTTCCTTAATAAAACGTGAAATCTTATTATACTGGGTCTCGCCTCTGACCATCCTTCTTCTTGCACAGGTAAGCGTCAGCTCCTGCTCTGCTCTTGTAATCCCCACATAACAAAGCCGTCTTTCTTCTTCAAGATCATCTCTGTCGTCTGATGTGATCGTCATATAACTTGGAAACAAGCCATCTTCCATTCCTGCCAGATATACATGAGGGAACTCCAGCCCTTTGGCACTGTGCAGTGTCATAAGGACAACATAATCCTGTTCTTCATCCAGACTGTCAATATCCGCAACCAACGCCACTTCTTCCAGAAAAGCACTCAATGTAGCCGGTTCATCTCTATCTTCTGCTGCCTCTTCGTATGCGGCTGCCTTATTGATCAGTTCATCAATATTTTCATTTCTCGCCTGTGCATCCTCTTTATCCTCGGAATCCAGACTCTCCATATATCCCGTCTTTTCGATCACTTCCCGCAGCAGATCCGTAATGCTCATCTGTCCGGTAAGTCCTTTAAAATATTCGATCAGAGCTGCAAAAGAATCCAGCTTTGCTGCACTTCTTCCGATTCCAGGGATCAACTCGGGAGCCATCAGCGTCTCATAAAATCCAAGCCCACGTTCTGCAGCAGACTCCTGGATCCGGTTGATCGTAGTCAGACCAATGCCCCTTTTTGGCACATTAATGATTCTTCGTACCGCAATATCATCCATTCCATTATCAATCGTCTTTAAATACGCAAGCAGATCCTTGATCTCCCGGCGGGCATAAAAGTTGACACCGCCCACAATCTTGTACGGGACATTCATCGCAACAAATTTTTCTTCCAAAAGACGGGACTGTGCATTCGTTCTGTAAAGCACCGCGTGGTCATTATATGATGCTCCTGCCCTTACTTCCTTTTTTATATCTTCTGCAATAAAATCCGCCTCATCATATCCTGTATCAAACTGCCTTAAATGAACCAGCTCTCCCTCCCCGTTGGCAGTCCATAAAGTCTTTTCTTTCCTGCCTTTATTATTGGCGATCACCCGGTTCGCTGCATTCAGGATATTGCCCGTGGAGCGGTAATTCTGCTCCAGCTTTATGACACAGGCATCTGAAAATTCATGCTCAAAATCCAGAATATTGCGGATATTCGCTCCACGAAACTTGTAGATCGACTGGTCATCATCTCCCACCACGCACAGATTCCGATACTTTCCGGCAAGCAGTCTTACAAGCTGGAACTGCACTGTATTCGTATCCTGATACTCATCGACCATAATATAGCGAAACCGCTCCTGATAATTCTCCAGCACATCCGGCTGCGTCTGCAGAAGCTGAACCGTCTTCACCAGCAGATCATCAAAATCCAGTGCATTGTTCGCCTTCAGTTGTGCCTCATACTCACGGTATACTTTTGCAATCTTCAGCTTTGCAAAATCTCCTCCTGCATTCAGTTCAAACTCATCCGGAAGGATCAGTTCATTCTTGGCAGAAGAAATCGCCGACATAAGGCTTCTCTCTTTAAAAACCTTTGTATCAATGGCGACCTTTTTACAGACTTCTTTCATCAGAGTCTTCTGGTCGTCTGTATCGTAGATCGTAAAACGGTTATCATAACCAAGCCGGTCTATAAATCTTCTTAAAATCCGCACACACATCGAATGAAAAGTGCTTACCCAGATGCTTTCCGAGCCAAAACCCACCAGGGAATCCACCCTTTCTCTCATCTCTCCTGCTGCCTTGTTCGTAAACGTGATCGCCAGGATATTCCACGGATTCACATTCCGCTCTTCGATCAGATATGCGATCCTGTGCGTCAGTACCCGGGTCTTTCCCGAACCTGCACCCGCCAGGATCAACAGAGGTCCATCTGTATGATATACCGCCTCTCTCTGGGGTTCGTTCAATTTATCATAAATACTCATAAAACTGCTCTCCTATCTACTGATTATGCCTCTGCATACCCATCATTTGTATCTTCCATTATCGAACATACATTCTTGATTGTCAAGTCTATGTTATTCTTAATTTCGTCGAGATCATTCTGTTACTGTTCCTCTGCATTATTCTGAGTTTTTACTTGCCATATAGTTTTAAATACTATATAATGAGTCTATTGAGGTGATAACATGACTATAGATATGAATGATATGCTTAACAGCATTTTAAATGAACTTTCCCATCTTCAATATGTGCATCCGGGTGACATCCCGAATATTGATCTTTATATGGATCAAGTCACTACTTTTATGGATGAACAGCTCGCTTCTACCAAGCGATATAAAGAGGATAAGATCCTTACCAAGACCATGATCAACAATTATACAAAGAACAATCTTCTTCCGCCGCCTGTGAAGAAGAAGTATTCCCGGGAGCATATGCTGCTTCTCATTTTTATCTACTATTTTAAAAGTATTTTGTCGATCAAAGATATCGAAACGGTACTAAAGCCATTGACGGAAAAATATTTCTCCGGAAATGATACAATGGAACTTTCCTCTATTTATGAAGAACTCTGCCACATGGAAAAAGAACGGCTCGACTCGCTGAAAGACAGCGTATCTTCCGCTTATGATAAGGCAGGAGAAGCTTTTGACCAACTTCCTGACGGAGAAGACAGGGATACTCTCCAGAAGTTTGCTTTTATCTGTAATCTCAGTTTCGACGTATATCTGAAAAAGATGATGATCGAACGGATTATTGATGATATCGCAGCTCCTTCTTCTAAGAATAAGAAGGACTGATATTTAAAAAAAGACACGTTCCAATGGTTGCAGCCACAGGTTCGTGTCTTTTGTATTCTGCGTCCGAAGATCCCCGGCCAAAGATCCGCTCATACTTTTCTCCGAACTATCTTTCCACTTTCTATTCTTCTGCAGTTGATGAATCTTCTTCCTTTTCTGTAAGTCCGATTCTCTCAAAGACCATATCATATCCGTCATTTCCGTAGTTCAGTGAACGGTTGACTCTGCTGATCGTTGCTGTAGACGCTCCGGTCTTCTCTGCTATCTCAAGATATGTCTTTTGCTCTCTGAGCATCCTTGCCACTTCAAAACGCTGGGAAAGCGAAAGCAGTTCGTTGATCGTACAGATATCTTCAAAAAAAGTATAACATTCTTCTTTATTTTCAAGGCTTAAAATGGCATTAAAAAGATAATCAACCGCCTCAGTCCTTATTTTCTTGCTCATGAAACCAATCTCCTTTTCACCCTCGTTTAATTACTGTTACATTTTAGCACACTAAATTTGTAAAGTCTACTACTTTATTTTTTCCATTCCTCGACAGTTTCCATCTATATCTTTGATTTTTCCATTGTCCAAACTGACACAAAATGCTATAATACTTCTGTTATTAATTTTGTCATTGACAAGGAGAGGAGTACATAATTAATATGAAGTGTCCATCATGTGGTAAAGAACTTGAGCGTATGAAAAGACAAGTCGGCACAACGGAATCCGGAGATCCGATCTTCAACGAATATGCAGTCTGCCGTGACTGTAAGAAGCAGTGGAATCTCGACAGGCAGCGTGCCAGGAAAATAGCTGCAAAAAAAGAGGCTGAACAGGCAGAAGCAAAGCCAGTCGATAAAGCTGAAAGCAAAGTCGCTGTCAGACCTGCTGAATCATCCGTATCCAAGAAGGGTGCAGCAGAAGAAAGCCCGGCTGCCAAAAAGCCTCCAGTCAAAAGACCTGCTGCCGGCTCTGACGCTGAAAAAGTAAAGGAAGCCGAAAAGAAAGCCGAAGCAAAACCTGCGAAAAGACGCAGACCGACAGACGCAGAAGGAAAACCTGTACGTCCGAAGGCTTCAAGACCGATCAGTAATGATGAAACTGCTGAAATTTCCGAGAAACCGGAAAAAAGACCAGTCAAAAAGAAAGTCAGACCTGCTTCTACAGAAGAACCGCTTTCCACAAAGACGCCAGGGGAGAAAAAGGCGTCCGCAAAGAAACCGGTCAAGAAGCGTCATCCTGAAGAACCTTCTGATACTAATAAAGCTTCTGATGAGCAGAAATATGGAAATATTCCTGCAGAGCAGGTTCGTACAAAGCGTGAAAAGGCAGTACGCAAAGGATATGAAGAGATGCTTGCGACAGATCCTGACAGCAAATTTGCCAAAAAGAAGAAAAAGAACGAAGATCCTGATGAGAAGAAAGTAAAAGATACAAAGAAAAAAGAGCAGTACGACGATGAGTATGATGATGATGAGTACGAATATGATGATGTACCAAGATTCAGACCTGCCCGTATCATCCTTGGTATCCTCTCACTTCTCGGTTTCGGATATCTGATGTACAGAGGATTTACACTTGGACTGAGCAGCACCTCTTCAGACGGTTCTGCTACTTCCGGTATGGTTTATGTGATTCTGGCACTCTGCATGCTGGTTTCAGCTCTGCTGTATTTCATCATGGTGAATCGTTATACGATCTTTGCATTCCTTGCACCAATGCTGTTCTATTTGGCAAGTGCCGGATTTGCATTCCTGAAACGCGGAAGCGAACTGGAACTGCTGATTGTTGCCGGTGTAAGTGCTGCTTTCGCAGTCATCTCACTGATTCTTGGTATTGCCTCCAGAGGCGGAGATTATTACTATGAAGATGACGACGAGGACGAGGATTATGAAGATCCTTTCGAAGACGAACATGATAACTGATCTTACTCAGATCGTTGAGTTCAAATAAATTACAGAATGATGATCGGGGAATATCCCCGACAAAAATCCATCAATCCGGCAGATAGTCCGATTGATGGATTTTTTATATGAGAGAGCTTTTTATATGAAAGATTTTTTTATCAGATCCATCAACATGATAATCGCTCCCCCGTTCTTTCATTTTTTATCTTCCAGCACTGAGGATCTGCCCCGTAAAAATCACCATTCGTTCCATTTGCTACTGCCGGACAACCTCTGCACCACGCTTTCAGCTCGCATTTACTACATTTTATAAATCGGTCATATTCTCTGTATTTTTCCATCTGACAGACCCATACATCCGCCAGTCTGTCCTCAAATATATTGGCAATCCTGCTGTCCGTCACTCTCCGGCACGCCATCACGTCTCCATTGGATGCATTTCTGAACATCAGACGTACAAATGGACCTACAAAAAATATTTGCAGTAAAAGTGCTGTCGGGAAACATAAACATGCAGAATACCATCATTGCGGTAAATACAATACTTTGAATTTTAGTTTTTGGCATTTTCTTCTCTCCTTTACTTGTATGAATAGCCTGGAATATCTTATATATCAAAAAAGTACGCTTTCTTGACATATAAAAACGACATCAAATACATCGCAGCTATCAGACATGGGCCGCAATAATATTTAATGTCGTTATTATTTCGCTATTTCATTTTTGCACGATGCTTATTGTATCACATTTTTTTCTGAAATATAGGCAAAATTTTACTCTGCATCAAAATCTGCTTCAAATACACCTTCCGGTGCTTTCATAGTCAGAATTCCAAGATTAAACTCTTCATCTTTCACCGTAATATAGTATTCAAAAACTACATCATCCTCAAATTTTGACAGCAGAAGATACTCTCCATTTTCTTTTCCTTCGATCTGGTCACAAATATCATTATATACCTTTGCTCCTGAAATCTCTCTCGGATAGCCGGAAGCTTTTATTTTCTGCTCGATGATCTGATATAACTCGTCCATTTTTCATCCTCGTCTTTCTTCTTAAGGTCAGCCTGCTTCTTTCACTGCCTTTGATATATTATTTTTATGATGCCAGGGATTGTGGGAGTGCGTAGCACGGAGCAATCTGTAGGCATCAAAGTCGGGGGCTTTTGACCCCGACATCTTTTTACTTTGCCCGGATCATCTGTACTACTGCCACTACAATCACGATCACCATCGCACCCAGCATGATGTACATAGGCCAGACAGGGAATCTCGTTACCAGGCTGCTGACTCCTACATCGATAAATAATCCCGTAGTAAGAATCTTTATTGCTCCCAGCATTACCAGTGCTATTTTATACAGCCTTTCTTTATTCTCCTCTGTGACAGCTACCGGGAAGTTCCATATAGACGGAACTTTTTCAATCAGAGAGAGCAAAAGCAAAATGACTGTTGCCGCAATCACCTCAATCCAAAGAATTCCTTTGCCCCCATAACTATCTGCTATTCCTGCAGCGTTAAAATGAGTCGGAACTGTTCCGGGGATCCTGCTCCAGATACATACAAGAACAATAACATATGCAAGTAACATACATAAACTGACTAAATTTGAAATTCTGCGGATCATCTTCATAGCACTCCCTCCTTTTAGGGATACTATAGCACCAGTATTTTCTTTTTACAAGTATCCGCAAACATGATTATATCCTGGTCGAATCCTGTGTTCCCCAAATCCCTCTTGCAACTACTGACACTGCACCAAATAATACACCCGCTACCGGCCACAGAATCCAGGTATAATCCCACCGCACACTCAGGAAACTCCATCCAAGATAGATTGCTGTAGCAATACACCAATAAGCAGTTGAATAGATTTCAAACTTTTTCTTTACAGCCTTTTCCTTTTGGGAATATTCTCCCTCCTGAAGCAACATATCGTAACTTCCATTGATCGTACTGACACGTACAATTAAAAACACACCCACTGCAACAAGCAAAAGGAGAATTGACACATCACTTGTAATCATATACTCCGGTTGTTCCATCGCAATTCCGATCAAAAGAGGAATAACCGCCAGAATGCAGAAAACAACTCCCAGGATAATCCCTCTTGTATAAGTACCTTCATAATTCTGCTTCTTTTCTTTTACCAGTCCTTTTACTCCATAAGCAGTTTCAATCAGTTCCTTTTTCAGATACTCATATGCTTTTCCGCGAATCCCATAAGAAATAAAAATAGCAACTGCAAGGGAAACCATCACCAGTACCACCGAAACTCCAATCCCCACCGCAGTATTTTCACTCAGATTTCCACCCGTTGCACTGGAAAGACCTGTCAGAAAAATGAGCAGTGACGGACTCATGATGCAAAGAGCAACTGCCCCTGCCAGTATGACTGCATTTTTTCTCTTCCATTCCAGAAAATGATTTGCCTCTTCCATAGATACATTCCTGTAGACTGTATCTTCTGTCCTATAGTCTGATATTTTCTCAACCTCTTCTTTTCCCATTTCATCCTTTAACAGATAATCTGTACTGACCTCAAAAATTTTTGCCATGCGGAGTAATTTCTGCAAATCCGGTACAGACGATGCACTCTCCCATTTAGAAACAGCCTGCCGTGATACAGACAGCTTTTCTGCCAGTTCTTCCTGTGACCATCCATTTTTCTTTCGCTCTTCTGCGATTTTTTCCGATAAGATCATATCCATTTTCCTCCTCTTTTCAGGTTTTCATCTATATTTTATGATCTGATGCCAGGGTCAAAAGGTCTAAGCCCACATGAGCTTGCTCATAGGTGGATGAAAGACCTTAGGACCCGCTCCGATATGAGCATAAAAGTGGGATGATAATCCCACGATATGCGAATATTGGGTAGGATTGTGGGAGTGCGTAGCACGGAGCAATCCGTAGGCATCAAAGTCGGGGGCTTTTGCCCCCGACATCATGATCTTATTATATCGGATTTTCCAGTTGCAGACTACCAAATCAGGCTGAAATTCTGTCAACCGGCAGTTGCAACTGCATAAATAATCCCTGAAGTGCTGCTATCAGTGCAGCGAAAAGAATGTTTCCAATCGCAATATACCAACGGTTGACGGGTGCAACAATATTTTTATACAAACTCTTGACTTTTTTTATGAAAAGAAGGCAAACCAAATGAACAAAAAAAGCGAAAATTACTGGCTTTTAGACGCAGTCTGATGAATCCTCTAGTTCTTCCGGATTTCTTTTGCAGCCTCAACCATATTTCTAAGACTTGCATCCGTTTCCGGAACACCTCTTGTCTTTAATCCACAGTCCGGGTTTACCCATAATTTTTCACGACTGATCTTAGTAAGCATAACTTTCAGTGCCAGCACAATTTCTTCAACTGATGGTACTCTAGGAGAATGAATATCATAAACTCCAGGACCAACTTCTGTCTCAAAATGATTTTCTCTCAGCGAATCCAGAATCTGCAGATCTGAACGTGATGCTTCAAATGTAATCACATCTGCATCCATATCATCAATGGCTGGGATAATATCTGTAAATTCACTGTAACACATATGCGTATGAATCTGTGTATCTGCTTTCACTCCACTATGTGTCAGACGGAAAGCCGGGATTGCAAAATCCAGATATTCTGTATACCAGTCTGATCTTCTGAGCGGCAGTTTTTCTCTCAAGGCAGCTTCGTCGATCTGTATCATCCGGATTCCATTTGCTTCAAGATCCAGTACTTCATCTCTGATTGCAAGTGCAATCTGCGAGATGGATTCCTTAATGGAAATGTCTTCTCTTGGGAATGACCAGTTCAATATCGTAACCGGGCCTGTCAGCATTCCTTTCATGATCTTATTCGTAAGTGACTGTGCATATACGGACCAGTCTACCGTAATCGACTTTTCACGATATACATCGCCCCAGATGATCGGTGGTTTTACACATCTGGTTCCGTAAGACTGTACCCAGGCTTTTTCTGTAAAAAGGAATCCTCCCAGTGCTTCGCCAAAATACTCCACCATATCATTTCTTTCATATTCTCCGTGTACCAGTACATCAAGTCCGATTTCTTCCTGCCATGCCACACATTCCGCGATCTTCTTCTTGTTGAAATCCACATATTCCTGTCTGGTAATCTCTCCCTTTCTAAAGGCAGACCGGTTTGCCTTTACATCTTTTGTCTGTGGGAAAGATCCAATCGTCGTTGTCGGGAACTCCGGAAGTCCAAAAGCCTCTTTCTGCAGTTTCTGACGTTCACTTCTCTTTGGCTCTCTGATATAGTCCGCTTCCGTTACATGTGATAGTCTGTTTTTCACTGCAACATTTTCACATTTTCTGTCTGCCGCAAAAAGATCATGGTTTTTCTTGTAAGCTTCTCTATCGAAATATTTCTTATCTTCCGCAAGATCACCCAGTTCCTTAAGTTCTGTCAATTTTTCCTCAGCAAAAGCAAAATAAGCCAGATATTCTTTGGAAAGCTTTGTCTCATGCTTTAATGTATATGGTACGTGAAGCAGTGAACAGGAAGTAGATAATACCGTCTGGATTTCTTTTTCCTGTAATTTTTCTAAGATCTTTAAAGTTTTTTCATAATGATTTTTCCAGATATTTTTTCCATT
>ENA-OUQM01000985-OUQM01000985.1-human-gut-metagenome-genome-assembly--contig:-NODE-985-length-16895-cov-5.044477_pt1 | contig 16895 bp, 8 predicted proteins | sample MGYA00237949_ERZ548830 | MGnify/ENA primary metagenome ERZ548830 (study PRJEB26490, sample SAMN05194706) | human gut metagenome | biome: terrestrial biome; feature: human-associated habitat; material...
AGCTCGACCTCGTCGGCGCCATCGGCCTGGCGGTGCTCGTCTCGCTCGGCGGCGGTCTCATCCGTGACGTGATCTTGCAGGAGGGCAACGTCTACATCCTCCGCCAGCCGCTCGCCCTGCCCGTCGCCATCGCAACGGCCGCGGCGGTGTTCACGTTCCCCGTTATGGTCGAAAAACCCGACCGCCTCGTGGCGATACTCGACATCTTCTCCGTCGGTCTGTTCGCCGTCATGGGCGCAGATAAGACGATGCTCTACGGCTATCCCGCCATCACCTGCGTCATGATGGGCTTTTTCACCGCCGTCGGCGGCGGTCTGCTGCGCGATGTCTGCCTCGCCCGCGTGCCCTATATCTTCCAACGCAGTAACCTGTACGCGATTGCGGCGATCGCAGGCGCACTCACCTACATCGTTCTCGTGCAATGCCTCGATATTTGGAACATCGCCGCGGCCGTGATAAGCGTCGCCGTCACCATGGCCGTCCGTTGGTGGTCCATCCGCTACAACATCATGAGCCCCACTGAGGTCGATCTGCACAAGCTGCCCGAACCGGTCAAAAAGGTCGCCCGCCCGGTGGTTCGCCCCGTGCGCAAGGCGGCTCAACATGTGAGCGCCAAGACAAGCCAGGCTGCTGAGCAGGCCCGCCTGCGCAAAATCGAGCGTCAGCACAAGCGCGATCGCCAGCGGGAGACCCACCGCCATCGACGCTAGCCGGTAAAGAAAAACGGGTCGCCGCCCGAAAGCGACGACCCGCAGCCGTTCAGCTATGCGCACCGAATACTAGTGCTTGCGACGCTTGGACGCAGCGGCCAGAGCAGCGACGCCGGAGATGCCGGCGGCTATCATCGGCAACATGGACGCATCGCCGGTCTTGGGGAGCCTGTTCGTGGGCTTGGCGGCCGGCTTAGCCGGCTCGTCCTTCACCCAACCGCCATACAGCGTGGTGTCGGCCGTGACGGCATCCTTCGCGAAGTCCCACTTCTCGGCAACAGTACCGTCAGCGTTCTTCACCTTGAACCAACCCAGGAACTTCCAACCCTTGAGGGTGGGGGCGGCAGGCTCCTCAAGCAGAGCCCCGTCCTTGACGACAACGGCAACAGGCTTGCCGGCGCCGGATTCAAAGGTCACCGTAAACTCCTTGGGGAGCTTAGCCAGAATAGTCTCCGCCTTGGTCATCGTTTTAGAGAGCTTGGCATCAGCGAAATAGGTGTTGCACACTGCGCAGTACCAGTGCTCGACGACGCCCTCGGCCTCAACGGTCGCAGGCTTTGCCGGAACATGGATTGCCTTGTGGCCGAGCTTGGCAATGACAAGCGTGTTGGGGTCGGTGACCGGAGTCTTCATACCCTCATCCAGGTACAGATCACCGCAGTCCTTGCACTTCCAGTGCGCTTTCGCACCGTCCTTGTCGCAGGTAGCGGGAACTTCAGCAACCTCGACGAGCACGTGCTTGTGCACACCAAAGCTGCCATCGGGGTTCTTGTTCAGGCCGAAACCGGGGACGATGTAATCCTCGTTGGGAATGGCGCCCTCGTACGTACCACCGGAGACCTGCACGTCGTTCGACGTATTCTCCTTGCTATCGGTGAAGATGACCTGCTGGTCGCCCGTACTGACGAACGTTCCGCCGCTTACAGCCACCTTGCCGTCCTCGAAGCCCTTGGCACCCATGAGATTGAAAACACTACCCTTGGCGCCATCTGAAGGATCAATGGTACCGCCAGTAATGGTCAGGTCGTTCCAGTTGAGGATGGCGGCGTTGGCGCCATTCTTCACCTCGCCGCTCTTGATCACCATGACGCCATAAGAATCGTTCTTGATGTATTTACCGCCCTCAATAACACCGCCGTCAACCGTCAGCTTGGCAACATAGCCGTCCTTCTCGGGCTTGCCGCTATACCAGCCGTTGTCGACAACGCTCGAGAATCCGGCAGGTTTGCCGTCCGCGAGGAGCAGCTCGACCCTGGAGCCAGCCTTGAGCGTCAAATCCCCACGATTCAAAACGGTGTAGTAGGAGTTTCCGTTGCCCGAATTGGGCTCAAGCGTACCCACCTCGGCAGAGCGCTTGAACGTTCCGCCAGAAAGCACGGTAACGGAACCTTCCTCGGTTACCAAAGCGGCACGCCCATGCGACACGTTATCGACCACACCACCGCTGGCAGAATCCACAACCGTGAGCTCTCCCTTGTTGGTGATGGTGTGCTCACCAGCAACGTTGGTGATCTTGTGGCCAGCGAGGTCAAGGGTAGCGACCTTGCCCGCAGGGATGACAACAGATTCGGTCACATCGGTCAGAAGCTGAACGGTCGCATCATCGGCGGCGGCCAGGGCGTCTGCGAGCTTCGCAAAGGTCGCAACGTCACCACTGGGCTTAACCACGGCGGCAACGGCCTTCTCACTCGGCTTGACAAGCGTGCCGCCCACCCACTCATGGCCATCGGGCGCAGCCAACGCGACGGACGGGTCCTTAACGACCTTGATGGTCCCTGCGGATTCGCCGTCACAAACAAGCGTGGCTTTGGAAAGGTTGCCGCCATTGATATTCAGACCGATCGGGCCCTTGCCAGTCGCGCCACCGGAGACGCTCGTCTCGATAACGCCGACGATCTCACCAGCGCCTTTCTCGACCGTCACGACAACAGACTCGTAATCTGCGAAGCGACAAACATCGAATGCCGCCTTAGGGCTGGCCCCGCCGGCGTAAATGTTGGTACCGGCGCCGATAGTCACGTTGCCATTGTTATTGGACAGCGTGTACGCGGTGTGCGGACCGCCCTTGAGCGTGACGCCTTCCAGCTTGAGATTGCTGTAGTTCTGAATAAGAATCTTTCCGCTCGCGCTTTCGGTGGTGATGACACCGTGCCGGAACGTCAAGTTGCTACCCATCATCAGTTGGAATGCGTTGGTCTCGGTACCCGTCGAACCGACCGTGTGATCGGTCACCGTGTACGTGTGCCCGCCAAGGTCGAAGGTGAACTCCTGACCCCCGGCAACTTGAACGCCCGGTCCGGTCAGATTCTTCGTCAGCTTGATAGTACTGCCCTGCGGCTCCTTCTTGTCGACGATCGCCTTCACCGCTTCGGGCACCGAGGCGTACGCGCTGTCGCCAATCATGACGTCGCCCTCAGCCGCATGCGCGGCAGGCGCAAATCCTACGGCTGCGGCGATCATCACCGCGAGAAGCGATAGGATGCGCGGGGCCTTACTCCATTTTCTCATCGTTCGGTCCTTCCATTCGCTTACTCGGCCTTCTGGCCGCTCAGCAACAAAATACCCCGTTGCGCACAATGGAAATCCAACCTCTGAATGACCTATCGCCAATCGTCGTGTTTTGTCACCTGAACGGTGAACTACCAGGCATTTAACTGCTTGATATAGATGATGCCGAGAGCGGTATAACCACCCTCGGCATCACGCCTGGACCCATATCCGAACAACAAAGAACAAGGCCTCTTGAAGATTTATTTCGACTTTCCCCGCATCTTGACCACGATGCCGGCAACGACGGCAATAGCTCCGATCACGCCCATGATCACGACCGGAATAGCAGAGTCATCACCCGTCTTCGGCAAAAGGCTCAACGGCGCCAGGACAACCTGCTGGGCAGCGGGAGGCATCGGCTGCATCGGGACGACCGGCGCAGACTCCTCAAGCTTCGGCAGCACCGTGTCGGACTTCTCAATCACCTGCGCGAGGCCGGCATCGGCAAACACGAGGCCGCAGCGATCGCACTCCCAGTACTCGGTATTTCCCTCCGCCTGGGCCGTCGGCTCCACGGCGGACACATGTCCGATCAGGTGCCCAAGATGCGGAATCACCTGCTCATCCAACCTGATCGTGTTGCGGCCCTCGGGATCGGAGAACGACAGCCCGCAGCCGTCGCAATGCCAGTACTCGGGACGCCCGTCCACCATGCAGGTCGCCGGCACCTCGGGCACAAAGGAAAGCGCATGCTTGTGCACGTCCATACCGCCGAGAACCTCGCCCTCGATCTTCACCTCATTGAGCACGCGGAGGTTGCCATCGTTTTGAATCGCCACCGACTCGGCACCGGGCGCCGCCTTCACCACGCCGCTCTCCAGAATCGCCGTCGCACCGGGTTCGATCACCAACGCGGGAACACCAGAGGCAGGAGCGATGAGCGCGGCGGTTGGTTCCACGGCATCTATCGTCACCGTTGCACCGGCCTTCACCGTGATGGTCGGCGTGCCGCCCATGCCCTTGAGCGTATGGGCGAACAGGCTGATCCTGAGGTTCTTGCCGGCAGGAACCGTCACAGACTCATTCAAATTGTCAATCAGCGTGGCACCGGATCCCGTGAGATCGGGATCGACGCCGATGGCATCGACCGCCTCCTGCAGCGTGTCGAAAAACGTTCCGAAAACCGAGACGGGCCCGATGTTGAAATCCGGGAACAGCGGCCCATCCAACAGCCCCGCCTGCTCTCCGGCGACGTGCCCGGCGGGCTCTTCCGCACGCGCCACAGCTGGGGCCACGGCAAAACAGGCCAGCAAACCGGAAAGGGCGACTGCCGCCGCACCCCGAACCATCTTCGCGAACTTCATGTTCAGTCCCCTCGGATTACGCCTCGAAGCTCAGCTGCTCAAGACGATCGAACAGGACGTCGCGGCGGGTGAGGAAGTCCCACGGGTCGAAGATCTCGTCGAGCGTCTCGGGCGTCACGGTGCACTCGGGATCGGCCTCCAGGCGAGAGCGCAGATCCAGACCATCCACGGCGGCGTGAACGTCATCCCACACGGCCATAGAGTTGCGCTGCACGATCTTGTACGCATCCTCGCGCGAAATGCCCGTATCGACCAGGGCGAGCAGCACCTTGGAGGAATAGATCAGGCCGCGCGTGAGGTCGAGATTAGCCTTCATGCGGGCGGGATACAGGATGAGACCGTCCACAATGCGAATGAGGCAGGTAAGCATGTGGTCGAGCGCCATGAAGCTGTCCGCCTGGGCAACACGCTCGGCGGAGCTGTGCGAGATGTCGCGCTCATGCCACAGCGCGACGTTATCGAACGCGACCTGGGCGTTGGCCTTCACGACGCGGGAGAGGCCACAGACCTTCTCAAGCGTAATGGGATTGCGCTTGTGCGGCATAGCCGAGCTGCCCTTCTGACCCTTGCGGAACGGCTCCTCCACCTCGAGGGCGTCGGTCTTCTGGAGGCTGCGGATCTCGGTAGCGATACGGTCGCAAGTCGCAGCGGTAGTGGCGAGCACGCCGGCCAGGTACGCATGGTGATCGCGAGAGATAACCTGGGTGGACAGAGGGTCGTGTGCCAGACCGAGATGCTCGCAGACATACTCCTCGACGAACGGGTCAATGGAGCTGTAGGTGCCAACCGCTCCGGAGATGGCTCCAAAGGCGACGTTCTTGCGAGCGTCCACCAGGCGGTCGAGGTCACGCTTGAGCTCCCAGGCCCAGCTGCCGAACTTCATACCAAAGGTCATGGGCTCGGCGTGGATGCCGTGGGTACGGCCCACGCACAGGGTGTCGCGCTCCTCGAACGCGCGGCGGCGGCAGATCTCTCCGAGCTTACGCACGTCCTCGATGATGATGTCGGTCGCCTGGACGAGCTGGTAGCACAGGGCGGTGTCACCCAGGTCGGAGCTGGTCATACCGTAGTGGACCCAGCGGCTGGGCTTGGGCTCGCCCTGCGGAACCTCGGCGTCGATGTGCTCGCCCATGTTGGTGAGGAAGGCGATGACGTCATGATGGGTGACCGCCTCGATAGCGTCGACCTCGGCCCTATCGAACCCGGCGTGCTCACGAATCCAGGCAGCATCCTCTTTGGTGATGCCGCACTGGCCGAGTTCGGCCTGGGCCTCACAGGCGAGCACCTCGATCTCCTGCCAAACGGCGTACTTGTTCTCGAGCGAGAAAATGTGGGCCATCTCAGGACGGGTGTAGCGATCGATCATGACGAGGGCTCCTTTCATGAAAAGAGCCCGACACCTCCACGGTACCGGGCTCTTTTGGCTTCAATGGAGCGGGTAACGGGACTCGAACCCGCGAATGTCAGCTTGGGAAGCTGATGCCTTACCACTTGGCGATACCCGCGTGCGATTAATCCTACCACGCGCACTCCCGCACAGGCAACCGACGTCTTTGCGCTCTTTCTTTGAATGAAAACAGGCAAAAACGAAGGCCCTGTGAACTGCTCACCGCATGGCGTCGTCTTGAGCTGGGGGACGGCACGAATGGTCAGTTTTTCTCAGCTTCTTACCAAAGCGACGACAGACGAATCGAGATGCTCTCGGGATTTCGCATCGTAGCATCACCCCACGGGCAATGCACCACAAACACAGCCGCCCGCGTTCAACCACGAGACCACGGGAGGGCACGATGATCGACAAGAGGAAGAAACCGACACGCGGGCTGATCGGAGGTGGAAACGCCAAAAAGGGACGTACGGCAACCGAAGGAGCCGCGGCGCGGCGGGCGCGCGGGCGACGACGGACTTATCCCCTGCCGGGCGCGACACTCAACGCTAGAGCTCGTACCATTCTCATATTCATCCTCATATCTGCAGCATTTTGCGTGCTCTCAGGTCTCGTGGGACCCTGGTCGCGCAGCGCGTTCGCCGCAGATGGATACACGCATACATTCCCCAACGGCAATACGGTTGAGGTGCATCCCGACGGGACGATCACGGGCACCTGCGTGATGTCGGACAACGCCGTTGTGGGGGGCAAATTCAGCGGAAAGGTCACCATGCCGGACGGCGCGACGTACCCCGCACTCTGTTACGAAGTGGTCATCGGGGTGCCGAATCACAGCCTGTACCCGGGTCCCTGCGACGGCTCATATCCTTTTGAGGCAAAGCGAAACCCAAACGGCACGTACTTCGTATTGATCAAAAGCCAAAACGCAGCGGCCGGTGCACCGGGCACCGTGCCAAGCACCTATCCTTACCAACGCTGCTGCACCAGAGAATGGAAGCTCGTGCTCGATATGGACGTCGAGTTCGCCAAGCGCTCCAAGGCGCCGAACCTGACTGACGGCAACTCGGCATACACACTGAGCGAGGCCTCCTTCGACATATACGACGCCGCGGATGAGCGCAAAGTTACCTCCATCACCATGGATGCCAGCGGCAAAGCCCGCTGCAAGCTCGCCCCCAACAAGAACTATTACGCCGTGGAAACCAAGGCACCCCAGGGCTACAAGCTGCATCAGGGCCGCATCCCGTTCCATGTGGACCCCAAGGGCACCGCGATTGTATTCGAGGACGCGCCGGGGACCGTCTCCCTCACCGTTCGCAAACAAGATGCCGCCACCGGCGGCGGAGCACAGAGGGGCCTCTCCCTAAAGGGCGCCCAATACGAAGTGACCTCCTTGTCGACCCAGGGATGGAAAACGCATATGACAACGGATGAACGCGGCGTCGCCACGGCGACGAACATCCCTCTGGGCCGTATCTCCGTGGTTGAGACAAAGGCACCCGAAGGCTATCGGCTCGATCCTACCGTGCATACCTACGAGGTGAACGGCGGCCAGCTTGGGACATCGGGCGTGTTCGAACTCTCACCCAAAGAAGGTTACGGCGAAGTGCCCCGGGCATTCGATATCGAGGTGGTGAAATACCTCGAAAATGGCAACGAGGGCTCCGGATTGCAAAAGCCGGGTGCCAAAGTACGCTTTGACATCATCTCAAACTCGACCGGCAAAACCGTCGGCTCCATCACGACCGACGACCGCGGAAGAGCGTCGAGCGCGGGCAGGTGGTTCGGTGAGGGATCGCGCATCGACGGCATCAAGGGCGCCATCCCCTACGACCGAAAAGGATATACCGTCCACGAGGACCCCGACAGCACGCCCGCGGGCTATCAACCATGCCCCGATTGGGTCATTGGGACCGACCAGATGGTAGACGGAAGCACGTTGCACTACATCGTCGACAATGACTTTGTCGGATCGCGGGTGCAAATCGTGAAATGCGACGCCGCCAGCGGTCAGCCCATCCCACTCGAAGGGTTCGCGTTTCAGGTGCTCGACAAGCACAAGAAACCGATATCCCAGGAGGTTTGGCATCCCAATCATGCGGTGATGGACACTTTCACCACCGACGCCACGGGATGCGTTACGTTGCCCGAGCCGCTCGAACCGGGAACCTATTACATCCGGGAAATGAAAGCCGTGAAACCCTATCTGATCAACGGGGACGAAATCGAATTCGACATTGCCGACGACGCCGAAACGCAACCGCTGACCGTCGTGCGCATCTCAGACGAACGAGCGACGGGATCGGCGTCGATCGTTAAACGCTGCGCCGATGACTCCTGCCCATGGTGCGAGGAGGGAAACGCAATTGAAGGCGCGCGCTTTATCGTGGTAGCCATGGAAGACATCCTGAACCCGAGTGGCTCCGTCGATATGCCCAAGGGTACGACGGTCGAGCTCGACCCCACCGACGAGAGCGGCGTGGCCCGTATCGATGGGCTGCCGCTCGGCAGCGGAACCGCTCGATATGCGTTCGTCGAGGCCGAAGCGGCACCGGGACACATTCTCGACCCCACCCCCATACCCTTCACCCTGAGCTGGGTCAACGCGGAAACACCCGTGGTCGACATCGAGGTGACGCATCAGAACGCCCCCACCGAAACCGTCATACATAAGACCGATGCGTCGACGGGAGCGCCCCTGGCCGGAGCATCGTTCGATGTCTGGCCTCGACAACTCGAATTCAAACAGCAGGTTGAGCCCGAGCGGATGGCCAGCGACGGGAATCTGGGGTCGCTGCTGATCACGAACTGCATCGGCGCTCGCGACTGGGAGAACGTCGAGATCCGACTTGACCAAAAGGTCGACTACGCACTTGCCAGGGCGTCGGTCCCCGTCGGCTACTCCTTGCATCTCACCCGAATTTCTGACAGCGGAGAAAAGGAGGTTGGAACCTTTGAGCCCGATGTGACGCGTGGCGCCGAGCGCGTAACGCTCGGCAATACGGACGACATGCTGGAGCCCGGCACGTATCGGATCGATCTGCTTGATGCAGACGGGACGGCCGTACACGCCGACTACGAAAAGGAACTCCGCATCGAAGCGGGCACGTCACACCTCATCGCCTACACTCCGGGCATATTCGGCATGAAGGGACAGGTTTCCGTCGAAACGAGAGATATCGAACTCGAATCATATGAGACCGACAACTTTGACTTGAATGGCGATCTGGCCATCATCAGAGACGTTAAACCGGGGTCGTATCGGTTAAGCACAACATCGACCAGTGATGAGAAGTTGAGCGCAAAAACGGATGTGGAGATTGCTTTTGGCGAACCGGCTCATGTGCAATGGCGTGAGTCCCAGCTCTATCGCACGGATCACACACTCGTACCATATGCCAAGAAATATCTGGATGCGGCGTTTTCCCGTGCAGGCATATCAACGATGACGGACGAACATGGAGACATAGTCCTAACGCACCTTCCGATGCTGCCGCATGAACTCGACGCGCTCTTCAACCTGATTGCGCTCGAAGAGCAGCAGGATCAGCCCCGGCATATGGCTGGACCGAGCACCCGCGAGGCCGACGAGGAACCGTTAAGCTGGTGCGTTCAGGAAATGCACGCGCCCGACGGATACGTTGTCAACAGAGAGGTTCACACATACGCAACCCAAGTCATGCCGAACGAAGAGGGGGTCGCATCCCAGCGCATCGACATTGCCAACGACTACACCAAAGTCGAAATCACGAAGCGGGCATCTGAAACCGAGGAGCCGCTTGCGGGCGCACTGCTCGAACTCACGGACGGAGAGGGCAACGCTATCGAAAGTTGGACGAGCACAACGGAGGCCCATCGTATCGAACGGCTCGAACCGGGATCCTACACGCTGACAGAACTCAGATCTCCCCACACACACGAGCCGGCCGCAGCGCTCACGTTCAACGTGAAACCAACGACGGACGTCCAGATGGTCTCACTCCACGACAGTCCGATTAGCGTGTCGGGCAAAATCGATAAACGTCAGGAGATTGCGAAACCCGTTGCCACGGACGCAGAAGCGAATGGAGATGGCCTCAATCGCGCGAAGGCGCGGAAAAGCGAAGACAGCTCGTTCTCGTACGCTCTCGACTATCGAAATGACAGCTCAAGCTGGGTGGATGAGTTCACCGTTGAAGACAATCTCGATGCGGCCGAAAACGGCATGGCTGAGCTGACGGGCATCACGACCGGGCGGGCGCACGGCGATTACGACGGGGAGTTGAACGTTTGGTATCGCACGAACCTCGACCGAGAAGACGACGCGGAGGAAGAGAACGCCAATGCAACGCTTGCAGATGGGCACGCGAACCCTTGGCTTGGCGATGCGGCAGTTGCGAACATCGTCGGCGCAGATGGTCGAGTGAAGGACTATGGGGGCTGGAGACTGTGGAAGGAGGGGGTCTCGGCCACTGAGAGCACCTTCTTGTCCGTCTCCGATCTGCCCCTTGAATCGGGCGAGGTCATCACCGACATCCGTCTCGAGTACGGGTGCGTGAACAAGGGCTTTACGTCGAGACCGAGCCAATGGGATGGCGCGGATATCAAACATCCGCATGACGATTGGAACCCTGTTCCCCCAACACATGGAAAAAAACAGGATGCAGACGGGGAGTCGACGGACGCATATGCGCCAACGCTGATCCATATGTGCGCGCTGCCCGCGTACACCGGCGGCAGTTCGATAGACAACCGCGCTCATGTTTCGCTCTACCGCAATGGAGGTGGTGAAGGCCTTGAAGCGCATGACAGCGACGCCGTCCATCAAGAGGCGGCAAAGGTGCAGGCACATCCAATCATCAGCCTCGATCAGACAGGAGCCGCCCCTTTGCTCAGAACTGCAGTTGGCCTCTCCATCGCAAGCATCGTCGCCGCAGGATACGCATGGCAACGAAAGCGCTGGCGAAGCGGTCGAACGGCGAGTTCTGCTGACTTGCGTCCTAAGCGCGATTGCGGGCGCGGGACTCTCTGCAGCCGAATCACTCACATCCGCTGAACGGAAGACGAGAGACCTGCGTGAAAGAATTCGATTTCAGCCAAAGTCTAAGGAGAGAGGATGCGCCGATCTGGATTGGAGGTCCCTTGCTCAAATCAACTCCGAAATCGTGGGTTGGATCACGGTTTCGGGCACAAGCATCGACTTGCCCGTTGCCCTGCCGTCAAAGAACAAGGCGCGCGATTGGTACCTCGATCACGACGCATGGGGGAAGCGCAGCGAACTCGGCTGCCCCTACCTTGACGTGAGATGCAAGGAACGAGGGGCGCACCTGCTCGTATTCGGGCACAGGCTTGGCCGATCGCACCACATGTTCACCGAGCTCGCAGGAACTCATGAGCAATCCACCTTCGATGCAATCGGAAACGCAACCTGGAATAGCCGCGCGGGAAGCGAGGTATTCGAACCGGTTCTCTCACTTGTTGTCGACAAAGACGACGCCCTCATACAACGGTTCGAATTCGATTCGCCTTCGGAGCTGCGAGACTGGTTGACCGATTTGCTGGCCCGCTCCGCCGCGCATACAGGAAACGCGTCCGACATCGCTCTGGAAGCTCGGCGGGCTCTCACTCTTGTGACATGTGCGGAGGCACGGCGCGGCGGGCGGCGACGGACCCTTATTGTGTTTGCCACTCGATAAGGAATTGCGAACGGCCCCCGATGCAACGAACCCCGGGGTTTCCCCGGGGTTCGCCCTTCGATGATTCGATGTCAGCCCCTCGACGCGGCTCTCGTTTCGAAATCGATTTCGTCCAGCTCTTCGCCCTTCTGCTGTTCAGCTTCGACACGTTCGGCACGGATGCTCTCGGGCGTCGACCACATGCCGCCCAAGAAGAACGAGAGGCCCAGACCGAGCAGAACGGCAACGGTGGCCCCTATGAGATATTGGACCCAATGTTCCTTGATGAACTGAATCACACGTCCCCCTCAGGCATAAACCGTTACGAACGACGGATGACTTCGGTCACCACGTCAGACACGACGGCGACGTTCTCAAGGTCGACGTTATAGGGCTGATCCTCCTCGGTGCGAGCAAGGGCGAAGCCGGTACCCTCCACACCGCCGATGGTCAGCGAGCGGAGACTCATGTTCATTGCAACCTGAGCATCGGTGGTGACGTACGGCATATCAACCGTGGGGTACTCGTGATGGAAATCGGAACTCACACGCTGGACGAGCTTAGTGATGCGCTTATCTCCCTTGAGAACTCGCTCCTCGCCCTCGGTGGAGAGCATCGCGACCTGACCGGCACCGACGCTCTCGAGGTTGATGAGGAACACGCCGCGAAGCTTATCGCGATGGGCATCAAGGAAGGCCTGCATACCAGCGTTCCCGTTTTCGGAAGCGCCGGTCGCGACGAACCAGATGTCGTGACCGAGCAGCTCGTCGTCGCCCATGTCCGCAATGGCCTCGCGCAGCTCCTCCTCAGACGCATCGCCGAACGGGGCGGCACCGCCCTTCCAGTCATCGTCGTCAAAGTTGTCCCAAGAGCCGATATCGTGACCGCTACGCTTGGCGTCGAAGGAATCGTCAACGCCGAGCCAGTCACTCATGCTGTCCTCGTCCTTCTTTTTGCGACCGAAAAGACGGGACAGACCTCGACGCGGCTTCTCAGGCTCGGGTGCCGGAGCGCTGATGGTCTCGAATGCACCCTCGGGAGCGTAGCCCTGCTCAAACGGAGCGGGGGAGCTGATGACCGTGAAAGCGCTGCGGGCCTCAGCGGCCTGCTCGTCGAGAACGGGGGCCGTCACAGAAGGAGCGGCGGGAGCGGGCGCAGCCGTGGGAGCGGCGAAAGGATCCACCGGGGTCGCCGACGGATCGGGAAGGTCGAACAGGGATGCGCGATTGGCGGTCTCGGGCGTGCGGGGCTTGGGCGCCGATGCGGTGCTGGGGACGTTGATCACACGCTGGGGACGGGCGGGGACGGCACGGTTGACCTCGGCCATAAGCGAGTCGACCGTTTCGACCGGCTGCGCGGGCATGGCCACGGTACCGGAAAGATCGACCGAGCTCTCCTCCGCGGGCATGGTGAACATCTGCGTCGCACCGTCGGCGGAAGCCTCCTCGACCGATCCGTTCGGGGAGGGGGCGACAAAGGTGTCCTCGGTTGCAGGGACGTCGTCATCGGAAGCGGAAGCGACATCGGGATCAGTAACATCCTCCATGTCGGCACCGGAGTCGAAGGAGTCATTCTGGGAGCCATCGTCCCCGGTCTCAGGCTGCTCGACCTCGGACTGGTCAACCTCAGCCTCAGGTTCGGACTCAGCCGTCGCATTCTCCGCGAGGGGCTCCTCCTCGATGACCTCATACTCGGCCTCGAGGATATAGTCATCCTCCTCGACGGGCGCGAACGCCTCGACGAAAGCGGCATCGTCCTCAACCTCATCGACGGGCTCGAGAACGTCTTCCTCGACAAACGCCTTCTCGACGTCATCGATGCGCTCTTCCGCGACTTCCTCAATTGCGACGGGCGCGGACTCTTCAGCCTCGATGGGCTCGGGCTCGACGAATTCAGGAGCCGGCACCACAACGGAGGCAGCTGGGGCATCGCTCTCATACACGAAGGAGCAGGACTCGGGCATCATTCCCAAGGCGCGAATGACATCGGCACCGAAACGGATGTTGCCCTCGGAGTTCACGCGGAACGGCGGCTCATCCTCAGCAGCGACGTCCAAATCGAGCTCGACCTGGCCCAGCTCATCTTCAGGAAGCTCATTTGCCACGACCTGCTCGGCGGCGGGCTCGTCGACACGCGCCTCCTCGGCGCTTTCGACATTCACAACGGCGGTGTGATCGGATTCGACGATCTCGAAGACCGCCGTCCCCTGCTCGACGGGCTCCTCCTCGACGACAACCCCCTCGACATCCGCATCTTCGTCGGCGGGATCGGCCTCGGTCAGGTTGACAGCCGTCATCCCGGCCTCGAGCTCGGCGGCGTTCATTGTGGACGTAGAGCCGAAATCGACCGCCTCGACGGCGTCCTCATCTTCGGGCTGCTCGCTCTCCGCGCCCTCGACGGTCAGCTCATCCTCTGCGCCCTCCTCCATCTCATGCGGATAGGAGGCCTGGGCAGCGGCAGCGGCCTCTGCAGCGGCGATGGCCTCTTCGAGGATGCGCTGCTGCTCGGCAAAGTACTCGTCGGCCGGCTGATCGGAAGGGAACTCCTCGCCCATCTCGTACGGGGCGACGGCGTCCATGACGCCGAGCATGGCCGCGACGGAGGACTTGTTACACACGGCGCCCGTGGTGTAGGGCAGGAAGAAGCGATTGGCGATGATGGCGATGCCGTTCGCAAGCGGAATCAGGGCAGCCACGATAGCGAGCACCCACAGGACGACCTTTGCCGGATCGGGCAACGGAAGCACGCGCACGATGGCAAAGATAGCGGGAGCGACCATGCAAACGGGAAGGAGCTTCACGATGAGCGGACGGTACGCGGCGAAGGGCTCGGAGCTCAGCAGGTCGGCGCGCGGAGAGTCGTAGTGCGCCACAACGACCACCGGGCGGTTGCGGGGAGATGCGAGCGGGCCCGTGGCCTTGTGGTAGGCGATGACGTTCTGGCTCAGACCGCCGGAACCGAGGTTGGAAAGAACAGGGCGACCGGAGCGCTCGAGGACGAAGAGAACCGCTGCGGCGACAGCGATCAGCAGGCCCACAATGCCGGCAGGCCCGCCGATGCCGGCGAGCACGGCGCCGACGAACACCGCGATGCCGAGGCCGGCCTGGACGACCTTCGCCGAACCGCTCGCGCTGAACTCCTGCACCTCGGGCGCGAAGCCATGGTCGGAAAAGATCTTCGCGATCACATCAGCGGCGGCGCGCTCTTCCTCGCTGCAAGCAGGGGTGATACCGGTGTTCTGAAGCAGATGGCTCAGGTATTTCTTCGTATTCGCCATGTGGACTCCACATCGAACTCGTATGCGTGCAAACGCGCTGCAAGGACAACGCGCATGTATAGTCGCCAGTATACCCTTACTTGCGCCCTACCTGCCGAATTTTGACTTGGCAAGGCCTCTCGAACAGGTGCGTCGCGGACCCCCCACACCAGCTTCCGGCCATTTGTCTTGCACTAAAATGGGTGGGTGGATACATAATTGTGCCCAAAGCAGTATCAAGCTGAAAGGGAAGTACCGCCGTGCACAGTACAACCGCGCACACAAGCGAAACACATCCTGACATGCCAAAACCAACCAGGAGGGTCGAGGGCGCACGCAGGATGCTCAACCTCCTATTCTCCCTGCACGTCTCCCCACGCCCACTCACGACGAGTGAGATCGTCGATGACCCCGAAATCGGATACCTTGGCAAAAAATCGGCGACACGCGACAGCCGCTGCAAGGCGTTTAGACGCGACCGAGAGACCCTCGCCGAGCACGGGGTTCACATCCGTGAGGTCCTGGCACAGTCTGCGGGCGGCATCGCGGTAAACGAGGAAAGCGCTTGGGCGATCGATCGCGAGCGAACACATGCCGCCCAAGGAGTTCTCTCGCCTTATGACGCCGAGGAGATCGTCTGCGCCATCGACCAGGTCTTCGAGCTCCATGCGGACGACCCGACCCTATGGCCGCTGCAGACGGCGCGCACCAAGCTGTGCGAACTCGCCGGCAGAGACCCGTCGTCACCCGAGCGGGCAAATGAAGGCAGGGCTGACTTGAAATCCATCTGGAACGCGTTCGACCGGCTCAAGCCCGTCGAGTTCATCTATCGCGACGCTCGCGGCATCGAGAAGAAACGCATGGTGGATACCTACGGCATGTTCACGCATGGAACGCATTCCTACCTTGTCGGATTCGACCACGATGCCGAAGACCTGCGCACCTTCCGCACCGACCGCATCCTCTCCGCGAAGCACGCCCCCGACACGCGCCCTTCCTATGTAATCCCCGCCGAATTCGATGTCACAGGTCACCAATTCCTGCCGTTCGACTTCTCCCGGGCGGCCGCGAGGCCGTGCACCTTCACGTTTCCCGCGGGAATCGCGGCTGAGGAACTCGCGCTCATCACCCAGGGTAGGGGCGCACTGGCACAAAGCGACGACGCATGGACCTGGAATATCGCGGTGCGAGACCTCGACGCCACGGCATCCTTCACCCTCGAGCACGCCAACCTGGGCATGCGGGCGCAGGCCCCCAGCGAGCTCGCCGGGCTGGTTCGCGACCACATCGAAAAGGCGGTGAGCGCACATGAGTAGCGTCAACAAGCGCGCCCTCTCATCCGAAGACCTGCTGCAGACCGCGCTCAACCTCATGGAGCGCCTGACGACCGCCTCAAGCGCCAGCGTCGACGCGGCGTCATTCGCGCGCGACACATCCATTTCCCTCGAGCAGACAAATGAGGTTGTCGAACTGCTGCAAGGAGTTGCCGATGAACGCAGCGGATCGCACATAGCCCTCGACTACCAAGATGGAGCGATAACCCTCTCGGGCGACGCAGGCCGCCTGGACCCCGTGCGGCTCACTCCGGCAGAGTCGCTGGCCCTGCGTCGCGTGCTCACGACCTGCAACATCGGTGACGACGTGCGCGGGCGCGTCGAGGCGGCGTTGTGCGCCGGCCCCGAAGCGGACAACGAGACCACGGTCGATAAAACCATGGGTGGCGATCGGCTGCTCGGCGGTTTCTACCCTGTAATATCCGAGGCCATCGCCATCGGAGCGCGTCTCGCCATCTCCTACCGCGCCGGCGACGAGTGTAGCCCGAGCACGCGCCTGGTCGACCCCAAGTTCATCGAGGTTTCCGGTGACGCCGCGTATCTCGTGGCCTGGAACGTTGAGAAGGACGCCCAACGCAGCTACCGCCTCGATCGCATCGCAAATGCCGAGATCACCGACGATTCCGTTGAGCGCCACGATTTCTCCCCGTATTCTGCCGCAGAGAGCCTGCGCGCCCATGGTGCAGATGCGACCTTG
>ENA-OUQM01000990-OUQM01000990.1-human-gut-metagenome-genome-assembly--contig:-NODE-990-length-16841-cov-6.956928_pt1 | contig 16841 bp, 12 predicted proteins | sample MGYA00237949_ERZ548830 | MGnify/ENA primary metagenome ERZ548830 (study PRJEB26490, sample SAMN05194706) | human gut metagenome | biome: terrestrial biome; feature: human-associated habitat; material...
TGGGCGACGGCGAGGCGGAGACCGGCCCGCTGGCCACCTCGTGGCACGGCAACAAATTCGTCAACCCCATCACCGACGGCGCTGTGCTGCCCATTCTGCACCTCAACGGCTTCAAGATCGCCAACCCCACCATCTTCTCCCGCATGAGTCACGAGGAGGTGGAGTGCTTCTTCCGTGGCTGCGGCTGGGAGCCGTACTTCGTGGAGGGCGACGATCCCATGGTCATGCACCAGCAGATGGCGGCGGCGCTGGACCGGGCCATCCGGGAGATCAAGCGCATCCAGCGGGAGGCCCGCAAGACCGGCGAGGCCAAGCGGCCCCGCTGGCCCATGATCGTGCTGCGCACCCCCAAGGGCTGGACCGGCCCCAAGGAGGTGGACGGGCTGCCGGTGGAGAACTGCTGGCGAGCCCATCAGGTGCCTATCTCCATGGGGACAGACACCGACCGGCACCTCGTCCAGCTGGAGGCGTGGCTGCGCTCTTATAAGCCGGAGGAACTCTTTAACCCCGACGGTACGCCGGTGGAGCTCATCGCCTCCTTCCCGCCCACGGGCCGCCGCCGCATGGGCGCTAACCCTCATGCTAACGGCGGACTGCTGCTGCGTGACCTGCGGACCCCCGATTTCCGGGACTACGCCGTGGATGTCAAGGCCCCCGGCGCCGTGGAGGCGCAGGATATGTATGTGCTGGGTACCTACGTCCGGGACGTGATGAAGCTGAACATGGAGTCCCGCAACTTCCGCATCTTCGCCCCCGACGAGACGGCCTCCAACCGCTTGCAGGCAGTGTTCGAGGTGACGGGCCGCCGCTTCCTGGACCAGCAGATCCCCGGCATCGACGACCATCTGGACCCGGACGGCCGGGTCATGGACTCCATGCTCTCCGAGCATTTCTGCGAGGGCTTTTTGGAGGGCTACCTCCTGACGGGCCGTCACGGCTTCTTCGACAGCTATGAGGCCTTCATCCGCATCGTGGACTCCATGTTCGCCCAGCACGCCAAGTGGCTGAAGATGTGCAGCGAGCTGCCGTGGCGGCAGGATATCGCCTCGCTGAACTATATTCTGGCCTCCAACGTCTGGCAGCAGGACCACAACGGCTTTACCCATCAGGACCCCGGCTTTTTGGATCACGTGGCCAACAAGAAGGCCGACGTGGTGCGGATGTATCTGCCGCCGGATGCCAACTGCCTGCTGTCCTGCTTTGACCACTGCATCCGCAGCCGAAATTACGTCAATGTCATTGTGGCCAGCAAGCACCCCCGGCCCCAGTGGCTGACCATGGAGCAGGCGGTGAAGCACTGCACCCAGGGGATCGGCATCTGGAGCTGGGCCTCCAACGATCAGGGGCAGGAGCCGGATGTGGTCATGGCCTGCTGCGGCGATACGCCTACGCTGGAGACGCTGGCCGCCGTGAGCATCCTGCGTCAGGAGCTGCCGGAGCTGAAGATCCGGGTGGTGAACGTGGTGGATCTGATGAAGCTGCAGCCCCACACCGAGCACCCCCACGGCCTGACGGATGAGGAGTACGACGGCCTGTTCACCAAGGATAAGCCCATCATCTTCGCCTATCACGGCTACCCCACGCTGGTGCATGAGCTGACCTACCGCCGCCACAACCGGAACCTCCATGTGCGGGGCTACAAGGAGGAGGGAACCATCACCACCCCCTTCGATATGCGTGTTCTCAACGACATTGACCGCTTCGATCTGGTCATCGATACGGTCCGTCGGCTGCCCCAGTTGGGCAACCGGGGGGCGTATCTGGTGCAGAAGATGCAGGATAAGCTGGTGGAGCATCGTCAGTATATCCGGGACAACGGCGTGGATCTGCCGGAGGTCCGCAACTGGAAGTGGGACAGCAGTCTGAACGCTGCCGAATAAGGTTTGCAAAGAAATAACCGCCGGAGGCGGTGCGCCCTATGACGCACCGCCTCCGGCGGTTTGGCTGACGGGAGAAGGAGTATCCTGCGATACTTGCCGGGCTGCGGGGAGCGGCACCATGAAGCCGGCCGCAGCGATCTCCATTTCCGCTCCGTGAATACGGCGGTTCCCACAGGCACGTCTGAAAGAAGCAACAGAAAGATCCACCGTAATTCTATCAGAATTACGGTGGATCTTATGGTGGACCTGATGGGATTCGAACCCACGACCTCTCGGATGCGAACCGAACGCTCTCCCAGCTGAGCTACAAGCCCGGATATGAAGTTGCAGAGCCATAATATACGGAGCGGATGCTCCGCTCCATATATTATACACACTTCTTTATAAAATGCAACCATTTTCTCTCCGGCGGCGCAAAAAATTGCCCCTGCCGATGGAAAACGCCGTCCGGCGGGCCTTATTCCGCCGCCGGGATACGGGTATACGACACCGGCTGACCCTCCCGGAAGGTCACCTGAAAGCCCTGACCGGGGGAGACGGAGTAGTCATAGCGCCCGCCGCCGAACCAGGTCATCATCAGCCCCGCCGTGACGCCGCCGTGGATGACGCAGACGGCGTCCTCCGCCCCCTGCACCACCGGGGCGATGGCCGCAAGGCTGCGCCGCAGCACCTGCGGGGCGCTCTCCCCGTGGGGGCAGGGGTTGTGCTCTACGTCGGTGATCCACGCCTGATAGGCCGGGGTATCCTTCAGCTCCTCGTAGCTCTTCATCTCGAAGTCGCCGAAGTCCATCTCCCGCAGGCCCGGAAGCCGGGTGTGGGGTACGTTGCCATAGATGGCCGCCAGCGTCTGCTCCGTCCGCAGCATCCCGCTGGTATAGTAGCGCTGGGCCGTGGGATAGTCCCCGGCCCGGCGGTGCAGCTCCGACAGAGACTCCGGCAGGGCGGGGATGTCCGCCGCCCCGTAATACAGGTTCCGCAGGCTGCCCTCCGTCTGGGCATGGCGCAGCAAAGTCAGCTTCATTTCAACACCTCCGTCAGTCCGCAAAATACCCGGCGCACGCTGCCGGCCTGCTGGGCCAGCCGCCGCAGCAGACGGCCATGGCGCTCCCGCCAGGCCCGCTCTCCGGCGTCCATGGGAACCACGCCGCTGCCGATCTCCCGTGCGATGACCACCTCCGCCGCCGCCAGCAGAGGAAGATACGGCTCAGTGTCCTCCTGCCGCCGGGTCAGCTCCTCCAGATGGATATAGCACCGGGCGCCCAGCGCCGGCTCACCTGCCGCCAGATCGCAGATATCCCCCGGCGTCAGGCCGTACTCCCGTGCCGCCAGTGTCAGCTTTCCCTGATATGCTCCGCCGATGATCAAGTCCATATCCTCACCTCACCAAAGTCCACACGGCAGCTCCCACCAGCTCACCCAGTGTCAGGGCAAAGCCGGAGATGTCACCGTTCATGCCGTCCAGCTGGCGGAAGCCGTACCATACCGCCAGCCCATAGCCCGCTGCCGCTGCAAGCGGGGCGAAGCTGCGGTCCGTGACCAGCGGTACGGCGATCGCCGCCGCCAGCAGCACCGCCAGCGCCGCAGCATAGCCGCCGTGGCGGCCCATGGCGGCGTATTGGCTGGTGCCCATGGGCCGCAGCTTCAGTACCGCCAGTCCCGCACAGGCCCGTGTGGCCACCGGGATCAGCAGCAGCCCCCACAGGCTTTCGTCGGCGCTGCCGGAGAGGAATACGCTCCACTGGCACAGGGCCAGCAGCACCATGCCGATGACGGCGAAGGCTCCGCAGTGGGAGTCCTTCAGGATGCGCTGGCGGGTGGCCAGCTCCCGGCGGGACAGCACGGCGTCGCATACGTCCATGTAGCCGTCCAAGTGCATGAAGCCCGTCACCAGCCACGGGAGCGCCGCCATGAGGAAGGCGTACAGCCCGCCGATGGCGGCATGGCGCAGCAGCAGATACAGGCCCAGCCAGATGCCGCCCACCGCCAGTCCCACCAGCGGCAGGCACACCAGCATTTTCTCACGAGCCTTCTCGTTCCACCGCCGCAGGGGGCAGGGGATCACCAAAAACATCCCCCAGGCCATGGAAAACCCGTCCAGCCACTCACTCAAAGCGCCACGCTCCTTTCCACAGGCGGGGCAGTCCCGCCGTCAGCTCACATACCACGTCAAATTCCGCCGCCAGCCTGCGGCAGATCTCCGCAAGGCCCCGGTGGTACGTCTCCGTCCACGTCTCATAGGTCACGCCGTCCCGCCACAGCTCGTCGCAGACGCAGACAAAGTGGGCCGGGTGACGGCTGATGACCAGCAGTTCCTCCGCCGTGCGTCGGGGGGCTTCTCCGTCTGGCTCCGGGGCGGAGAACATCTGACAGGCCAGGCACGCCGTAATGCTGTCAAAAAGCACCGTCCCCGCCGGGGACACCCGCACCAGTGCCTCCGGCAGCTGCCGGCCCTGCTCAATGGTCTCAAAGCCCCAGCCGTCCCGCTCCGCCAGATGCCGCCGGACGATGGCACGGTCCTCTCCGTCTCTGGGCTCCAGCGTGGCCCAGTAGTACATGGGCGCCCCGGCGGAGAGCCGCCGGGCCATATGCTGGCCCATCATGCTCTTGCCGCTTTTGCTGCCGCCTAACAGAAGGATCCTCATGGCGTCACCGTAAAGCTGTCCTGCGCCCGGATGGGGGCCAGGTAGTCGTCCTCAATAGCTGCCTCCGGGAAGGTGGCCATGCCGTTCATGACGGCGCAGGCGGCCCGCAAGATCTGAAACATCACCGGGCAGCCGCTGCCCTCGCCCAGCCGCATCCCCAGCAGCAGACAGGGCTCCTGCCCCAGCTCCTGTGCGGCGATGCGGTAGCCGATCTCATAGGAGGCGTGGGAGAGGAACAGATACTCTCCCGCAGCGGGGCAGAGACGCACCGCCGTCAGCGCCGCCACGATGGAGATGTAGCCGTCCACCACCGCCGGGACATGGTTCTGGGCGCAGCCCAGAAAGGCCCCCGTCATGGCGGCCAGATCCAGCCCGCCCACGGCGGCCAGTACCCCCACCGGGTCGGCGGGGTCGGGGCGATGCAGGGCCAGCGCCCGGTCGATGACCTGTTTTTTCTTTTCAAAGGCCGCATCCGTCAGCCCGCCGCCCCGGCCGGTGACGGCCTGCGCCGGGGCGTGGGTCAGGGTTGCCAGCACCGCCGCCGAGGTGGTGGTGTTGCCGATGCCCATTTCCCCGATGCCCAGCGCCTGCACGCCGTCAGCGGCGGCCTGCGCCGCCAGCTCCATGCCGGTTTCCAACGCCTGAAGGGCCTGCTGCCGGGTCATGGCGGGCTCTCTGGCAATGTTGCCGGTAGAGCGGCGCACCTTCCGGTCCAGCACACCGGGGATGGGGCGATCCGTGTCGATGCCCATGTCCGCCACCACCACCTCGTTGCTGAAGTAGTGGGCCAGCGCCGACATCCCTGTCTTGTGGCGGGTCATGTTGATGACCTGCGAAAGAGTCACGGAGGTGGGGGCGGAGGAGATGCCCTCCGCCGTGACGCCGTTATCCGCCGCCAGCACCAGCACCCGGCACTTCTCGATATGGGGGCGCACCTGTCCGGTGATGCCCGCCAGCCGGATGGAGTAGTCCTCCAGCTTGCCCAGACTGCCGGGGGGCTTGGCCAGCTCCGCCTGACGGCGGCGGGCGGCGTCCATGATCTCCCGATCCGGGACGGTGACGGCCCCGCAGTACTGCTTCAATTCCTGATCTGTCATAGGTCACTCCTCGCTGAGATAGCCCTGCTGCGCCAGCCATGCAAGGGACGGGGCGCAGTCCTGATTTTCGATGGTCCATGTGGACGCCGGACACTGCTCCAGCAGCGCCGCCAGTATCTGCTGCATGAGGATCTCGCCATCCCCCAGACTGCTGTGGAGATCCCAATCCCCTAAATTGTTGTGCAGATGTACGTGCCGCAGGTAGGGGGCCATGGGCGCGATCCACTCCATGGGAGGTGTCCGGCTGGCGCAGGTATTGGCGTGGCCTACATCCAGACACAGGCCCAGCCGGGGATCGTCCACCTGACGGACGATGTCCGTCATCAGCTGCGGCGTCTCGTCCATGACGTTTTCCAGCGCCAGCACCATATCCTCCGGCACCTCCGGCAGGAACTCCCGCCAGAAGGCCACGGACTGCTCCGTGAACCACTCCGGAAAGTACACCAGCGGGATATAGCCGCTGTGGATCACCAGACGGCGGATGCCCAGCTGCCGGGCGGCGGACAAAGTCTGACGATAGCGCCGGGCCGTCACCTCCCGCACCAGCGGGTCCACGGCACAGGGAGCCAGTTCCGCAAACGGGGCGTGGAGCCAGAAATGGTCGATACCTGCCATCTTCTCCCGAACCGCCGGAAGGGTGGCGGGGTCGTCCAGCATGGGGGCGTAGCAGAAGTCCGTGACCTCCAGCCCCAGCCCCCATTTCCGGGCCAGCTCCGGGGCGTGGCTGTCCATGCCGGAGAGGTGTAAGCGCTGCCTGATATCCATAGGGTCCCTCCTGTTTTTTACTCACTTTCGCCATTATACACTATCTCCGCCGCATTTTCCAGTGGGTACGGCAGGGAAGTGCGCCGAAAAACCCCTGTCTGCGTGGCAGACAGGGGTTGGGGATCGCTTGATCAATACTGAGACAGCTGGGACTCCAGCGCCGGATTGGCCACCGTCCACTGGTAATCCTCCAGTCCGGTGTCCACCTCCGTCCACAGCAGCCATGTGGCCATGTCGGCGGTGCCGACCTGCCCCTCGCCGGGGCCCTGATGGGTCAGCGCCACCACGGCGGTGTGGTCCGCCTTCAGGGACACGGACTCGATACCCACCTCCACGGAGCCGGAGCTCACCGACTCCTGCACCAGCACCAGCGCATGGTCCTTGAAGAACGCATCGTCGTAGGCGGACAACTCCGGGTAGTCCGGCAGCTGGGCCGCCGAGGTGACGTACAGGGCGGAACTGACGTTGCCGTTATAGGTCAGCCGCAGCCGGTCCACCTGCCCCGGCACGTAGGAGCCGTCCTCCCGGACGGTGCCGTCGCCGGTGTCGCCCACGGTCTGGGTACCGCCGGGGGCGGCGGTGGGGGTGTCCGTCTTGGCGGGGGTATCGGGCGCATTGTTCTTTGTACCGCAAGCCGCTGCCACGATGCACAGGGACGCAGCCAGCGCCAGCGCCAACAGTCGTTTGCATTTCATGGGTTCTGCCTCCTTTCGCAGGGAGCGGGTCACTTCTGATCACTTTCCTCCGGGTCACGATCCGGCTGGGCTTCCTCCGGGGACTTTTCCTCCGGGGGCTGCGGCTCCTCCGGGGACGGCACCGGCTCGGATACGATGTGGATGTGCTTGGCAGGGGCCTCGATGACCTCCGGGGAGGAGGGACGGAACAGGGGCTGCTTCTCCTCGCGGGTAGCGCCGTAGTTGTCCACCGTCTCCGGGTCACGGCCCTCGATGATAGCCATCATCTCCTGACCGGTGATGGTCTCCTTCTTCAGCAGATAGGCGGCGATCTTGTCCAGCAGCCCCCGGTTCTCCTCCAGCATCCGTCTGGCATCCTCATGGCACTGACGGATGATGGCGATGACGGCACGATCTGCGGCGGCGTAGGTCTCCTGAGCGCAGCTCATGGAGTACGTGCCGTCCAGATACTGGTTCTGTACGCTGCCCAGCGCCATCATGTCGAACTCCTCGCACATACCGAACCGGGCCACCAGATTCCGGGCCATCTCCGTGGCCCGCTCGATGTCGTTGGCGGCGCCGGAGGTCATGGTGTGGCACACCACCTCCTCACTGGACCGGCCGGCCAGCAGCGTGCGGATCTCCGCCAGAATGTCCTCACGGGACATGAGGAACTTCTCCTCCTCCGGCAGGTGCAGGGTATAGCCCAGAGCGCCCTGCGTATGGGGGACGATGGTGATCTTGCTGACGGGCTGGGCGTTTTTCTGCTTGGCCGCCACCAGCGCATGGCCCACCTCATGATAGGCGATGATGCGCTTTTCCTCGTCGGTGATGACGGTACCCTTCTTCTCAGAGCCGGCAATGACGGTCTCGAAGGCCGCCAGCAGGTCATTCTGATTCACGGCGCTGCGGCCCAGCCGCACGGCCCGCAGGGCCGCCTCGTTGACAAGGTTCGCCAGATCTGCGCCCACGCAGCCGGCGGTGGCCTGAGCGATCTTCTCCAGATTCACGTCCTCGGCCAGATGGATGTTCCGGGTGTGGACCTGCAGGGTGGCCAGACGGCCCGCCAGATTGGGGCGGTCCACGGTGATGCGCCGGTCGAAACGGCCGGGGCGCAGCAGGGCCTTGTCCAGCACCTCCGGGCGGTTGGTGGCGCCCAGAACGATGATGCCCTTGCCGGGATCGAAGCCGTCCAGCTCCGCCAGCAGCTGGTTCAGGGTCTGCTCCCGCTCGTCGTTGCCGCCGCCGAAGCGACCGCCGTCACGGGATTTGCCGATGGTGTCGATCTCGTCGATGAAGATGATGCAGGGAGCCACCTTGGCGGCCTCCTTGAACAGGTCACGGACACGGGAGGCGCCTACGCCCACGAACATCTCCACAAAGTCCGAGCCGGAGATGGAGAAGAAGGGGACGTTGGCCTCGCCGGCCACGGCCTTGGCAAGCAAAGTCTTGCCGGTACCGGGAGAGCCCACCAGCAGAGCGCCCTTGGGCAGTCTTGCACCGATGGCCGTGTACTTCTGGGGGTTGTGGAGGAAGTCGATGATCTCCTCCAGCGACTCCTTGGCCTCGTCCTGACCGGCCACGTCCTTGAAGGTAACACCGGTGGACTTCTCCATATACACCTTGGCGTTGGATTTGCCCACGCTGCCGATGCCGCCGATGCCGCCGTTTTTGGCCATGATCCGCATCACCAGCATGAACAGGGCCGCGAGGACGATCACAGGAAGGACATAGGTGATCATGAACTCCAGAATGGGGCTCATCTGCGTCTGGACGGGGCTGGTGTACTTGACGTTGTGCTCCTCCAGCAGAGGCAGGAGACTGGCGTCATTGAGAGCGGTGGTATACAGGATCAGAGGCGTTTTCTCGCTCTGGGTATAGCTCTTGGGTTCCTTGTTCTTATCGGTGGCCTCCTCGGTGTAGACGTAGCCGTCCACGGGGGTGGCATACAGGACGCCGTTCTCGATCTTCAGCTCCGCCACCTGATCCTCCTGAATGAGGTCGATGAGCTGGCTGTACGGGATCTCATGGCTGCTGGCCCGCTTGGTGAGATTGTTGCTGTAAGCGTTGATATAGTTGAACACCACCGTCAGCACCAGCGCCCAGATGATGAGGGTCACCACCCCCCGCATATTGCGGTTGCGGTTCTGGTTATTTTTCTGGTCTTTCTTGTTGTTGGGATCCATGTCGGTCTCCTTCCATGCAGCCCCGCCGGGCGGGGCGCAGAAGTGCTTTAATTTTCGTGTAGTATATCACAATTCAGGTATCTTCACAAGGCAAGCGGCTGGAATTTTCCTGTAAAATTTCTATGAATGGCGCTTTATCTCCCGGCCAGAGTATGGTATACTGAAACCAATTATGTATGCATTGCGAGGAAAATTCCTATGAGAGACAACGAACAGAGACGGCCGGAGGCAGAGGCGGACGGCATCATCGAGGGCCGCAACGCCGTGATCGAGGCCCTGCGGGCCGGAACGACCATGGATAAGATCTATCTGGCCAAGGGGGAGACGGACAAGACCTTGGGCCACATCGCCTCCAAGGCACGGGCTCAGGGCATCGTGGTGGTGGAGGCCGACCGGCGGAAGCTGGACGGCATGAGCCGCACCCACGCCCATCAGGGGGTCATTGCGCTGGCCGCCGTGCGGGAGTATGTGACGGTGCAGAGCCTGCTGGACGCTGCCGCCGCCAAGGGGGAGCTGCCGCTGCTGGTGGTCTGCGATGAGATCTCCGACCCCCACAATTTGGGGGCCATCCTCCGCACCGCCGAGTGCGCCGGAGCCCACGGGGTCATCATCCCCAAGCGCCGCAGCGCCGGTCTGACGGCCATTGTGGCCAAGACCTCCGCCGGGGCCGTCAGCTATATGCCGGTGGCACGGGTGGCCAATATCCCGTCCCTGCTGAAGGATCTGAAAAAGCAAGGCATCTGGGTGTTCGGCACTGCCGCCGAGGGAACGACCCGGCTCTATGACGCCGATCTCAAGGACCCGGCGGCCATTGTCATCGGCTCCGAGGGCGACGGCATGAGCCGGCTGGTGGCGGAGAACTGCGACTTTCTGGTGAGCATCCCCATGCGGGGGAGGATATCTTCCCTGAACGCATCGGCGGCGGCTGCCATCCTGCTGTATGAGGCGGTGCGGCAGCGCACCGTGTGAGGACCCGGAGCATCTAAAAGAGAGGTACCATGGAACACCGAGAGGATCACAACGAAATACCGGAGTTTACTCTGGAGGATATTCTGGCGGAGTTCGGCAGCGGCAGCGACCTGTACCGGACGGAGGATCTGCCTGCGGAGGAAAACTCCCCGGAGACTGCTCCGGCAGAAGCCCCTGCTCAGCAGGAAGCTTCCGCAGAGCCGGAGCCCCACGCTGAACCGGAGACCTCTGCTGCGGCGGAGCTCCCCAGAAAACCGGAGGGACTGCGGTTCACCCCCGGCGCCGACCCGGTGGATATGGATTTCCCGGCGGAGGTGCTGGAGGAGGTATTTTCCTCCGGCGGCCCGCTGCTGCCGGAGGAGGACCAGCCCCCCGAGACACAGATCATCCACTTCCCGCACCAACCGGTACCGGAGGAGAACGGGAAACCGGCGGCGGAGACCACTGCCACGGAAGCATCTTCGGAGGAGAACGCCCCGGAGGAGAAACCGGCGGAGGAGCCGCAGGAAACGCCGGAACCGCAGGAAACGCCGGAGCCGCAGGAAACGCCGGAACCGCAGGAGGCACCTAAAGTCTCCTTGGAGCAGATCATGAACGACACCGTTTCCTCCGTGCTGGAGGAGCAGGAGGACGGTATTCTGGAGGAGCGTCCGCCCCTGCGGGAGGTGCTGCGGCACTGGTGGGAGAAGCTGACAAGGCCCCGCAGCGCCGCCCCCATCCCGCAGGATACGGAGACCCTGTGGGAGCAGCCGCAGGAGCCTCAGCCGGAGCCGGAACCCGATCCGGAGCCGGATATGGACGTGGCCGTCCGGGCCGAGAAGCGCCGCTGCGCCCGCTTAAAACGCCAGTGCTGGTGCGTACTGCCGGAGGCGGTGCTGCTGACGGTGCTGTCCGTGCTGGACGGGCTGGGGCTGTATATCCCCCGGCTGTGGGCGGCATTGCCCGTGCTGCGGGGGATCATCCCCGGCGGATCGCTGCTGCTGGCACTGGCCCTGTCGGGCCGGGTCTGGCGCAGCGCCCGCAAGCAGCTGTCCCAGCGCCGCATCACCTGCGAGGCGGCGGCGCTGCTGGCATCGCTGGTGTGTTTGGGGGACTGCGTCTACGCCGCCTTGGGCTACGGGGAGCAGCTGCCGCTGGCGGCCGTCCCGGTCATCTCCCTGCTGCTGTGTCTGTGGGGCCAGCTGCTGGCGGCCAAAGCCCGGCTCGCAGGCTTCCGGCTGGCCGATCTGGGGGGTGAGCCGCCCTACAACGTATCCGTGACCCCCGCCGGGGCCTGCAAGCAGCAGGGAACGGCGGAGGGCTTCTACCGGCTCTCCCACCAGCCGGATGTCTCCTATCGCTGGCAGATCATCCTGACACCGCTGGCGCTGGCCGCTGCCTCCATTCTGGCGGCGGTGGTGTGCTTCGGCGGGGAGGGGCAGCCGGTGCGGCCACTGTGGATCTGGTCGGCATTGCTGTCCGGCGGACTGCCGCTGGCTCTGCCGGTGGCGGGAACACTGCCCCTGTCATCGCTGAACCGGCGTCTGAACCGCAGCGGCAGCGCCGTGGCGGGCTATGCCGGGGCCTCCGCCATCACCGCCGCCCGGCGGATGGTGGTGACGGATGACGACCTGTTCCCACCGGGAACGGTGAGCCTCAACGGACTGAAGCTGTACGGCGAGGAGATCGGCAAGGTGGTGTCCTATGCCGCCACGGCGGCACAGGCCGCCGGAAGCCAGCTGACGCCGCTGTTTGACCAGCTGCTGGCCAGCGAGGGCGGCACCCACCTGCATTTGGAGGACCTGCGTTTTTACGAGGACGGCGGCATCGGCGGTACCATCCGTGGGGAATCTGTCACCATGGGCAGCGCCTATTTTATGAAAAAGCACCATGTGTCCCTGCCCCGTGACCTGAAGCTCAAGACCGGCGTTTTTCTGGCGGTGGACGGTCAGCTCATCGCCATCTTTGCCATTAAATACCAGCCCTCCCGCAACGTGGAGTGGGCGCTGCGGGCCATGCGCCGCAACCGCATCACTCCGGTGCTGGCCACCCGCAGCGCCAACATCACTCCGGCGCTGCTGAAGCGGAAATTCCGGCTGGACGCCCGGCCCCTGTACCCGGATATCTCCACCCGTCTGGCCCTGTCGGAGCTGACGGAGGGCCGTGGCCGGCCCCACGCCATCATCTACCGGGACGGGCTGATGGCCTTTGCCGAAACGGTCATCGGCAGCCGCCGGATGCGGCGTGCCGTCCGGGACGGAACGGTGCTGTCGTGGATGGGCGGGCTGTCGGGCCTGCTGCTGGCGTATTATTTCACCTCCGTGGGGGCCTTTGCCGCTCTGTCGGCCCTGAATTTCCTGTGCTTTTTGCTGCTGTGGCTGCTGACGGTGCTGCTGCTGGCAGGACTGGTGCGCCACTACTGATACCATTCCATACCCATGCCGGGAGAGCCGTTGAGCCTCCCGGCATTTTCCACAAAAAAGACGCTGAAAGTTGTATTTGTCAAGTGCAAAAAAATAGTATATACTTTTCTCATTGACTGGCTGCGCCGGACGGCGCATTCGCACCAAACGAAGGGAGAATACTGTATATGACTGCCAATGACATTCGCAACATCTGCCTGCTGGGTCACGGTGGCTCCGGCAAGACGACGCTGGCCGAGCAGATGCTCTTCATGACCAAGGGGACTGATCGTCTGGGCCGTACCGCCGACGGCAACACCGTCTGCGACTACGACGCCGAGGAGATCAAGCGCCAGATCTCTATTTCCTTGGCTTTTGCCCCGGTCAAATATAAGGGCGTCCGCATCAACGTCATGGACGCTCCCGGCAACTTTGATTTCTCCGGTGAGGCTGTTTCCGCCATCCGTGCCGCCGAGTGCGCCGTGCTGGTGGGCGCCGCCAAGGACGGCCTGTCCGTGGGTATGGAGCGCAGCTGGAAGCTGCTGGGCAAGAAGCCCCGCATGATCTTCGTCAATCGCACCGACGAGGACAACAGCGACTATCAGGCCTGTCTGGATGCTCTGAAGGGCAAGTTCGGCCAGTCCGTGGTTCCCATTGTGGCCCCGGTCATTGACGGCAACAAGAAGGTCACGGGCATCGTGGACCTGCTGCATAACACCGCTTACGAGGTCAAGGGCGGCAAGGCCGCTGCCTGCGCCATTCCCGCCGATATGGCCGACGAGGTGGAGGCCCTGCGCTCCGAGCTGATGGAGGCCGCCGCCGGCTCTGACGAGGAGCTGATGGAGAAGTTCTTCGACACCATGGAGCTGTCCGCCGAGGACATGGCCCGCGGCCTGAAGCTGGGCGTCCGGGACGGCAGCGTTTGCCCGGTGCTGTGCGGCTCCGCCGTCACCGGTCTGGGCGTGGAGATGCTGATGCAGACCATTCTGGATCTGGTCCCCGTGGCCACGGATATGCCCGCCGAGACGGCGCAGGATGACGACGGCAACGACGTCGAGGTGGCCTGCGATCCCAACGGCCCCACCGCTGCCATCGTCTTTAAGACCATCTCCGATCAGTACGGCAAGTACTCCATGGTGAAGGTGCTCCGTGGCAGGATCACCAGCGATATGGCCCTGTATAACCCCGCCACCGGCAACACCGAGAAGCTGGGCCGCCTGTACATCATGAAGGGCAAGAAGGGCGAGGAGGTCAAGGAGATCTGCTGCGGCGACATCGGCGCCATCGGCAAGATGGATAAGGTCAAGACCGGCAACACCCTGTGCGACCCCAAGCACATCGTGCGTCTGTGCGGCATGGACTATGCCCAGCCCTGCTACAGCCGTGCCATCTCCCCCAAGACCAAGCAGGAGGTGGAGAAGCTGGGTACCGGCCTCAACAAGCTCAACGAGGAGGATCCCACCTTCCACGTGGTCAACAACGCCGAGACCCACCAGACCGTGATCTCCGGCGCCGGCGATATCCAGATCGACGTGCTGTGCTCCAAGCTCAAGACCCGCTTCGGCGTGGATGCCGAGCTGTCCGCTCCCAGAGTGGCTTACCGTGAGAAGATCCGTTCCACCGTCCGCAAGCAGGGCCGCTATAAGAAGCAGACCGGCGGCAGCGGCCAGTTCGGTGACGTGCATATCATCTTCGAGCCCCAGACCGAGCAGGAGGATATGATCTTCGCTGAGAACGTGTTCGGCGGCTCCGTGCCCAAGAACTACTTCCCCGCCGTGGAAAAGGGCCTGCGTGAGAGCTGCCTGCACGGCGTGCTGGCGGGCTATCCCGTGGTGTACCTGAAGGCGACGCTGGTGGACGGCTCCTACCACCCGGTGGACTCCTCCGAAATCGCTTTCAAGCTGGCCGCCAATCTGGCCTTCAAGGCCGCTCTGCCTGAGGCCAAGCCCGTGCTGATGGAGCCCATCGGTGAGCTGAAGGTCACGGTGCCTGACAACTACGTGGGCGATGTCATGGGCGACCTGAACAAGCGCCGGGGCCGTGTCATGGGCATGAATCCCACCGGCGACGGCGAGACCGTGCTGGAGGCCGAGGTCCCCATGGCCGAGATGATGAGCTACGCCATCGATCTGCGGTCCATGACCCAGTCCCGTGGTACCTTCACCTTCAACTTCGTCCGCTACGAGGATTGCCCCGCTGCGGCGCAGGAGAAGGCCATTGCCGAGGCCAAGGCTCTGGCCGAAGCCGAATAAACTGACATCCAAAGCCAAGACCTCCGGCGAAGCCGGAGGTCTTGTGGGCTTGCCCGCGTATGCCTTCTGGCAGGCATTGAGGATATAAACTATGAACTATCGCATCATTTTCCATACGACGGGCAAGGTCCTGCTGGCGGAGGCGGGGCTGCTGGCCCTGCCGCTGCTGGTATCGGTGCTGTATCACGAGCGCTGCGCCTGGGCGGTGCTGGCTTCCATGGCCGCGGCGGCGGTGATCGGCGGACTGCTTACGCTGCTGGCCCGGCCCCGCCGCCATACGTTCTTCAATCGGGAGGGCTACATCATTGTGGCCCTGGCGTGGGTGCTGCTGTCGGCGGTGGGGGCGCTGCCCTTCTGGTTCAGCCGGGAGATTCCCTCCTATGCCGACGCGTTTTTCGAGACGGTCAGCGGCTTCACCACTACGGGTGCGTCTATTCTGACGGACGTGGAAGCCATGAGCCACGGGCTGCTGTTCTGGCGCAGCTTTACCCATTGGGTGGGCGGCATGGGCGTGCTGGTGTTTATCACCATGATCTCCGGCAGCTCCGACCGGTCCATGAACATCCTCAAGGCGGAAATGCCCGGCCCCGTGGTGGGTAAGCTGACCCCCCGCACCCGGGACACCGCCCGGGTGCTGTACCTGCTGTATTTTCTTATCACGGCGGTGCTGGTGGGGATGCTGCTGCTGGGCGGCATGCCCCTGTTCGACAGTCTGGTCCACGCCTTCGGCACCGTGGGCACCGGCGGCTTCGGCATCAAGGCCGACTCCATCGCCTCCTACTCCCCGTATATCCAGGGGGTCATCACCGTTTTCATGATCCTCTGCGGCATCAACTTCAACCTGTATTATCTGCTGCTGCTGCGCCAGTGGCGGTCGGTTCTGCGCAGCGACGAGCTGTGGACCTATCTGGGGCTGGTGGTCGTGGCCACCGGCGTGATCACCCTGGACCTGCGGGGAGTGTACGGCGGCCTGGGCACCTGCCTGCGGCAGGCGGCGTTTCAGGTGGGCTCCGTCATCACCACCACCGGCTATGCCACGGCGGACTTCAACGTCTGGCCGGGGCTGTCCCGGGCAATTTTATTTGCGCTGATGTTTATCGGCGGCTGCGCCGGGTCCACTGCCGGCGGCCTGAAGGTGTCCCGGGCCATGATCCTGCTGCGGACCATCCGCCGGGAGATCAATCGCCTGGTCCACCCCCGGCGGGTCACTGCCGTCCGCTGCGACGGCAAGGCCCTGGGCAGCGAGGTCCAGCGGGGCGTCAGCATCTACTTTGCCCTGTACTGCCTGTGTATTCTGGTGGCATTCCTGTGCCTCAGCGGCGAGCCCTTCACCCTGGAAACGAATCTGTCGGCGGTGGTGTCCTGCTTCAACAATGTGGGCCCCGGCCTGGGGGCGGTGGGTCCCGCCGGAAGCTATGCGGACTATTCCGTTCTGTCAAAGCTGCTGCTGTCCATGGCCATGCTCATGGGCCGGTTGGAGATCTATCCCATGCTGGTGGCGCTGTCCCCCTCCGTCTGGCGCAAGGATTAAGAAGAAAAGTTCTGTATAAATCATATGCTCCCCCTGTGAGAGACGGCGGAACCCTGCGGCCTCTCATAGGGGGAGCATTGTCATTTTTATTTCAGATATTTCTTCAGATACTGCCCTGTGTAGGACTGGGGGCACGCTGCCACGGTCTCCGGGGTGCCGGCGCACACCAGCGTACCGCCGCCGGAGCCGCCCTCGGGCCCCAGGTCGATGATCCAGTCGGCGGATTTGATCACGTCCAGGTTGTGCTCGATGACCAGCACCGTGTTCCCGGCGTCTACCAGCCGCTGCAAAACCTCCAGCAGCTTTTTCACGTCGTCGGAGTGCAGGCCGGTGGTGGGCTCATCCAGGATATAGAAGGTGCGGCCCGTGGCCCGGCGGGACAGCTCCGTGGCCAGCTTCACCCGCTGGGCCTCGCCGCCGGACAGCGTGGTGGAGGACTGGCCCAGCTTCACATAGCCCAGGCC
>ENA-OUQM01000996-OUQM01000996.1-human-gut-metagenome-genome-assembly--contig:-NODE-996-length-16774-cov-10.031641_pt1 | contig 16774 bp, 16 predicted proteins | sample MGYA00237949_ERZ548830 | MGnify/ENA primary metagenome ERZ548830 (study PRJEB26490, sample SAMN05194706) | human gut metagenome | biome: terrestrial biome; feature: human-associated habitat; material...
TTGCCATTTAGTACCATAAAAGTGTAGTTGTTAGAGAGTAATTAACTCTAACATCTACACTTATTTTATTATAATAAGGGAAGTAGTTGGTATGACATATTGCCATTAGGATTTTCACATCCGTGAATGAAACCGTCAGCCATCCCCTTATTATAAACATTCATTTAAGCAGGTTGAAACTCGCAGGAGCTTTCGCGTAACGAACTAAACTGAATCATAATAAGTGTAGATGGGATAAACAACTGCAATTCTATAAAAAGAAAAGGAGTATATTATGATCAGCGTAGGAATTGATGTATCAAAAGGGAAAAGTACAGTATGTATTTTGAAACCATATGGAGAGATTGTTAGTAAGCCTTTCAATATTACCCATACCCAAAAGGATTTAAGCGAATTATCTTCCATGCTTTTCAGACTAAATGATGAAGTCAAAATCGTTATGGAAGCAACCGGAATTTATCATCTTCCAGTTCTTACATATTTACAGGAAAAAGGATTTTTTGTTTCTGTAATTAATCCGTATCTTATGAAAAGTTATCGTAACGAAAGTCTGCGAAAAGCCAAAACCGACAAGATTGATTCCCGTATCATTGCTAATTATGGAATTGATCATTGGTTTAAAATGAAAGAATTTCAAACTTCTGGAGAGATTTATGAAGAGTTGAAGTTGCTTGGACAGCAATATCGGCATTATATGAAGCTTCATCTTTTATCTCTCGCTGAATTGACCCATCTTTTAGATTTGACCATGCCTGGAATAAAGAATCTTCTTGCAAGTTGGAATGAAACAAATCGGAAAGATAAAAGAAGTGATTTTGTGGAACGTTTTTGGCATTATGATGTAATAACATCTATGTCTGAACAGGAATTTACTGAAGAGTATATACTTTGGGCAAAAGAAAAGAAATACGTCCCAAGCCAGGAAAAAGCCAAAGTTATATACACCCTGGCTCAGGAAAGTATTCCCACATTACCTTCAGAAACCTCATCGGTCAAAATGCTGGTGACTGAAGCAGTTCGGGTGCTCAAGGAAGTTGATGCAACCCTTGGTCTAATTTTATCACGGATGCAGGAAATAGCCAAGACTTTGCCAGAATATTCGGTTGTAAGAGAAATGGGTGGAGTGGGAAATACATTAGCCCCAAAGTTAATTGCAGAAATAGGAGATGTTCGCAGATTTCGCAACGGGAAGGCATTGGTTGCATTCGCAGGAATTGATCCACCACCGTATGAATCTGGTCAATTTGTAGGTTGTAATAGGAAAATCTCGAAACGTGGTTCAGCATCATTGCGCAAAGTAGGATACGAAACAATGAGAAGTTTAAAAATGCGTTCCAGACCAGAAGATCCGGTTTACCGATATGTTGTAAAAAAGGAATCAGAAGGTAAAAGTAAAAAATCAGCAAAGATAGCCGGATTAAATAAGTTTTTACGCATTTATTATGCTCGAGTAACCGAACTATATAAAAATATATAATCTTATATAAAATAAATAATTTTTTAGACTGCCAATCAGACAGTCTATTTGTGGTACGCAAATATATTTTGTGACAGAAAATAAAAAAGATAAAAATAATTATTGACTTTTCTTAGCAGGTTTCATTCGTAAGGCATTCGACACACACGGAATAAAAAGTAGAAAGCCGTTCCAGTGAATGTGAAGAAGGTGTTGGAAATAGTTAAGCGTCAAAATTATGCGTTGGGTTTTCGAAATTTGCCTGTTTGAGCCGAATGGCGAGTTGCAAATTTCGGAAGCCCGTTTTTAGCATAATTTTGACGCTTTAGTATTTCCCACCGACGGAACCTGAACAGGAACGGCTTCCTACTTTTTATGCAGGTCCGGGTAGTCATGCCTTCCTGAATTAAATCCCAATTTTATGCACCTTCTCATCATCCGTAATAAATATCGCCTCCACTCCATCCATACTCTGGATCAGTTCCATTCCTTTCTCGTATCCCAGTAGAAAGCAGGTTGTGCTAAGTGCATCTGCTTTTGTAGAAGAGTCAGTGATGATCGATACGCTGTAAAGATTGTTCTCGCACGGATATCCGGTTCGTGGATCCAGGATGTGATGATATAGTTTTCCGTTTTTCTTAAAATACCGTTCATAGATTCCGGAAGTTACAACTGTCTGATCTTTTAACTGTACAGAGGTGATAGCTTCACCGGATTCATCGAAAGGTTTCTGGATTCCGATGTTGTATTTGCTTCCGTCGGGTTTGGTGCCGATGACATCAACGTTTCCTCCAAGATTGATGATCGCATGTTTTATCCCTTGCTTTTTGAGATATGTTTTCACCTGGTCGGCAATGTATCCTTTGGCGATGGCTCCCAGATCGATGCCGGCTTCGGGATCTTCCAGTGTAACGGTGTTATCCTGAATGTCGACCTTTGTGTAATCAACGTGGCTTACGGCCTGGGCAATGGCATCGGAAGATGGAACCGTTGGTTTATCTGCCTTGAAATCCCAGAGAGCCGATACCGGTTCAATGGTGAGATCAAAGGCACCGCCGGAAAGTTCGCTGTAATGGATACCCTCCCGAATAAGATTGGCCGTTTCGGAAGAGACAGTGAAGGGCTGACCGTTTGCGTGGTTTAATTTATAAAGTTCACTGTCTGTATTGGTGGTGGAGAACATTGTGTCATATTTTTCGCAAAGTTTCTTCAGACCATCCAGAATACTTTCATCTGCAGGATCAAGGATCTGGATCTTGATGACAGTGTCAAAGAGCATGTCGGTATAAGTAAGATCCTGATCGGTCTGTGTACTGCTTTTTGCGCCGGAGCATCCGGTCAAGAGAAGAGCAGAGGCAGTGAGAACCGCACTGAGTTTTTTTATGATATTATTTTTTTTACATTTCATAATACTAATAACCTCGTAGTTGATGATTTTCTATCATGTATTTACATAACTTGTAGTATAACATGAAAAAAAACAGATGCAAACCAAACATATTTTCTTTTTTGTTGAATGGGACAATTTCTTGTGATAGAATAGTACCGTTAGTAGACAAGGAGAGAACGTATGAATTGGAAGAAAAAAGATGCGGTTCTTATATTGACAGTTCTTTTGATTGCCGGTGCAGCTTTCGGTGTACATGAATTTGCCGGCGGGGATGGAGCTGATACCGTGACTGTGAAGGTGGATGGTAAGGTGACAGGAACCTATCCGCTCGCAAAGGATCAAAAGATTAGGATCAATGGCGGTACGAATATACTTACGATAAAGAACGGAAAAGCGAAGATGACAGATGCAGACTGTCCGGATCAGTTGTGTGTACATCAGAAAGCAGCTTCAAAGAATCATGAGAGCATTATTTGTCTGCCGAATAAAGTAGTGGTTGAGGTAGACGGAAGTGAAGAAAGTGAATTCGATGCAGTGGCAAATTAGGAGGGACATTGTGAAGAATAGAGTGGCATATTTTGGAGTGTTTACGGCACTGGCGCTGATATTCAGCTATGTGGAGACGCTGATCCCTATCAATTTCGGAATCCCGGGAGTGAAGCTCGGGCTTGCGAATCTGGTGATCGTGATCGCATTATATAAGATGAAGCTGACGGAGGTATATCTGTTGTCTGTGGTCAGAGTACTACTGTCAGGATTCATATTTGGAAATTATTTCAGTATCATTTACAGCCTGGCCGGTGGATTGTTAAGTCTGACGGTAATGGCACTCTTGAAGAAGAGCAAAGGATTCAGTGTGATGGGAATCAGTGTGGCGGGCGGAGTGTTCCACAATGTGGGACAGCTGATCGTTGCAATGCTTGTGGTGGAGACATTCAGTGTCGGTTATTATTTCTCGGTGCTTCTGGTCGCAGGACTGATTACCGGACTGGTGATCGGGATCGTGTCGGCGGAAATGTTGAAGAGAATTAAGAATATACAGTTTTGATGGAGGAACTATGATTACATATATACGTGGAATTCTGGAAGGAATGGAAGAAGACAAAGTCATTGTAGATGTCGGCGGTGTCGGATATGGAATCTACATGGCAGGGACCGCAATGGGCAGGCTTCCGGCTCTTGGAAAAGAAGTAAAGATCCACACACATCTGCATGTTAAGGAAGATCTGATGCAGTTGTATGGTTTCCTTACCAGGGATGAACTCCGTGTGTTCCGGCTTCTGATCGGTGTCAGCGGGATCGGACCGAAAGGCGGTCTTGGGATTCTTTCGGCACTCGGACCCGATGATCTGAGATTTGCGGTTGCGTCGAATGATGTAAAGGCAATACAGGCGGCACCGGGAATCGGTAAAAAGACGGCGGAGAAGCTGATTCTGGAATTAAAAGACAAGTTGAAGCTGGAGGATGCGCTTGAGAATGCTGCGAATGCAGTGCAGAATACGGCAGATACATCTGCAGGCATGGCAAATGAGATGACAGGAGAAGCGGTACAGGCACTGGTTGCACTCGGGTATGGCAATACCGAGGCATTAAAAGCAGTCAGACAGGTAGAGATTACGGAAGAAATGAGTGTGGAAGATGTTCTCCGTCAGTCTCTGAAATATATGTTGTAGAAGGTAAGGCAGACAGATGAGCAGAAGAATTATGACGACTGAGAATCTGGAAGAAGATGTCAGGATCGAGAATCATTTAAGACCTCAGCTTCTGGAAGATTACATTGGTCAGGCAAAAGCAAAAGAAATGCTGAAGATTTATATTGAAGCGGCAAAGGCGAGGGGCGAGGCACTGGATCATCTTTTGTTCTATGGACCTCCGGGACTTGGAAAGACGACACTTGCGGGAATCATTGCCAATGAGATGAATGTAAATATGAAGATCACATCAGGACCGGCGATCGAAAAGCCGGGAGAGATGGCGGCAATCCTGAATAACCTGCAGGAAGGGGATGTCCTTTTTGTAGATGAGATCCACCGCCTGAACCGTCAGGTGGAGGAAGTGCTGTATCCGGCAATGGAAGACTATGCGATCGATATTATGATCGGAAAGGGCGCTTCGGCAAGATCGATCCGTCTGGATCTCCCAAAATTCACCCTGGTAGGGGCAACGACAAGGGCAGGTATGCTGACAGCGCCTTTGCGGGACCGCTTCGGTGTGGTGACCAGGATGGAATATTATACGGTCGAAGAACTGAAGATGATCATTTTACGTTCGGCAAAGGTTCTGGAAGTCGGGATTGATGAAAATGGTGCATATGCGATGGCGAGACGTTCGCGGGGGACTCCGAGACTTGCCAATCGTCTGTTAAAGCGTGTCCGGGATTTTGCCCAGGTGAAATATAACGGCTACATCACAGAAGAAGTGGCGGATTATGCACTGGATCTTCTGGATGTGGATAAGGAAGGTCTGGATCAGACGGACAGAGGGATCCTTCTGGCTATGATCGGGAAATTCGGCGGCGGCCCGGTCGGATTGGAGACGCTTGCGGCATCGATCGGAGAAGATCCGGGTACGATTGAGGATGTATATGAACCATATCTGTTGAAGAATGGGTTTATTCAGAGAACTCCAAGAGGAAGAGTCGTGACGGATGTGGCATATGCCCATCTGGGAATTTGTAAGGAAAATGAATAAAATAGTTGGTTTTTCTTACAGATTAGTTTATAATAGTTATCAGAAATTATGAAAGTTCGAGGAGGCTTCTTATGGCATCATCAAAAAACTATACAGAAGTATTAATAGGAGGAAAGGTTTTTACTTTAAGTGGATTTGAAAGTGAAGACTATTTACAGAAAGTTTCTACATATCTGAACCATAAGCTGGACGAATGCAGCAATAGTGAGGGATATCGCAAGCAGAGCGCAGAGACCAGAAGTATTCTGTTGGCGCTGAACATTGCGGATGATTACTTTAAGGCGAAGAAGCAGGGCGGTACACTGGAAAGTGATATCGAGGCAAAAGATAAAGAGATGTATGACTTAAAGCATGAACTGATATCCGTTCAGATCAAGCTGGAGAATGCAGAGAAAGCGATGGACAAGCTGAAGGAAGAGAATAAGGAACTTCAGATGAAGATCGTACAGCTGGAAACAGAGATTAAGAATAATAAGTAAGAATTAGGCTGTCGTATGACAGCCTTTTTTACAAGTTTGGAATAAAAAGAAAGAGTTGAAAAAGACAGGATAGGATACTATGAACAGAGATGTAGAGATATTAGCTCCGGCAGGGTCGATGGAGTGTCTGCGGGCAGCGGTGGCCGCAGGTGCGGATGCAATATACCTTGGCGGTACAAAATTTGGGGCGAGAGCATATGCACAGAATCTTTCGGAAGAAGATCTGGTGCAGGCAATTGAATATGTGCATATTCATGGAAGAAAGATTTATATGACGGTGAATACACTCCTGAAAGACAGGGAACTGAATGAACTGTATGCGTACCTGCTTCCTTATTACAAGGCAGGACTGGATGGAGTGATTGTACAGGATATCGGTGCGGTTAAGTTTATAGGAGAATATTTTCCTGAAATGCCGGTGCATGCCAGTACACAGATGACGATCACCAATACACTTGGAGCAGACTTCTTAAAAAGATACGGAATTACGAGAGTTGTACCGGCAAGAGAACTTTCTTTAAAGGAAATCCGTGATATGAAGAAACAGACAGGACTGGAGATGGAATGTTTTGTACACGGAGCCCTTTGCTATTGTTATTCCGGACAGTGTCTGCTAAGCAGCATGATTGGTGGACGAAGTGGCAACAGGGGACAGTGTGCGCAGCCATGTCGTCTGCCTTATCAGACAGAAGGAAAGAAACCGGCGGATCTTATGAGTCTGAAAGACTTGTGCACAATTGACATTTTACCGGAACTGATCGATGCCGGGATTGATTCGTTTAAAATAGAAGGAAGAATGAAGCAGCCGGAATATGTATATACGGTTGTAAAAATGTATCGTAAATATGCAGATCAGTATCTTAAACTTCAGAAAGAAGGCAAAGGAAAATCCTCGTATCATGTATCAGAGGCAGACAAAAGAGAGTTACTTGCAACTTATCAGAGACGTGGTTATTGTGAAGGCTACTATTATCAGCATAACGGCAAGGACATGGTATCTTTGAAGCGTCCAAAGAATGGAAGAGATGGAAGTGCAGAGGAAAAGCCATGGCAGGATATAAAAGTACAAGAAAAAATTAATGGTATTTTAACACTTTCTGTCGGAAACCGTGCTAAACTAACAGTATCATGCGGTGATGTTACTGTAGAATGTATCGGACAGGAAGTGCAGGCGGCACAGAAGCAACCGTTAGATCCGGCAAGAATCGAAAAGCAGATGCGCAAAACCGGTAATACAGAGTTTACATTTGATAATCTGGAGATTCTGATTGAAGGAAATGTATTCCTCCCGATGCAGGCATTGAATGAACTGCGAAGAGAAGGTATTGAAGAACTGACGGAGCAGATACAGATGCAGTATAGACGGGAAGAAGCCGGTTGTGGAATGAAAACAGCAACAGCGGGATTCGATAGCGATGCGGATGGTGTAACAGAAACAGCAGGCAAAAAAGAATGCTGTATATCTGCAAGTGTACAGAACAAAGCTCAGCTTGATACAGCGGTAAACAGCAAAATCCGGTACATCTATCTGGAGGAGGATGTAGAATTTGAACGGGAAGACGGTGTACAGTATTTCCTTGCCATGCCATATATTTTCAGAGAGAATACGATCAAAAGATATGAAAAAATGTATACAGAGATCGAGAAAAAATATGATGGTATTCTGATCCGGAACTGGGAAAGCTATGCGTGGCTGAAACGGCATGAATATCAGAAAGAAATCCGCAGTGATTATAACCTTTATATATTTAATCGGAAGACAAAAGAGGAATTGAGACGATTGGGAATTGTCCGGGGAACGGCATCAGTGGAATTGAATGACCGTGAACTGGCAAGAATTGGAATAGAGGAGCAGGTGTTTATCGCATATGGTTATCAGCCGGTGATGATCAGTGCAGGGTGTATCCAGAAGACCAGTGCTTCCTGTGATGGAAAAGGCGGTGTACTTTCGATTTCGGATCGTTATCAGAAGAAGTTTGCAGTCAGACGATATTGCAGAGACTGCTATAATGTGATGTATAATTCGGCTCCGCTGTTCCTGGCCGATAAGGCAGAAGAGGTACATGCATTGGCACCCGCAGAATTACGTCTGGACTTTACGACAGAAAGCAGCGGACAGGTGAAAGAGATCTGTCATGCATATACGCTCGCATTCGAAAAAGGGTGTAAGACAGAACCTCCGATGCAGGACTATACAAGAGGACATTTTAAAAGAGGAGTAAAGTAGGTGAAGAGTTGGTAAATATAATTGTACAGTTATCAAAATATCTGATGATTCTGATGATCACAGTGTATACATATCTGTGCTTCAGCATTTTCGGGTATTATGATCCGGATAAAAAGAAACGGTGTCTCAGAAAGCAGAATGTGTTGATGTTCGTGATGCATCTGACAGCATTTCTCGTGATGTATCTGGAAAAAAAGGACACAAAGATTCTGGCGTTATATCTGATGCAGGTAACGCTTCTTGGAGGAACCATCCTGTTATATAGTTTTATTTATCCAAAAGTATCGCGTCTGGTTGTAAATAATATGTGCATGCTTTTGAGTATTGGATTTATCATGATCACCAGATTAAATTATGATAAAGCGGCGAAGCAGTATCTGATCGCAGCAGCGGGAATTGTGCTTTGTCTTGTAATTCCGATCATCATCCGGAAGGTCCGCTTCTTATCAGAATGGAGAATCCTTTATGGAATTGTCGGAATTGTATCGCTGGCAGTGGTTGTGGTTGTCGGAAGAGTATCCTATGGTGCGATGCTTGGTTTTACGGTTGCGGGAATCAATATTCAGCCGTCGGAGCTGGTGAAGATCGTATTTGTGTTCTTTGTAGCATCCAGTTTTAAGCGTTCGACGGAATTTAAAGATCTCGTAGTGACGACGGTCGTAGCTGCTTTTCACGTGCTGATCCTGGTGGTATCGAAAGACCTTGGTGCGGCACTGATCATATTTGTGGTATATCTGGTTATGTTGTATGTGGCAACCCATCAACCACTGTATATTCTTGCCGGACTTGGCGCAGGAAGCTTAGGAGCAGTTGCGGCATATCATTTGTTTACGCACGTTAAGACGCGTGTCAATGTGTGGAGAGATCCATTCGGAACTTATGATAATGGCGGCTATCAGGTGGCACAGTCATTATTTGCCATTGGAACCGGTGGATGGTTTGGTGCGGGACTCTATCAGGGACAGCCGGATACGATTCCGGTATCTGCAGAAGACTTTATCTTTTCTGCGATTTCGGAAGAGATGGGACTGATCTATGCAATGTGCCTGATTCTGATCTGTGTAAGCTGCTATGTAATGTTTTTAAATATTGCAATGCAGCTGCATAATCTGTTTTATAAGATGGTAGCACTGGGACTTGGTACCTGTTACATATTCCAGGTATTCTTGACAATCGGAGGGGCAACGAAGTTCATTCCGTCAACAGGTGTAACACTTCCGCTTGTAAGTTATGGTGGAAGTTCGCTGATCAGTACACTGATCATGTTTGCAATTATCCAGGGACTGTATATTTTAAGAGAAGACGAGGAAGAGGATATTGAGAGAAGGAAGAAAGAAAGGTTACGAGCAAAGAGAAGCCGACAGGAGAATGCGGCAAGATATCGAGAGACAGAATATGACCCGCAAAGAGCGAAAAGAAGCCAAAAAGCGCGAAAAGAAGCGGCTCAAGGCAAAGCGCGCAAGAAACAAAGAATTCGCTAGAGTTACTTATGTGTTTGTGGGACTGTTTCTGGTGCTGCTTGGATATATCGGATATTTTCAGGTGAAAAAGAGCCAGGATATCATACGCAGTCCATATAATGCGAGACAGAATTCCAATGCAAAGCGCGTGACCAGAGGAACGATCGTAGACAAGAATGGAAATGTGCTTGCGAAGACAGATACGGCTGCAGATGGAAGTGAGACAAGAGAGTATCCATACGGAAACGCATTTGCACATGTAGTTGGTTACAATGTGCAGGGAAAATCAGGAATCGAATCGTTGGAAAATTATGATCTTCTGACATCGGATGAGAATTTTCTGATTAAGCTTAAGAATGAATTCCAGGATAAAAAGAATATGGGAAACACGGTTGTGACTACATTGGATGCGGATCTTCAGGAAGCAGCATATCAGGCACTGGGAGATAAAAAAGGTGCGGTCGTAGCTATGGAACCAAAGACAGGAAAGATCCTTGCCATGGTATCCAAGCCGGATTTCGATCCGAATACAGTGGAAGAGAACTGGAACAGCTTAAGTTCAGATACGAACAGTGTGCTGCTGAATCGTGCGACGCAGGGACAGTATGCACCGGGATCAACATTTAAAGTTGTAACACTTCTGGAATTTATGCGGGAGAATCCGGATTACAGCTCTTATTCTTATAACTGTACGGGTTCGATCGAGAACAGCGGAATTAAGATTCATTGTTATAATGGACATGTTCACGGACAGGTAAATCTGCAGGACAGTCTGGCATATTCGTGTAATACATCATTTTCTAATATTGGTCTTTCGTTAGACCCGTCGAAGTTTAAAAAGACGGCAGAGGAAGTTCTGTTTGATTCTAAACTGCCTTTGGATCTTCCATACAGTAAGAGCAGCTTCACACTGGATGGTTCAGCCGGGAATGGCACGAAGATGATGACGGCAATGGGACAGGGAGAGACGCAAGTGAGTCCGTATCATATGGCGTTGATTACATCTGCAATCGCAAATGGTGGAAAGCTGATGAAACCGTATCTGGTTGACAAGGTAACGAATGCATCGGGTGCAGTTATGAAAGAGACGGATCAGGAAGAGTATAAGCAGCTTATGACCGAAGAAGAAGCGTCTCAGATCAAAGAGTATATGAAGAGTGTAGTAGATTACGGTACGGCATCTGTATTAAGTGGACAGAGTTATACGGCGGCAGGAAAGACAGGTACCGCAGAATACAGTTCGGATAAAGAAAAAGATCACTCCTGGTTCATTGGAATGTCGAATGTAGAAGATCCGGAACTGGTTGTCAGCGTGATTATTGAATCTTCGGATGGAACTGCTAAAGCGGTAAATGTTGCAAAAGAGATTTTTGATTCGCATTATCGTTAGAGTTAGGATCTGGTATCGGTCAGATATCATGAGAGATATAGTTAAAAAGAAATGTATAGAAGGACGGAAAATATGCGATACTATAAGCATCTGTACCTGACAGAAGGGCTGGAAAAGAAAAAAGAAAAAATCATCCGTAAGCTGGAAGCCGGTAAACTGCAGCCAGGTGTACATGTGATCACACTGGCAGTCAGCGAGAGAAACCAACTCGAGATCTATCCGACGATTCAGTTTAAGCAGCCTGCATTCCCAGAGCAGGAACTGTTCGTGGTGGGGATCACGAAAGGATATGATGAAGCGGTGGAACTGGTAGAACAGATTGTACAGGAAGTATATGACCAGACAGGTACATGCGATATACGGTCTTATATATTAGAAAAAGAGCAGGGAAGATAAGATGGTGTTACATATTCTTTTGATCATTTTAAAAATAATAGGGATCATAATTGCAGTGATTCTCGGGCTGCTGCTTCTGCTTCTGGTGATCTTTTTGTGTGTTCCGGTGAGATACCGGCTCGATGCGTCAATGCCCGGAGAGATAAAGGAAAGCAGCGCATACGGCCGCGTGACGTGGCTCTTGCGCCTGATACGGATCGATGTGTCATTTGAAGAGCAGGAGTTAAAATGGCGGGTAAGGATTGCGTGGAAATCTTTCGGAAGTGAACCGCAGAAAAGCGGACATACAGATACTGAGAAGAAAAAATCGGAAGATCGTCCGGTGAAAACAGACGTTGAGAAAACAGAAACTGCGAAGATAGAATCTGAGAAGGAGGGAGCTCATGAAAAAGAGAATACAGCTTCGAAAGAAAACCGGAAAGAACAGAGAGTGGAAAGCAGCAGCAGACTATCGGAAATGGAAGAAGAGTCTGAAGAAGAAAAAAGAACTGTGGATATATTTGAAACAGAAGGATTTCAAGACATTTATGAAGATTCGCTACGGAATACTTGGACAGACCATGAACATTCCGGGAAGATCCGGACGAAAGATATCCTCTCTTGCGTACAGTGTGGCAAGAAGAATTATAGGATTTAATTAGGAAAAAGTATGAGAATGACACAAAAACAAAACATATTAACAAAAACAGGTATTGTAGCACTTCTTGCGTGTGTATGCTGTATTTTGTGGGGGAGTGCGATTCCGGTAATCAAGACAGGCTATCGTTTCCTGCATGTAGATTCTTCTGATATTGCAAGTCAGATTGTCTTTGCAGGAGTGCGATTCACGCTGGCAGGAATTTTGGTATTGATTTTTGCATCTATTAGAGAAAAGAAAGTGATGATTCCTGACAAAGAGATTTTAAAATATGCAGTTCCGGTATGCCTAGCTCAGACGGTAGGACAGTATTTCTTCTTTTACATAGGTGTTGCCAATACATCAGGAGTAAAAGGAGGAATCATTACCGGACTTGGAAACTTTATTGCAATTTTGTTGTCTTGCCTTGTTTTTCGAAATGAACGGATGACAAGAAGAAAAATTGCAGGATGTGTTCTGGGATTTGCCGGAGTTGTGGTAATTAATTTGCTGGGGAACTCTCTGGATATGGGATTTAAGCTGATTGGAGAGGGGTTTGTTCTGATCGCGCAGCTATCTTATGGAATTTCTACAGTGTTGATCAACCTTTTTTCCAGAAAAGTATCTCCGGTTGCATTGAGCGGAACGCAGTTTACGATGGGTGGAATCGTTCTGATGCTGATTGGAGCAGGAATGGGTGGACATCTGGAAAATGTTACTACAGGGGGTGTGGTAATTATATTTTATCTGGCAATGGTTTCGGCAGTGGCATATACGCTCTGGTCCGTACTGCTTGCCTGGAACGATGTTTCCAAAGTTGCTATCTTTGGATTTGTGAACCCGCTTTGTGGCGTGATTTTATCAGCACTGATACTTGGAGAGGTGAAACAGGCATTTAATGTTGGGAGTCTGGCAGCATTGATTTTGGTGTGTGCCGGAATTTATATAGTGAACTGTAAAGAGAATAAGAAGGAATAATTGTACAGCCATGGAGCATACTACTTATAGAAGTAAGAAAGGAGTATGTACCATGGCTGTTGATTTTAGTAAAAGTAAGACAAGAGAAAATTTGATGCGGGCATTTGCAGGAGAGAGTCAGGCAAGGAATCGTTATACAATTGCGGCAAAGCAGGCGAGTCGAGATAATCTGTATTCCATTAGCCAGATTTTTTTATTTACTGCAGATCAGGAGCGGGCACACGCGGAAGTGTTTTATGAATTATTGAGAGGTCAGACAGAGCAGACGATTGAAATTTGTGGCGGGGATCCAGTAAATCTTGCAGAAAATGTGACAGATCTTCTGAAAAGTGCAGTGCATAATGAAATGCAGGAGTTTGAAGACGTTTATCCGGAATTTGCTAAAATTGCAAAAGAAGAAGGTTTTGATCAGGCATCAGGAGCATTTGACATGATCGCAAAGGTAGAAGCTGTGCATGGACGTCGCTTTGCATTGCTTGCAGAACTGCTTGGGAAAAATCAGTATTTTGAAAATCCAGATGGAGGAGAATGGATGTGTATGAATTGCGGACATATTCAAAAAGGAAAAATGGCACCGCCTGTATGTCCAAGTTGTCATTATGATCGAGGTTATTTTATTCCGGTAGAATTGGCACCATATTTGATGCCTGAGCTCATTTAAGGGAGTAGAAATGCAGAGTCAGAAATTAGAAAATCTCTTGAATCAGGCATTGAATGCCACGGAAAGTGAACGTGAACGATCTCAGGAATTGAATGTAGGATATAATCCTGTGGACCAGATGTGGGAGTTGATTATCAAATATTCCGGTAATTTGGAGACAGTCCGACAGATTTCTGAGAGAGTCACAGAGCTGTTAAATGAATATGCTATTATTCATATACGTCAGTCACAGATACCGGATCTGGTGCAGATTGTAGAAGTAGAATATGTGGAAAAACCAAAACGATTATTTTTCCAGGTACGAAATGGGAAACGGGTGTCTTGTATCAATGAGGTACAGGACGCCCGTTTTTCGCTTACGGGACAGGGAGTACTTGTGGCAGTCATAGATTCCGGGGTTGATTACACACTACCTGATTTTCGGAATGAAGACGGGACAACAAGAATCCGTTATCTGTGGGATCAGTCATTAAAGGCGGTGGAGGGGGAGCATGTGCCGAAAGGATATGGAATGGGAGTGGAGTATACAAAGGAAGAGATAGATGCTGCTTTTCCAGATTTTTATCATGTAATAACATCGAAAAATATAGTGACACAGGGAGCGATAACTATCCGTACGCGTGATATTTCAGGACACGGAACGGCGGTAGCCGCTATTGCGGCTGGAAATGGAAGAGGAAGTGGCGGTGTTTATGCAGGAGTTGCCCCTCAAAGCGAATTCATTGTAGTAAAACTTGGAAATCCTATGTCTGGGGGATTCCCAAGGACGACGGAGCTTATGCAGGGAATTGATTATGTTATACGCAAAGCACAGGAGCTGCGAATGCCGGTGGCAGTTAATATAAGTTTCGGTAATACATATGGGGCGCGAGATGGAACTTCGCTTTTAGAGAGATTTATTGATGACATTTCTAATATCTGGAAGAGCTGCATTTGTATCGGAACTGGAAATGAAGGGGCAACCGCAGGGCATACATCGGGGAGATTACGAGAAAAGACTGTGGAAGAGCAAAATATAGGGAACAGGAATCTATTAGAAAATGTCAGAGCAAATACAGAGCAGGAGATAGAGCTGGCAGTGCAGGAAAAACAGCCATCGTTAAATGCTCAGATTTGGAAAAGATATGTAGATCAGATAGATATTTCAATTGTATCGCCTACAGGTACACGTATCGGACCAGTCAAGGAGCAGCTTGGAACACAGCGATTTACTGTCGATGCAACAGAAATACTTTTGTATTACGGGGAGCCAAGTCCATTTAGTACAAACCAGGAGATCTATCTGGATTTCCTCCCACGCGGGAGCTATATAAACAGCGGAGTGTGGAAAATGGTTCTGACACCGAGAAAAATTGTGGATGGACATTATGAAATGTGGATCCCAGGCGAAGGAACATTGAATCCGGGAACCGGATTTCTCAGACCAGTAAGCAGCACGACACTTACAAATCCGGCAACCGCAATCCGGGCAATCACAGTGGGAGCATATGACAGCCTGACATTTTCCTATGCAGATTTTTCCGGGCGTGGACCACTGACCGGAGAAAGTGCAAGTGCAGTCAAACCAGACCTTGTGGCGCCGGGAGTAAATGTGAGCACGATATCTGTCGGAGGAAGCGTGATGCAATTCAGCGGAACGTCTTTTTCCACACCATTTGTGACGGGGAGTGCGGCACTTTTAATGGAGTGGGGAATTGTAAGAGGAAATGACAGCTATCTGTATGGGGAGAAGGTCAAGGCTTATCTGAGAAGAGGGGCTAAGCCGATGCCGGGATTTGAGGAGTATCCAAATGAGGCGGTAGGGTATGGGGAGGACGTTATAATAAGGTTACATTGAAGAAAGTCAGTAAAATCAAGTGTTTCCGTTCATTTTCCCAACACAGAAACGAAGCACTTTCACCATGATTTTGAAGAAAATCTGCCCGGGTTGGATTCAAAATAATATGGAAAGAAAGATTTGTAGCAATGACGTAACATGAACATCTGGTTCTGTTACAGATAAAAGTTTAAACGAAAGAGAGGTCTTATGAATATGAAACTGACTTATACAAATGTAAATGGATACCTGATTCCGAACCTCACCTATAAATCCGGTGAGCAGATGGAACAACTTGGCAAATATGGATTCTTACGCAGAGATTATCTGAAGAACCATCGGAATTCAACGTATCAGGTGATGCTTTTACAGGATTCCATTGGAGGGCATCTTCTGGAAGTGGACAAGGCAGCCAGAGAACGGGAAGAAGTGCTCCTGAAGCAGTTGGAAGAAAAAGAACCACTGCCAGATAAGGAGAAAAATCAGATGACATGGGTAAGAGCAGCCAATCAGCACAGAGCGATTGCAGAAGAGATTATCCTGAAAGAATTGATTTATGTATAAGGAATGCCAGTAATCAATCTGGCAGGTAACTGATAAAAATAGAATATTGTGAGCGAAGTAAGGCGTGAGTCATAAAATATGGCTTGCGTCTTTTTCTTTGCCTGAAAGGAAGTGATAAGTTTGAACAAGAAGTTTTTGAAGCATTATATGGAAACCAATCCAGAAGGGACAGCACAGACCTATATCTTTCTGGTGGACAATCAGGATATCGCACTGAATATTGTGATGTCAGGTTATCAGGCACTTTGTCTGGTGCAGGAAGATGACGGATATTATTTCAGTGCAGATTCCTTTATAGAGGAAATGAGGTCTATTCAGTTTACTGGAAGCTGTCAGAGTGCCTATCATTATGTGGCTGCCTGTACGGTGAAGTGGATGAATGATAAGTTACAGATATTTTTCAAAGACGCTGGTCTTGATGGAAAAGCAGGCTGGCAGTTGTTCAAAGAGAAGGAGTACCTTGGCAAACTGGATAATCAGAAAGAAGTTGAGAAATTACTGGAACAGTATATTCTTCGGTTTGAGCGAGATCTGAAAGAAGAACCGGAACTGAGCCGTTTTCACTTATTTGATGCAAAAGGAAATGTGAAAGGTGTCCGGGATATGGAGATTGTAGATTATCTGGTGGAGAATGTTCAGTTTTTTGTGGT
>ENA-OUQM01001004-OUQM01001004.1-human-gut-metagenome-genome-assembly--contig:-NODE-1004-length-16636-cov-21.420361_pt1 | contig 16636 bp, 11 predicted proteins | sample MGYA00237949_ERZ548830 | MGnify/ENA primary metagenome ERZ548830 (study PRJEB26490, sample SAMN05194706) | human gut metagenome | biome: terrestrial biome; feature: human-associated habitat...
CCATCATCCAGCGCCATCCCATATCCTGCACATCGAAATTGTTTCCAAAGGATACTGCACGAAGATTGATCTGTCCGTCCACTTCGCCTGCAGTCTCCGGTGCTGCTGAATCCGCTGCTGCTCCAGTACTGGTCGATGCCGCTGTGGCATTGTCAGCAGTTGCTACCTGTGTTTCTCCGCTGCTTCCGCATCCGGCCAGAAGACCGGCTGCCATGCATCCTGCCAGAAGCAGAGAAACGACTTTGTTTCTTTTTCTCATTGATGTTCCTCCTTTTTTCCGCAGACCTTCCCCGGCAGATCCGGCTGTGTCTGCACACGGGCCATTGTATTTCATATAATTATCCTGAATTTTTTCTCTTATTCGGACAATAATACAAAATATTACCTTGTTTTTTCACTTTTTTCATGTGATTTTAGCCCAACTTTTATCAGAATATCGGGAAATATCTGTTTTGTCAATCCTTTTCCCGTAAATTTTGTGTTTTCTGTTTTTTGTGCCACGGTTACGCAAAAAGAAAGAGACCGCCGTTACACACAGCAGTCTCTTTTCCTTTTTCCCTTGCTTTTCTCTTTTATTCCGCTTTTGCATCCATCTGCCGCAGGCTGTGGATCAACTCCTCACAGATCTCCAGCTCGCTCTTTCCGTCCGTCTCGATGATAATGTCGGCTGCGGCCTCATATTTCTCACGGCGCTTGCTCATCAGATCTGCGATAAACGGAACGGTTTTGTTGTTCTCGATCAGCGGTCTGTCGTGGCTGTCTTTGACACGGTCTAAAATCGTCTCCGGCTTTGCAGTCAGAAGAACAACGCGGCCGTTCTTTTTCATCTCTACAACGTTGCACTCACGCATCGGAGTTCCGCCGCCGCATGAAATGACAACGTTTGTTCTCGACTGCATTTCGATCAGAAGATTCGTCTCGCAGTCACGGAAATACTGTTCGCCGTAGGTCTCGAAAATATCGGAGATGCTCATACCGGCACGCTCTGCGATGATCTGATCCATCTCGATGACATCCATCGCAAACACGGTTTTGAGATAATCGGAAATGGTACTCTTTCCGGCTCCCATAAAACCGATCAGTACAATATTATAATTGAACAGCTTTCTTGCCTGAATCTTTTTACTGTTTCTTGTGATGCTCTCGAAAACATCTGCCACTTCGTTTTTGTGACGTTTTTCCTGCATCCGGCGTTCCAGCCATTCCTTCTGTTTTGCTTCCTGCTCCGGCTGGAGAATCGGCACGTTATTTGCTTCTTTATATACCATAATGTCCTCGACAATACGGTTTCTCATAAGCAGCGCATCCAAAATAATCTCATCGCACTGTCCAAGGCTCTCTCGTAATACTTCCAACTGATTCATGATATTTATCCTTTCCAGACTGTGTTTTCCTTGTCTGCACAGCTCTCTTCCCGGTATTTTTGTCGTATTTTCCGGCATTTCTGTCCTTACATCGTAACGATTCAGATCCCCATCTCAATTCCGCTTACGCTACATCTCGATGTGGCTTCTCGCCATATGAAATTCCAGAAAAACCGCTCATGCATGCAAGCATGATTCGCGATTTTTCTGGAATTTCGCATGGCTCTGAATAGTTACATTATATCAATTGTTCCGCCAAATCACAACAAAAATTTACAGAAATTAATCTTTTTAGGGATTACCTGTTACCGGAATCCAGGAAGTTCAGTTCGCCCCCCCCCCGATTGCAGATTGTCTTTTAGCTTTTCAATCTGAATGGAAGTCGGATTGCCCTCAGATACCGTATGCAGCTCTTCCTGGATGGCATCCTTGATATCCTGCAGGCACTCGAGCATCAGCGGACCAAACGCTCCGCACTCGCCGTTTAAAATCATCTCAATCGCTTTTTCATGTGTATACGCCGGTTTGTAGACCCGCTCACTGGTCAGGGCATCGTAAACATCGGCAATGGATACCACCTGAGCGGCAATGGGAATTTCTTCTCCTTTTAGTCCGTCCGGATAACCGTTTCCATCGTACCGCTCGTGATGCCAGCGGCAGATCTGATATGCAATCTGCACCAGTTTTTCGTCCTGATACAAATCCATGCTCTTTAGCATCGATGCACCGATCATGGTATGCTTCTTCATTTCCTCGAACTCTTCTTTTGTCAGCCTGCCCGGCTTATTTAAGATCTTCTCGTCGATCCCCATTTTTCCGATGTCGTGGAGTGCGGATGCTGTGGTAATCATCAGCTGATCGAACCAGTTTAAGTGATAGCGGTCTGTTTTCTGTACCAGCCGCTCAAGAAGCATACCGGTCAGCACATTGATGTGGTGGACATGCTGTCCGCTCTCGCCGTTCCGAAATTCCATGATCTGGCTCAAAATACTGATCATCATCTGATTGTTTTTCTCTTTTTCGTAGACCTGCTCGGTCACAAGAGAAACGAGGCGGCGCTGTTTTGCATATAATTTGATCGTGTTGAATACCCGCTGATATACGACCTTTGCATCAAACGGGCGGCTGATGTAGTCGGATACCCCCTGCTCATAGGCACGGCGAACGAAGGCGGTAGAATCCTCGCTCGAAATCATGATGATCGGAACCTCTTCGATCCACTGGTTTCGCTTCATATAATCAAGTACCTCGAAGCCATCCATCCCCGGCATCACAATATCCAGCAGGATCAGGGAGATTCCGGTTCCGTATTCTTCCAGAAGCTGCACACATTCCTCGCCGTTGGCAGCCTCGATGATCGTATACTCGTCCTTCAGAATTTCGGAGAGGATCATACGGTTCATCTCAGAATCATCTACAATCAAAATGCGCTGTTTTTCTCTTCCGTTCTCCTGCAGACTCTGATTCTTCTCACATTCAAAGCCCTGGTCATTCTCTGTAACAACCATGTTTTTCTGCTGTTTGGCAAGATACATCAGCTTGTCGGCACGCAGCTCGGCTTCTCCGATCGTCTCTCCCTGTGTCAGAACACCGCCAATACTGACGGAAAGACGCATTTTCGAGTAGCCCGGCACCTGTGATTCGTAGACCTGGGATCGAATCTGTTTTAATTTCTGTACAAAACTTTCCTCATCGACCTCAAGGAGCAGAAGCAGAAATTCATCGCCCCCAAAGCGGATCAGCTGGTCGACCCGGCGGATACAGCGGTTCACGGTTTTTACAATCGTATTGAGTGCCATGTCACCGGCATTGTGTCCGTACGTATCGTTATATAACTTGAAATCATCAAGATCGATCATGGCAACGCCGCAGGAAAAGCTGGCATCACGGATCTGGTCTTCAAAATAGCGGCGGTTAAAGACACCAGTCAGCGCATCGCGGTACAGTTCCTCACTGTAGCTCGTCAGCTTGCTTACCAGATTCTGGCGTCCCTCGGAGTCCATCAGCGTTTCGTCATCGAGGCGGTTGACCATCTCAATCACACGCGGGTTTCCATCAATCTCCACGTACCGTGCAATCACATGGTACACCTCGGATTCCACACACTCCAGCTTTGTTTTCTGTGTCTTCTCCCGCAGAGCCTTTTCGGAAATACAGTTCAGGCACGGCATCGATTTATTCCATATTGCATAGCATTGGCACAGCCTGCCGTTCTCCTCGTTTGTGATAAAATCTCCGATTTCTTCCGGACGGAGAATCCGGACATTTTTGAAAATATTCTTCAAATGCTCCACCAGATGTGCTGCCTGCTCCTGCGTCATCTGAACATCCTTAGGGGAATCCTTCTTATCTATCGCTTTACATTCCGGTAATTCGGTCTGCTTCATCTGCTTTCCTCTCTTCTCCCCGGCATACACAGCTTCTCCCTACGGCATCTGTGTTTTCTCCGACCGGTACATTTTTCCGTTACATTTACAGTTATGTATTCAGTGTAACGATTGTTTTTTATTTCGTCAAGAAAAAAGTTCAGAAAAAGCGGCTGCTTCGCGCAGGTGATTCCATATCCAAATTCCGCCTGTTCCGATTTTTTTGTCTATTTCTTGAAGTTTTTCTCAGATCTCTGACATGATTTTGCTCTTTTTGCCAAAATTGCCGTTTTCGCTTTATTTTCAACTGCACAAACCACATTTCTTATGCTAAAATAGTTACGGAAAAATTGACTTGTTTCGATCCAACGGATTCGATTCATCATACTTTGATTTACACTAAAATGAGGGAGTAATCCATGATTCAAACGAAAGATTCGAACTTAACCTTCCGCCCTCTGACCATCGACGATGCGGAGCAGTACAATGCTCTTCTCCGCTACGCCTTTCAGGTCACAGAGCAGGAGCTTTCCGAAAGCGGATGGAAAGACGATGAAATCAAGCAGTCCAAATTCCCGGTTCTCGTGCGTGCCGACGTACTCGGCTGTTTCTGCGAGGAAGAGCTGGTTTCCCAGTTTGCCGTTTATCCGCTGGACATGAACATCTACGGCGTCCGCTATTCCGTAGGCTTTGTCACCAGCGTCTGTACCTATCCGGAGTACACCGGTCAGGGCATCATGAAAAAGCTGATGGTACGAAGCCTGACACGTATGCGGGAAAATCACCGTTCCTTTGCACTTTTGTACCCCTATTCTATTCCGCTCTACCGGAATCTCGGATGGGAAATCATTTCCAATAAAATGACGTATACCATCAAGGATACCCAGGTACCGCGCAGATTGAAAGAGCCCGGCTATGTGCGCCGTGTGGCATGGGATGATAAGGATTTCAAGAAATTACACACAAAATTTGCAGAAAAAACGCACGGCTGCCTCTACCGCAACAACCTGGCATGGGAAGAATATTTCCGCTGGGATGAGGATGACACCGTTGTTGCAATCTACTATTCTGCCGATGATGTGCCATATGGCTATATGGTCTATCTGATCAGTTCCGATATCATGCATATCAAGGAAATGATCTATCTTAACCGTGAAGCACAGCTGGGTCTCTGGGAGTACATTCATGCGCACGATTCCATGATTGATGAGGTCAAGGGAAATAACTACTACAGTGAACCCATCGCATTCGAGCTTGAGGACAGCGATATCAAAGAAACGATCCGCCCGTACTCAATGGGACGTATCATCGATGTGATCCAGTTTATGGAAAACTATGTATCCGACCCGGATGAGCCGGATGTATGCATCCGCTTTGAAATCGAGGACGAGCTCCTCCCCTGGAACAACGACCGTTTTACCTTCTTCTTCCAGAAGGGAAAATGCGTTCCGACCGACCGTGAGCCGGATCACGTAATGAAAATGACGATCGCATCGCTCACCACACTGCTGCTCGGCTACAAGACAGCGGCAAAGCTGTACGAAATGGCACGCATCGATACAACCCCGGAGGCGGTTGCCTGTGTGGATGACCTGCTCTTCCACCATGTTCCTTACGTTTCCGATTACATCTGACCACTTTTGTTTCCTGCCGTATGCAGAGTATCGCCTGCAGATTGCAAAAATGGTATTTCAGACACGTTCTGTCTTCATTGAAAAGAGGTTCTGCCTTCCCGCTTTTTCCTGCGGGAAGACAGAACCTCTTTTCCTTCTCTCTTTTTGCTCTGTTTTTATGATTGCCTGCGTTTATTCCAGATCGATTTTTTCTTTTAAGACAACACAGCCTGCCAGGTCGCCGATAACATTGACACAGGTCGCGCCCATATCACACAGCGTGTTGATACTGATGTAAACACCCATGACACCAGCCGGAAGGCCTGCCATTGTAGCAAGTGCCGCAAACGATGCGATCGCGCCTCCCGGGATACCCGGTGTTCCGACGGAAAGCAGCACGTTCGCAAGCAGAATGACCACCATCATGGAAACGCTGACGTTGATGCCGCAGGCATTTGCAAAGAACATGATCATGAACGACATCAGGATCGATACCGCATCCATATTGACGGTAGCGCCGAGCGGAATTGCGATACTGCTGATCTGATTGGAAACGCCAAGTTCTTCCTCGACGCAGCGCTTGCTGATCGGAATCGTTGCGGAGCTCGAACACGTTCCGAATGCGTTCAGGGCTGCCGGCATAATCGCTTGAAAGAATTTCACCGGGCTCGTTTTTCCGAGAATTCTGACTGCCCCGCCGTAAACAACGATCGCAAAGCCGTAGAATGCAACGTACAGAATGATCAGCTGTGTTGCCAGCGAAACGATGGTTTTTGTTCCGTTCGCCTCGACCACCGGCACGATGGTACAAAAGACTCCGATCGGTGTGAAGTACATCACCGTGCTGATGACCTTTAGGCAGACTTCATTCAGCGCATCGATCACGTTTAAGAGTGCCTTGCCCTTTTCCCCGACCGCAATCAGCGTAAAGCCGACCACAACGGCGAAGACGAGTACCTGAAGCATATTTCCCTCCGCAAACGCCTTGACCGGGTTGGAAGGGATCAGATTTTTGATCGTGTCAAGAATACTGGTCATCTTGGTCGCCTGGATGTCGGAAGTCGCCATTTCAAAATGGACACCCTTTCCAAGGCGGATCAGCCTTGGAATGATAATACCGACCGCACTTGCAATCGCCGTGGTGCACAGGAAGAAAATCATCGCATAGCCTGTGATTTTACCTGTCGTTTTTGCATTTCCGATGCTGCAGATTCCCATGACGATCGAACAGAATACCATCGGAAAAATCATCATATTCAGGGCATTCATGTAGATGCCGCCGATCACGCCGGTCACTGTTAAAATCGGTGTAAAGCGGTCTGCCAGAAAAAGACCGGTTAAGATACCGAGAAGCAGTCCGGTAAAAATCGCGCCCGTGATGTGCTTCTGATACCATGCATAAAACTTTTTCATATTTTCTCTCCTTTACCGTATTATGTGCATCTGATTTTTTTTCGCACATGAAGGAAGAGGCAGGTGTGTTTCTCCCCTTCTACCTGCCTCTTCGCATATTGCCATCTTATCACAAAGCAGCGGATATTTCCACAAAAAAGTGGACTTATCCGCTGTTTTTCAGGTTCTTTTGCTGTTTTTCCGTTTTTTATACTGTCTGCATCTGTGCATGGACTTTTCTGCGCACAATCAGATAGCAGATAACCTGCATCACAATTGTGATAATCCACGATCCCGGATAGGAAATAAACAGCACATACAGGGAGCGGTGCTGTGGGAAAACACCAAAGATCCACACGATTCGTGTTCCGACCGTGCCGATGACAGACAGAATCATCGGCACTGCCGAGCAGCCCATGCCGCGCAGAGCTCCCGGGAAAAGATCCATGATGCCACAGAGGAAATACGGCACCGTCGTGATCGACAGAATTTCCATGCCGCACCGGATCACCTCCGGGTCCTCTGTGTAGATTTTCAGAATTTCCGTACCGAATGCATACGCACCGCAGCCCATGACCAGCGCAACGCCGGCAGAAAGGAGGATACAGTCGATCAGCACCTTATCCATCCGTTTGTATTTTCCGACACCGTAGTTCTGGCTCGTGAAGCTCATGCACGCCTGGGTGACGGAGTTAATCGAGGTGTATAAAAATCCCAGCACATTATTCGCCGCCGTATAGCCCGCCATTGCAATCGAACCGAAGGAGTTGACGGACGACTGCAGCAGCACGTTCGAGAAGTTGATGACGGTACTCTGAATCCCCGCCGGTACGCCGACCTGGAAAATCGGAATGATATATGCTTTTTTCAGACACAGCTTTGAAAAGCGGAGCTGATAGCTTCCCTCGCTCCGGTAAAGGCACAAAAGCACCAGCACACACGAAATGGCCTGTGCGACCACGGTTGCAATCGCCACGCCTGCCACACCGAGGTTGAACACAATCACGAGGAACATGTTCAGGGCAGCGTTCATCAGACCGGATACAATCAGGAAATACAGCGGCCGCTTCGTATCACCGACCGCACGCAGAATCGCCGCTCCGTAGTTATACACCATGAAAAACGGCATTCCAAGAAAGTAAATCCTCATATAAAGAGCCGACTGGTCAATAACATCTGCAGGCGTATCCATCAGTTCCAGTGCACCCCGCGCACAGATCACACCGACAAACGCCATTGCAACACCGCTGATCAACGCCAGCATAATCGAGGTATGTACGGTTTCCGACATTTCTTTATCACGCCCCGCCGCATAATACCGCGCCGCCAGTACATTCGCACCGAGTGAAATTCCCATAAACAGGTTGATGAACACGTTGATGAGCGCCGTTGTCGATCCGACCGCCGCAAGCGCCTGGCTTCCGCTGAACCGTCCGACGACGATGATGTCCACCGCATTGAACATCAGCTGTAAAATTCCCGACACCATCAGCGGCAGCGAAAAGGAAATCAGCTTGTCCATAATCGTGCCGTTGCACATGTCGATTTCATATTTGTTCTTTTTCAAAAATACTCCTCCTTCTTTTGTATCTGATATGCAATTCTAAACCGCAGACATATACAGAAATGATACCACTTTTTTCCGGTTCTGCACAGTGGCTTTCCATAATTTATTGACTTCTGTAAAGTCCACAGGTAAAATAAATACAATTACAGTTTTTCTGTATATAAATCAAGGACAGGAGAAAACCTATGAAAAAAATATGGATTACAGGTGCCGAAGGCCACATCGGTACTGCCCTTCTGGAACTGCTGGAGGGTGTGGAATATCAGCTTCTTCCGACGGATATTCACGAGGTTGATATTACCAAAATCGATGAAGTCACACAGTTTGTTTATGTCAACCGTCCCGACGTTATCATCAACTGCGCCGGTATGACCGACGTTGCCGAGTGTGAAAAAAACATCGACGAAGCCTATCGTGTCAATGCCATCGGTGTGCGCAACGTAGCGCTTGCCGCCAATGATATCGACGCAAAGGTTATTCAGATCTCAACGGATGATGTTTTCGACAAGGAATCCCGCATCCCGTACAACGAGTTTGATACCGTGCATCCGCGTACGATCTACGGAAAATCAAAAGAGGCCGGAGAGAAAATCCTGACACAGCTTTTGAACCGCTTTGTCATCATCCGAAGCTCCTGGATTTACGGGATCGGCCGCGATTTTGTGGATGAAGTACTCCGCAATGCGGCAAAAGGCGGCACGATGGAGGTTCCAAACAACCAGTATGCGGCTCCGACCAGTGCTTTTGAGCTTGCACGCGTGATCTGCCACTTTATCGACAGCGAGGAGTATGGTCTGTACCACGTTGTCTGCCCCGGAAGCTGCAGCCGCTATGAGTTTGCAAGAACCATCCTCGAGTATACCGGAAAAACCGGTGACCTTGATCTCTACCCGGTTGTCGCACGCGATGATGTCCGCCCGACCTATTCTGTTCTGGACAACATGATGCTCCGCCTGACCGGTATTCCTGAGCCGCTCGACTGGAAAACGGCACTGAAAGAATATCTCGAAGAAACCGGAGGAATCGAATAATGGTCCGAAACAGAAAAGAAACAACGGAAAAGTCAAAAAAGAAGCTCGGGCTTTCCACCCAGATTTTTATTGCCCTGCTGGCCGGTGCGCTGCTCGGCGTGGTGATTCACTATTGGATCCCGTCCAGCTATATCAAGGACACCGTCATCGTAGAAGGTGTGCTGTATGTCATCGGACAGGGCTTTATCCGCCTGATGCAGATGCTTGTCGTACCGCTTGTCTTCTGCTCCCTCGTCTGCGGAAGTATGTCCATCGGAGACAGTAAAACCCTCGGAAAGGTCGGCGTAAAAACGATCGGCTTTTACCTTGTTACCACAGCACTTGCCGTCTGCATCGCACTTGGAACCGCCCTGCTCATTCACCCGGGGCTCGGACTTAACATGAGTGCGGTTCAGAAAGCCGACCTGTCCTCGACAGCAGCAGATTCCAGCGTCAGCCTGGTGGATACACTGCTCAACATCATCCCGAAGAACCCGATTGGTTCCATGGCAAACGGCGATATGCTTCCCATCATCGTATTCGCCCTGTTTGTCGGTGTAATGCTGGCAAAGCTCGGAAACCGCGCTTCGGTCGTTTCCAACTTTATCAGTCAGTTTAACGATGTCATGATGGAAATGACCATGACAGTCATGAAGGTGGCCCCTGTCGGCGTTTTCTGTCTGATTGCACGTACCTTTGCAACGGTCGGCTTTTCTGCGTTCGCACCGATGCTGAAATACATGGGAAATGTAACACTGGCGCTGGCACTGCAGTGCTTCGTCATTTATCAGGTTCTTCTGTTCGTATTCACACGGCTGAATCCGATTAAATTCGTTAAGAAATTCCTTCCGGTTATGGGATTTGCATTTTCCACCGCAACCTCCAACGCAACAATCCCGATGTCGATTGATACCCTGAACAAAAAAATGGGTGTCTCGAAACAGATCTCTTCATTCACCATTCCGCTCGGCGCAACCATCAACATGGATGGTACCTCCATTATGCAGGGTGTCGCTGTCATCTTCATCGCAGAGGCGTACGGTATTCATCTGACTCCCGCAAACCTCGCAACGGTTGTTGTTACCGCAACACTGGCTTCCATCGGTACCGCCGGTATCCCAAGCGTCGGCCTTGTCACCCTGGCTATGGTACTGAATTCCGTCGGACTGCCAACGGAGGGTATCGCTCTTATCATGGGTATCGACCGTATTCTCGATATGCTGCGTACCGCCGTCAACATCACAGGCGATGCTGTCTGCACAACGATTGTCAGCCATCAGGAAAAGGCACTCAACCGCGAAGTATTCAATCGCAATTAACTGCAATAAACTGCTTGCGAAAAGCCTTTTTCAGGCATGCCCTGCGGCGGGGCGCTTCAGCGACATAATTCCCCTCCGCCGCAGTGCGATCCTGCCCGGAGGGCTTTTTCAATTTGCAGGAGAATTCAACGAAGTTTCCTGCAAATAAAAAACGCGTTCCCATCGGAAATCCCTGTGGTTTCCGGCGGGAACGCGTTTTTCTTATCTCATTTTTCTGTTACAGTTCAAATGCCTGGCGGATGCTGTCGTAATGCAGGAATTTACCTTCTGCGGCGTACCCTTTGATTTCGTCCAACGTAGCAAAACGGTAGCCGTCCGTTTCTTCCTCCTGAAGGTGAAGATCCTCGTCTTTGACATCCATCACGAAGCGATAGACATCGACAAAGTAGTTGTCTCCCTCATCCGGGTTGATGCGCCGGTAGGTAAAGAGATAACCGCCGTCAGCCTTGCTCACATCGAGTCCGGTTTCCTCTCTGACCTCACGGCGCACGGCCTCCCAGGAGCTCTCTCCTGCCTGTGCCGCGCCGCCGGAAACCTCCCACCAGCCCGGTGCCCAGGCTTTCGTCATGACACGTTTTGTGATAAGGAAGGTTCCGTCCGGTCTTGCGATCACGCCGAGCACTGTCAGGTGAAACTCGTCCGGCTTCATATGCCAGTCATTCCGCTTCATCGTGCGGCCGGTCGGCTGTTTGTTTTCATCATAGATATCCCAGAGTTCCATATCGTGTTTTCTCCTGTCGAACTTCTTCCGAACCCCATCGCGATTTTTCTTCCCTTTCGCATGGTTCTGAATCATTACAGATACTGTTTAATCTCTTCCATCACATTTTCCAGCGGAATCTGTGTTTTCAGAGTCTTATCGCGGGATGCAACCTCGACAACGCCCTGTTTCATGTTTTTCGGGCTTACGATGATGCGCAGCGGAATGCCGAGCAGGTCGGCATCGGCAAACATTACGCCGGCTCTGACGCTTCTGTCGTCGTAGATCACTTCGATGCCTGCATTCTGCAGATCCTCGTACAGCTTGTCCGCATATGCTCTGACTTCCTCGTCATCGACGCGGACTGCACAGAGGTGTACCTGCCACGGAGCGATAGCTTTCGGCCAGATCGGGCCGTACTCATCGTGATGTGCCTCGCAGACCGATGCTGCCAGACGGCCGACACCGATACCGTAACATCCCATGATCGGGGTCTTGCTCTCGCCGTTTGCATCGACATAGGTCATATTCATGGATTTTGTATATTTGGTTCCAAGCTGGAAGATATTTCCGACCTCGATACCTCTGGAGATCTTCACGGTCTTTTTGCCGCATTTCGGGCAGATGCCGCCCTCCTGGATTTTTGCAAAATCGTGATACTCGGCATTCGGAACGTCGCGCTCCATGTCGAGTCCTTTGTAATGATGCTCTGCCTCGTTGGCTCCGCAGGAAAGGTTGTTTCTTCCCTCGAGGGATTTATCATAGAGAACAACGGCATCTCCGTTCACCTTCAGGTTCACCGGTCCGATATAGCCTGCGTTCAGTCCGCATTCTTCGGTGATCACGGCTGCGTGAACCTGCTCGCCGAGGAAGTTGACCAGCTTCGTCTCGTTGACTTCGAGATCGCCGCGGATGAAAAGGACAACGTATTTATCATCAACATTCTGCTGATAAACAACGGCTTTGCAGGAGTTCTTTGTCTCGTCTCCGAAGAAATTGCAGACGTCTTCAATGGTGTGAACGTTCGGTGTATAAACCTTTTCGAGTGCAGCGGATTCTGCGTCTCTTGCGATATCGGAAATGTTCTCAGCTGCCTCCATGTTGGCTCTGTAATCGCAGGAATCACACAGAACGATGGAATCCTCTCCGACCGGAGTCAGAAGCATGAACTCGTGGGAGATATTTCCGCCCATCATACCGGAATCGGATTTGACAGATACCACCTCCGGCACGCCGACACGCTCGAAGATGCGCTCGTATGCTGCGTGGCATTTCTCGTAATACTGCTCCAGATCTTCCTGGCTGGTATGGAAGGAGTAAGCATCCTTCATCGTAAACTCACGCACACGGATCAGTCCGGCTCTCGGACGGGCCTCATCACGGAATTTTGTCTGGATCTGATAGATCATAAACGGATATTTGGTGTAGCTCTGTGCATACTCGCGTACAAGGTGTACGGCTGCCTCCTCGTGGGTCATGCCGAGTACCATTTTGGCATTGTTGCGGTCGGTGAAACGCAGCAGCTCATCGCCGATGCTATCGTAACGGCCGGACTCATCCCACAGAGAAGCCGGCATGACAACCGGGAACTGCACTTCCTGGCCGTCGATTTTGTCCATCTCCTCGCGCAGGATCTGCTCGATTTTGCGCACAATGCGGCGCAGCGGCAGATAGGAAGAATAGATTCCGTTTGCCATATATTTGATGTATCCGCCTTTTACCATAATAGCATGGCTGTCGATGACACAGTCAGCAGGTCTTTCTTTGAAGCGCTCTCCTACTAATTTTTCAAGTTTCATTTTCTGATTTCCTCCTTGTTTTTTGGATTTTCAACATCTGAAATCTTCCAGACGCGAGAACATTCCAGCCTGTCCGATTTTAAGCTTTTAGTCAACATTTTGCGCATCTAACTCATCACTGAAGTAACGAGAATGCGATGCGCAGTTTTCAAACAGAAAAAAGCCCTAAACCGCAAGCTGCAGTTTAGGGCGAATTTTTTTATCCGCGGTACCACCTAAATTCAGGAAAACTCCTGCACTCTGACACAGAGCATTTGTACCCCACGATTTTTGTATTTTGTAATACGCGTGATCTCTGCTCTCTGTACCTTCTCTGTAACGGGAGATCCCGGTGCAGCCTACGAAATAAATTTTCCCTGATGGATTTTCTTCTCTTCGGTGCACAGCTCCAAGACCGGTTCACGATAGATTCTGCAAAAAGCTTTCACCTGCCGCTTTCTCTCTGAATGCGCTCTGTCGCTACTGTTTCTTTTCGTCGCTTTTTCACTGCACTGATTGTAGCAGAAACCGGAAAAGAATGCAAGCCCGTTCCTTCTGCGAAAAGGAGATTCACCATGAAAATCATAAAGCTGCTACCCGGGATTGTGCTGCCGATCATCGTCGCGCTGCTGGCTTGCTGGCTTGAGAGCCTGTTGCCCATCCACCTGATTGGCTCTGCGGTAATTGCCATGTTCATTGGCATGTTTCTTAACCAGTTCGTTCGCAAGACGGATGTGTTCGCCACAGGGCTGAAGTTCACCTCCAAGAAGATATTGAAATTCGCCATTATCCTGCTGGGGCTGTCGCTGAACATCACCACCATCTTGCACGTAGGCCAGATGTCCCTGACAGTAATGGTCTTCACCTTGCTGACCTGCTTTGGCGGCGGTTACTTCATCGGCAAGGCGCTGGGACTGAACTGGAAGCTGTCCAATTTGATTTCCGCTGGTACAGGCATCTGGGCAGGTACGGCGGTGAACGACACCTCCTCCGTGGTGGCCACCGGCTATGCCTTCTCCGAGGCGGCAGGCGATTTCGCCACCATGGTCAAGCTGACCCGCACGCTGGCGATCATCCCCACGGTGATCGTGTTCGCCCTTGTGCAGCTGAACCTGAAGCGTAAGGAAGCCATGGCTCTCCAGCAGGACGGCAGTGCGCTTAAAGCTGAGTTCTCCATCAAGAAGATCTTCCCCTGGTTCATTCTGGGTTTTCTGGCCATGTCCGTCGTGGCGAGCATCCTTCCTATCCCTGCGCAGTTGGTGAGCGGCACCAAGACTGCCAGCAATTTCCTGATGGTCTGCGCACTGGCTGCCATCGGATTGAATACCTCCTTCGCCAGCATGAAGAAGGCTGGCATCCGCCCCATGATTCACGGTTTCATCATTTCTGCGCTGGTTGTAATTGTGGCGCTGCTGGTGGAGATGGGCATGGGAATCGTGTAAGAAAGCTGCAAGACAATTGAGCAAAGCCACAGTTCAAAACAAAACTGTGGCTTTTGTCTTTGGATTGAGGAATGGCGTTACGTATTTGCTCGAATTACGCAGCTGATGGATGATGCAATTCTGAATTTCCGTCTTGGGAAATACAGCCCCAATCGCCGCAGAGAATCCCGTCAGGTTATCCGTGCAGGCAATGAAAATGTCCTCCACGCCTCGTTTTTTAGCCCGTTGAGTACCGTTGCCCAGTACTTGGCACTTTCGTTTTCTCCTACCCACATCCCCAACACGTCTTTTTTAAGGGCACAACGCACATATCCTTGCTCACTCTTTTTTTCATTTTCTTGTTACGGTCTTTCGGGGCAACAGCCCCATCAAATCGCTTGTAAAGCGATTCAGACTGTAGACAAACTTGGTGTTGGGGATTATGCCCAGCACCATTTTTCTTTTAAAACTTCTTTTCTTTTTATTTTCTTCAAAATCAACAAAAATCTGGCTGTGTTCCAACCTCGTTTTTCCAGGATCTTTGCCAGTTTTTTCAAATTCATGCATGCAAAGGTAAACCCGGCTTTCATTTCCATCCGTGCTTTTCCTACATACTGTGTATATCGAAATCCATGCTGTTCTTTCGCTGTAGCGAAGATCCGCTCTATGGTTTCTTTTCTTAACTGGTAGATCTGTCTGTTTCCGATCGTGTGCCGAATGTCTTCTACCACTTCCATATATTCTTCCCATACATGACGTGTGATCAGTTTTATATGATCCTTACTTTCTGTGCATTTTGAAAGACATTGGCATTCAGCACAATGTTCACCGCAGCTTTTATACTCTTTATATCCACTTCTGTTTGTTGTACTGTATGTCAATATATGTGCTCCCGGACATATATAACAATCATAGTATTCATCATATGCGAATTCGTGTTTTCCGAAAAAGCCTTCTTTGGTCTTGGGACGGGTATACGGAAAAAGTGGTTGAATTCCATCTTCCAACAGCCGATGGGCGATTGCCGGAGTTTTATATCCTGCATCTGCAACTACCATCTGCGGATTCAGTTTAGATATCTTATCGTATAATGCTTTAAAAGTACGACTGTCATGCTCATTACCAGGATGTACTGTATATCCAAGGATCCAGCCATGTTTATCACAAGCAGTTTCTACTGCATATGCAAAAACGTGTTTATGTTCACCCTTTCGAAACCATCCACTTTCCGGATCGCTGATGCTGCATTTTTGTGTTTTCACATCTTCAGGAAGTTCTTCAGATATAGAATCCTTATCATTTCCGGTTCCACCGGATGCAGGTGGCTGGTTATCATCTTTTTTCTTTAATGGCTTTTTTCCATGTGCCAGACGATCTTTTTCAATCTCTTTATTTAATTCCTCTTCATACCAGAGAGCCTGTTCGTGTGCAACCCGCTTACGCATTTTTTTACTGTTTGCACAGGCTTTTACATGTGTTGCATCCACGAAGATCTGTTCTGTATTTACAAGCTTATATTTCATACAATCTTCCAGAATCTTTGAAAAGATCTGCTCAAAAAGGTCTGTATCTTTGAAACGGCGGGTATAATTCTTTCCAAATGTAGAGAAATGAGGTACTGGATCTAACATGTCTAGTCCGAGAAACCAGCGGTATGCAACGTTTACCTCAATCTCTTTCATGGTCTGACGCATGCTTTTTATCCCATAGAGATACTGAATGAATGGTATCTTTATCAGCATGACGGGATCCATACTGGGACGACCGTTATCCGGACAGTATTTTTCTTCAACCAGATCATAAATAAAGTTCCAATTGATTGCTTTATCAATCAATCGCAGCATATGGTTTTGAGGTACCATGTCATCCATGGAAAACATCATCATTTGTTCTCTTTTTTTATCTGTATTTTTCGTCATCATAAAAAACACCGCCCTTCTGATATTTATTATATCAGAAAAGCGGTTCCAACAATAGCAAAACCCTGCAAAAGCAGGGCTTTGTCTACATTCTGAATCGCTTGTAAAGCGATTGTGTTTTCGAAAAAAGCATGATACGATATTGCCATAAGCAGTGATGTTGCAACACATAGCTACAATCTACAAT
>ENA-OUQM01001011-OUQM01001011.1-human-gut-metagenome-genome-assembly--contig:-NODE-1011-length-16574-cov-13.299776_pt1 | contig 16574 bp, 20 predicted proteins | sample MGYA00237949_ERZ548830 | MGnify/ENA primary metagenome ERZ548830 (study PRJEB26490, sample SAMN05194706) | human gut metagenome | biome: terrestrial biome; feature: human-associated habitat...
AGCAGCTGTTTCATCTCCTGCTCAAAGGCTTCCGGCAGTGTGATCATATCCGTTTTCCCCTTTTTAAAGTTCGTCTGTAATTGCCTGCGCACGGTATCCTTCCGCAATCAGATCCAGTTCCTTATGGAACCGTTTTAACTCCTGCATATCGTTTTGCGCATAAATATGATAAAATTCGTCCTGAATTTTTTCAACCTCACGCTTATTCGTAAGCTTGTAAAGGTTTTCGATATTATTTAAGATATCTGTAATCAGATTTCGCTGTATCTGCGAAGAGTTCTGCGCATCCATGATTTCACTCCGCACAGACGACATCTCATTGTCCAGTACAATAATTGCTTTTGCTGCAGCACTCAGGCGTTCCCTGATATGATCCGGAATATTTGCCTTATACTTATACTGCAGTGAATGTTCAATCGTAGCCCAGAAATCCATTGCCATCGTTCGGATCTGAATTTCCACCTGAATGCGTCTCGGACCGTTCATCGTCTCCACCATATAATAGACGATCAGATGATAGCTTCGGTAACCGCTATCCTTCATATGGCGGATATAATCTTTTTCACTTTTGATTTCGATGTCTGATCTTTTCTGAATCAAATCAGCGACCTTTTCAATATCCTCAACAAACTGGCAGATAATACGGATGCCCGCGATGTCTTCTACCTGTTCCTCCATCTCCTCCGGCGGAATGTTCTTTCTCTGCATCTTTTCCAGAATGCTCGAAACACTCTTTACACGGCCGCTTACGCTCTCGATCGGAGAATACAGCCCTTTTCCGTGGTGCTCCTTGATAAGATGTCGGAATTTCACCTGTAGTTCCTTTACAGCCAGCTCATATGGTTCCAGAATCTCATGCCATAACAGTATGTCCATGTCCCCTAATCTCCTTTTTTGTTTCTGTTTTCAGTCATTTTTCTTATCGAATGGTAAATGTGTCCGAAGATCCGATCCCACCCTATTATCTTTATGTCTTTATCTTCTGTTTTATGACTGTTTTTCAGAAACTTTTTTAAGCTGACGTGGGTTGCTTTTACGCCGGCTGTCTTGAAAGCTGCTCCAGAACGCGGCACAGATACCGGTACGTTCTCTCCACAGAGGAAATGGAAAGCCGCTCTTCTGTGGTGTGGATGTCCTTCATATCCGGTCCGAAAGAGACGCAGTCAAGTCCCGGAAGTTTTTCGTAGAACAGACCACACTCCAGACCCGCATGAATCGCCTCGACTGCCGGTTTTTCTCCGTACATTGCCTCATACTCAGCCACCATCAGGTCGCGGAGTGCTGAATTCTCTTTATACTCCCATGCCGGATAAGCACCTTCCGCATGAAACTCGCCGCCGAGAAATCCAATCAGATACTCCAGTTTATCAGAAACTGCTTCTCTGGCGCTTCCTACGGAGCTTCGCACACTTGCACATGCATGAAGGTGATCCGGCTCTAACTTCAAAATACCAAGGTTCAGGGAGGTTTCTACAAGTCCCGGAATCTGACCGCTCATCTTCTGTACACCGTTTGGAAGATTCATCAGGAAAAAGACCGTTTTCTGGAGACTGACCGGATGAAGTGCCGGTGAAGCACCTTCGCCGGTTTTCTCGATGGAGACGGTGATACCGTCATCGGTTCCACGATACTCACTGCGAAGATTTGCAGTAAAGCGCTCTGCTTCCTCCTTTAAAATCTCTTTCTCGCCGCCGTCAATTGCAAGCACCATACGGGTTGTCCGCGGAATTGCATTGTCTTTTAAGCCGCCTTCCAGTTCAATGAGTGCATAGTCCATCTTTCCTGCCAGCTCATACAGAAAACGACCAGCAAGAATGTTGGAATTGGCGCGGTTTTTATGAATCTCCATGCCGGAATGACCACCTGCAAGACCGGAAATTGTCACTTCCATCTGCTCTCCCATTACTTCGTTTCGGCGCACCGGCAGATCCATCATGGCTGTCATACCTCCTGCGCACGATACGGTAAGGATGCCTTCTTTCTCGGAATCCATATTTAACAGCGTTCTGCCCTTTAACTCACCGCCATTGAGCGCTGCAGCGCCAAGCAGTCCGATTTCCTCATCTGTTGTAATCAGGGCTTCCAGAGCCGGAAGCTGCATAGTATTCGATTCCAGCACTGCCAGTATGTAGGCAACTGCAATGCCGTCGTCGCCACCAAGCGTTGTATCCTCTGCATAAATTTCATCACCATCGATGTGAAGTTTCAGTCCGTCTCTTGTAAAATCATGGCTGCTGCCCGGCTTCTTTTCACAGACCATATCACAGTGTCCCTGCAGAATCACGGTCGGAGCCCCTTCACATCCTGTCGATGCCGGCCGGCGGATAATCACATTGTTGGAATCGTCCTGATACCAGGATAAATTATGGTCTTTGGCAAATTGTACCAGATAATCACTCACTTCTTTTGTATTCCCGGAGCCGTGCGGAATGCGGCAAAGCTCTTCAAAATAGTAGAATACCCGTTCCGGGTTCAAACCTGCTAATACGCTCATTTTTTCTTCTCCCGTCTTCTTTTTTTCCTGTTCTTTTCATATCTTATGTTACAGTTCCATGGTTTTCTTCAAATGCTATCCGCCGGAACCATCTATTTTTTGCAGGGAGGGGTACAAAGCACATGAACAAATCGCTTCTTTTCGCTTCTTCCCTGCTTCTTTTTTTCTGTCTTCTTATTTTTCCCGCGCGAACCTTTTCCTATGCCTGCGAAGGCGTCAATCTCTGGTTTCACACAATTCTTCCATCACTTCTTCCGTTTCTGATCCTGACCTCTCTTCTGCTTGCATCCGATGCGTCGCAACTGCTTCCCGACTGCGCGGAATCCTTTTTGATGGCTGTTTTCGGCCTTTCTCCAGGAGGTTTTTATGCTCTTTTTCTCGGACTTTTCTGTGGCTTCCCGATGGGAGCACGCATCATTGCACAGCTCTATGACTCACATGAAATTGACCGGAATGAAGCTTGCTATCTTTTAACCTTCAGCAGCAGCCCAAGTCCCGCCTTTTTATCTTCCTACGTTGTTTTAACTGCTTTTTCCGGGCACATATCTCCCGTTTTCGTTTTTGGCGTGCTGTACGCCTCCGATTTTCTTACCGGACTTTTGTTTCGCTTTGTCTTCCATCGTTTTCGTTCTGTTCCCTCTTCGTCTTGCGGAACCTATTCGATGGAAAAAAAAGAGATGCCAAAACAGACTTCCAAAGGAAACCTGCTGGACACCTCTATCATGAACGGATTTGAAATCATTACACAGCTTGGCGGATACATCATCCTCTTTTCCATTCTGTCCGGACTTCTGATGGATCTGCATCCATTTGGTTCTGCCACACCTCTGTTCTGCGGCATACTGGAACTTACCACAGGAATTTCGCAGCTTGCCGCGTCATCCCTTCCTTTCTCCGGAAAAGTTTCTGTTATCCTTGCCTGTGCTGCCTTCGGCGGTCTCTCGGTTACTGCTCAGACGAACTGTATGATCCATACCAGCGGTCTGCCTCTCTGGCCGTATCTTGCCGGAAAGCTCTGCTGTGCTGTTTTCGCAGGAATACTTAGTTTATTCCTCTTCGCTTTCCTCTTCTGATGCCGGATCATATTCCGGTACTACAATATCCTCTTTCGGCTGTTCTTCCGGTGCCGCACTGCCCTGCGGAGCAAGCTCGCTTCTGTTCTGCACAACCGTATTGTAGCAGCTGGTCAGTGATTCTACAAAGCCTTTGTATTTCTCGCCCGCATCATTTAATGTTGTTGTCATAATATTGCTCAAATTGGCAAGCATATCATCGGTGTATCCGATCGCGCCAAGGCGAATGCTGTTTGCATCGTTTGTAGCAGCATCCAGGATTTCCTGCGCCTGCTGATTTGCGTTGTTAACCGTTTCATTTGCCTGCGCATATGCAGTCTGCATCACTTCACTCTGCTCTACCATTTCTCTTGCTTTTGCCTGTGCTTCTGCAATGATTGCATCTGCTTTATTCTGTGCATCTGCCAGAATCGCATCTTTATTGCTGATGATCTTCTGATACCGTTTGATTTCATCCGGTGTTTTCAGACGAAGCTCACGGAGAAGTTCTTCTAACTCTTCTTTATTTACAACAATTTTGGTGGTAGACAGCGGCTGATATTTACAGCTCTCCACGTACTCCTCAATTTCTTCAATGATCTGTTCAATTCTGCTGCTCATTTTAATTCTCCTTATCTTTTATCCTGCGATGTCCCTTCTGAATTTCGGGCGGCATACTTCGAACGGATTTCTTCTTCCACGAAATCCGGAACGAACTTATGAATGTCGCCGCCAAAAGCAGCTACTTCTTTTACTACCGTTGAGCTGAGATATGCATACTCAAGCGAAGTAATCAGAAACGTGGTATCTACTTCCGGTTCCAGAACACGATTGGTCTGTGCCATCTGCAGTTCATATTCAAAGTCTGTGATCGCGCGGAGTCCACGGACGATCGTATGCGCCTGACATTCCTTTGCAAAATCAACGGCAAGTCCGCTAAAGGAACGAACCTCAACATTCGGAATGTCTTTGGTCGCTTTCTTTAGTATATTAACACGTTCTTCCACAGAAAACAACGGAGATTTTGAGGAATTATGTAAAACTCCCACGATTACGCAGTCAAAAAGCTTGGATGCACGCAAAATAACATCAAGATGTCCATACGTTACAGGGTCAAAAGTTCCCGGGTATACGGCTGTTTTCATGATTCTTGTACTCCTTTGTTCTTGCTTTTGGGGGTAAGGAATACATGGACATTGGTTTTATAGATCTTTTTCTTTAAAATTTCGTATCCGGCATCCTCCGCCCAGTCGAAATCAGTATGTAGTGATGCTTCTACAATAATTAAGGTATCTTTTCCGATAAAGGAAGCGTCACGGAACGTATACAGAATATCCTTTTCCAGTCCCTTATCGTATGGTGGATCCATAAAAATACAGTCAAAGGCCTCCTGCCCCTGAAGTGACTGCAGCGCTGCGTGCGCTTCCATGGGCAGGAGTACTGCCTGCTGTTCCAGTTTTGTGAATTTTAAATTCTGCCGGATACAGTCTGCTGCCGCTTTGTTCTGTTCTACAAACCAGGCTTTTTCGGCCCCACGGCTTAGTGCCTCAATTCCGATCGCCCCGCTTCCTGCAAACAGATCCAGAAAACGTGCATCCGGCAGATATGGCTGAAGCATATTAAACAATGTCTCTTTGATCCGGTCTGTTGTCGGCCGGGTCTGCCTGCCGGGAACTGTCTTTAAAGGAAGACTCCGGCATTTTCCTGCTATTACTCTCATGTTGATCTTTCTTATCCTTAATTTTTAGTCAGCCTTCAGCTGTTCTCTCCAGTCCAGATCGCCTCTTGCAAGCCCTAAAATCAGAGACTCTGCAGTTCCGATATTCGTTGCAATCGGAATATTGTACTGGTCGCAGGTACGAATAATTTTGTAAACATCCGGCTCTTTCGGATTAATCATCGTCGGATTATAGAAGAAAATAACCATATCCATATCTCCGCGCTCAATCATCTCGGTAAACTGTTTGTCCCCGCCTACGCTTCCGGGCAAAAACTTGTGAACATGAAGGTTTGTCACCTCTTCAATCCGCCGTCCGGTGGTTCCGGTGGCGTATACCTCATGTTTCATGAGAATTCCTTTGTATGCAATACAGAAATCCTCAATCAGACTTTTTTTGCTGTTGTGTGCTATGATTCCAATATTCATTACTACAAACCGCCCCTTCTCCTATTTTCACTACCATGTACAGCAATTATACCAAATTTATTTTTATAACGCAATTCTTTTTGTGAGTTTTTACAAAGTTTATTACCGTTCCCTGGAACCATATTTCTCCTGCACTTTTTTTCTTCTTATATACTTTCTCCGGTTTTCCGAAAAAAAATACAGAATCTGGCAGTTTATTTTTCTTTTCTCTTCACATACTATGACCGTAGCAGAGCAGATGAAAAACACATCCGAATCTGCTTCACAGCAGCTTTTAACAAGCAGAAAGATAAAGGAGGGAATGAACAATGGCGAATCGTTCATCGAATACCGCAGCAGTACCGGAAGCCAAAGGTGCTCTGGACAAATTCAAATTTGAGGTGGCAAGTGAACTTGGTGTGCCGCTCAGTGATGGCTACAACGGTAACCTGACTTCCAAACAGAATGGTTCTGTCGGAGGTTATATGGTCAAAAAAATGATTGAACAGCAGGAACGCCAGATGTCCGGCGGTTCTTCCAGCCAGTATTAATCATCCCGGTATAACATCCTGATGCCGAACAGGCATCAAAAAGCGTGAGCTCTTTTCTTTTCGGAAAAGCTCACGCTTTTTTCTTGCTCCTGCTGCTCCTGTAAATTACGTTTTACAGATCAATACTTCCAGTTACATCGTCATTGATTACGTAATAAGCGGTAAATTCTTCCGGTTTTACATAAACCTTCAGGCTTTTTAATTCATCTGCTTTCTTTCCATAACCTGTCATCCAGATCTGACGGATTTTCTCGTACAGATCCTTCTCTTTGATTTCTCTTCCACCGAACTGCAGAATCATTTCCTGCTCAATTGCTTTTTTGGCTGTTTTTGCAGGTGCTTTCTTCTCTGTCGTTTTTTGGGTTGCAGATGTTTTCTTTCCTGTTGTGCGGGTTGTTTTTACAGCTTTTGCTGCCGGCTTTTCTTCTGCTTTTACAGATGCTTTCTCTGCTTTTACAGGTACTTTTTCTGCTGCAGTTGCCTTCGCAACTTCTTTTGAAACTTCTTTCTCTGCTGCTGTTTTTTCTGCTGCTTTGGTTTCTACTTTTACTGTCTCGTTCTCTGCTGTCTTAGCCTGGGCAGCTGGTTTTTTCTTTACCATATCTGTTTCCTCCCATTTGGAACGGTTCCATGCTCTTGCAGAACTCGTTCTGCGAACTATCCTTCAGGCGAACGCTTGACACCCGCAGTCCGCACATTTTGTTTAATTTCTCATTTATCATACATGAAATTTTCCGTCTTTTCAAGTGATATCTGATTTCATCTGAAATTTCCACGAAATTGCACCATTATTTTTCCAGTGGCATCCTTTGTCTGTTATTTTTGTTTGTTTTCTTCTGTTTCCAAACACCTTTTTCGTGATTTTTCACAGTCCAATATCGTGATTTTCCAGATCCAGATACGATTTCATTACATTTTTCAGCAGTTCATGTTCCGGTTTTTCAAAATACGGATCCTCGGTAAGCAATTCCGAAGCCGCCTCACTTGCCTTTTGCAGGATGTCGGCATCCCGGAAAATATCTGCCATCTGAAATTCCATCTCACCACTCTGACGCGTTCCAAGAAGATCACCGCTGCCACGCAGTTTCAGATCCTCGGAAGCGATATAAAAGCCATCATTCGAATGTTCCAGGATTTCCAGACGTTTTGCCATCTCCTTGTCTTTCTTAGCGCGGATAAAAATGCAGTACGACTGGTATTCTCCTCTTCCGACTCGCCCGCGGAGCTGATGAAGCTGCGCAAGCCCGAAACGTTCGGCGTTTTCCACCATCATTACTGTTGCATTCGGCACGTTGACGCCGACCTCCACAACGGTTGTCGAGACAAGCACCTGAATTTCCCCAGCCGCAAATCGCTCCATAATCTCATTTTTCTGTGCAGCTTTCATCTGTCCGTGCAGCATCTCCACAGAAATACCCGGCAGTTCTTTTTTTAAAAGTTTTGTATAATCTGTAACATTTTCCGCTTCCAGTCCTTCGCTCTCCTCGACCATTGGGCAGATCACATATGCCTGACGACCAAGTTGAACCTGACGTGCAATAAATCGATAGGCTTTGGGGCGATATGAGGTATCCACGACACAATTTTTGATTGGAAGACGTTTCGCCGGGAGCTCATCAATCACCGAAATAGAAAGATCACCGTACAGGATAATCGCCAGTGACCGTGGAATCGGTGTTGCACTCATAACCAGGACATTCGGTGGCTCACCTTTTTCAGCAAGTGCCGTTCTTTGCCGCACACCAAAACGGTGCTGTTCATCGGTAATGACAAGTGCCAGTTTTTTGTACTGTACCTTTTCCTGAATCAGTGCATGCGTACCAATCACCATTTTGCAGCTGCCATCTTCCAGACCGGCGTAGATTTCCCGCCTTTCTTTTGCTTTTGTTGAGCCTGTCAGAATGCGTGGAGTGTATTCCGTTAAATCATTTTCCTTCAGCAGGACACAGAGAGATTCATAATGCTGGCGTGCAAGAACTTCAGTTGGAACCATCAGCGCTGACTGGTATCCATTTTCCGCCGTCATAATCATAGAAAGAAATGCCAGAATCGTCTTCCCGCTTCCGACATCTCCCTGTACCAGACGCGCCATACGGGCGCGGCTTTTCAGATCTCGTTCCAGCTCGCCCCATACACGCATCTGTGCATTTGTAAGACGGTAAGGCATATTTTCAATCACTTCCTCTGTTTTCCAGACAGCATGGATCGGAAAGGCATTTGAAATCCCCTCCGTCTGTTCTTTCAGCTGCCGCAGAGACAAAATAAAGAGAAAAAACTCCTCAAACACAATTCTGCGCCGCGCTGTCACCAGATGTTCCCGGTCTTTCGGAAAATGAATTTCGTGAAGGGCATAGTTGATTTCACATAGCTTATAACGTGTCCGGATTTTTTCCGGCAGATATTCTCGCGCAGGTGCGCAGGTTTCCAATACCTGCGCAACCGCTTTGCTGATCATCTTGTTCGTGAGACCGGATGTCAATCCGTAAACCGGCTGAAGACTGGCAAGAAGCGAATGGTACGCCGCAGGAGTAAAAATCTCAGGCTGTTCCATCACAAGGCGACCCGATTTTTCCTGTACCTTTCCACGAAAGATAAAAACGCTGCCTTTTTTTAAGGTGCTTCGCAGGAACGGCATATTAAACCAGGTAAGCTGCAGCCGAATCGGCTCCTCGTAAAGTTCCAGCACCACGACACTCTTTCTCTGGTTTCCTTTCACCGACGGACTGTGGACAATTCTTCCGTATATAGCATTTTTTTCCTCGGATTTACATTCCCGAAGAGGAACCGGTTCTGCATAACAGTCATAATCTCTTGGATAATAATGCAGAAGCTGCTGCAAATTGTAGATCCCTACCTTTGCAAACAGCTTCTCCGTTTTTTCCCCGATCCCCTTCAGTGTTGTCAGGGGTTCTGTATTCATATTTTGTTTCCTTACTGTTTATTCAACGGATACGACACAATAGTAAATCGGCTGTCCGCCATAATTTACCTCCACGTCACAGTCCGGATATGCCTGTTCTATCTTTTCGCCAAGCTTTTCCGCATCTTCTTCTGTCATATCCTCGCCGTAGTAGATGCTGATCAGTTCGCTGTCCTCGTCGACCATCGCGCGGACAGTTTCTTCTGCAACCGCAAGAACATCCTGTCCGACAGCGAGAAGTCCGTGATCACCAAGTCCCATGATGTCACCCTGATGAATCTCTTTCTCATCGATGTGGGTATCGCGTACAGCATATGTTACCTGACCGGTCTTCACCGCCTGGATACCTTCGTTCATGGCTTCCTCGTTCTCTTCTGCGGATTTCTCCGGCACGTAGCTGATCATAGCCGTGATGCCCTGCGGAACCGTCTTGGTCGGAACAACAATGATGTTTTTATCCTCTGTCATGACTTTCGCCTGGTTTGCTGCAAGGATAATATTTTTGTTGTTCGGAAGAATAAAGATATTCTTTGCATTAACGCGCTCAATTGCCGTCAGCATATCTTCCGTGCTCGGATTCATGGTCTGTCCACCTTCGATCAGATAATCAACACCGAGTCCCTGAAAGATTTCTTTAATTCCCTCTCCGATCGATACGGCGATAAATCCATTTTCTTTCGGCGGCTGTTTTTCCGCTTCCTTTCTCTTTTTATCTTCCTCTGCCTGCTGTGCTGCAATCTTTTCTGCGTTCTTAATCAGACGCTCCTGATGCTCCTCGCGCATATTATCAATCTTCATTCTGGTCAGCTGTCCATACGTCAGAGCCTTGGAAATGGCTTTTCCGGGATCGTTGGTATGTACATGTACTTTAACCAGCTCGTCATCCGCAACAAGAACTATCGAATCTCCGATTCCATTCAGGAAATCTTTGAAGGCATGAACCTCCTCATCCGGAAGCGGATGTTCCAGCATAATAATAAACTCAGTACAATAGCCGAATTTAATCTCTTTTTCTGTTTCTTTGGATGGTCTGACAAAATCCGCCCTTGCTTCCGGCATCTCGAAATTCAGATCAATCTCTTTTCCGAGAAATGCATCATACGCACCCTGCAGTACGGTTAAGAGACCCTGTCCACCGGAATCCACAACTCCTGCCTCTTTTAATACCGGCAACATCTCCGGTGTCTGAGACAGAACATACTCTGCATGTGCAAGAACATCCTCAATAAATGCGTTCAGATCCGTACTTTCCGGTGCAAGCTCAGCTGCTTTTTCTGCCGCGCCCTTTGCCACGGTAAGAATTGTGCCTTCCTTCGGCTTCATAACGGCTTTGTATGCAGTCTCAACTGCCTTTCCCATCGCCTCTGCAAGAATCTCAGCATTCAGCTCTTCATAATCACGGATCTTCTTGGTAAATCCTCGAAGAAGCTGAGAAAGAATAACACCGGAGTTTCCTCTGGCACCGCGCAGAGAACCGGAAGAAATTGCCTTGGAAAGGTTATACATATTCACTTCTGTCAAAGAATTGACTTCCTTGACCGCAGACATGATCGTTAGTGTCATGTTGGTACCTGTGTCGCCGTCCGGTACCGGAAACACGTTCAGCTCATTGATCCATTCTTTTTTTACTTCCAGATTTTTTGCACCAGCCAGAAACATTTTTGCCAATAAACCGGCATCAATTGTATTTGTAGCCACTTTCTTCATTTCCTCCTATTACCATTAGTCAATGACGCGAACGCCTTCAACCAGGATGTTGATTTTTTCAATTTCCATTCCGGTGAACTCTTCCACCTTGTACTTCACATTATTGATCAGGTTATCCGTTACGGCAGAAATACTGACTCCGTAAGAAACAATCACATGGAAATCCAAAGATATTTTATTTTCCGAAATTGATACGTTGATTCCGTGTGTCAGACTCTCTTTTTTCAGAAGTTTGACCAGTCCATCCTTCATGTTCACTGCTGCCATTCCAACAATGCCGAAGCACTCCACAGCGACGCTGCCCGCATACAGGGCGATTACATCCGGATTGATTACGATTTCTCCCAAGCCTGTATTCATACGACCTTTCATGCCTTGTATCCTCCAATTCCATCATACTTTGCAGTTACTGTTTCAAGCTGCCCTGCAAACAGCAACCACTTTTCAAATCGCAGGGAGTCTCATATACCAGACTCCACTCTATGATACATTATAACCGCTTTTCTGCAAAAAAGAAAGTTTAAAATGAAAAACCTTCAAAATTCATATAATTTTTTTATTTTTTACTTGCAAAACCAATATAGATCTGTTAGAATGACTTATGTTGTGAGTCTAAAATGCGTTTTGACTCAAGTACGTATGTCAAGGAGGTGCAATCATGGCAAAGTGTGCAATTTGTGAGAAGGGTGCTCATTTCGGAAACAACGTAAGTCATTCACATAGAAGAAGCAATAAAATGTGGAAATCTAACGTAAAATCTGTCAAAGTTAAAGTTGACGGTGTACCGCAGAAAATGTACGTATGTACTTCCTGCTTAAGATCCGGAAAAGTAGAGCGTGCATAAGTTGAATGGTTAAAAAGTCTTTCCATATCGGAAAGGCTTTTTTGCTGTCTCAGCCCGACACCATTCCATTTTTCAACTGTTGCGTAAAGAGCAAACAGGACATAAGCTTTCACTTATGCCCTGTTATGCTCTATTTTTTATATTTAAAAGGGAGAAAAAAATAGCGTGGTCTCTTAAAACAAATCTTCCGGATAAAAGATCAAGCAAAGAGGGCATCCTACCGAAACTTCCGTTCTGGTAAGACGCCCTCGTCTTAATCTATTATATTAGCATAATTGGCTGATTCATTTAAGATGAGCTTATTATAACGCAAGTTCTTTCTTTTTTCAAGTGTTTTCCTATACAATTCAACCAGTTAATTTCTGCTTCTTTTGTGCATTTCCACTATTTTCCCGCATTGCAAAACAAATGGTATCCTGCGCACAACAGAAGACCTGCCGCAAGGACTGTAAGAAATGAGCTGCGGATCATCAGGCTGATAAGAAGCCCAACTCCCATCCAGAACAGCAAAAACCCTAATATTCTGCACAAACGAGCTTACTCCTTATCTGCCTCTTGGTTTATTATATGCTCTACTTCTTCTGCGGTATACCCACTCTCATCCTTTTTACCGGTAAAACGACTGATCAGATCCGGAGCCATGTCGATGATCTTCGTGACCGCATCCTGATTTTTAATATTGACCAGACGTGTTCCATTTTTGCCAATCACAAGAACCGCACTCGGGGAGATTTTTCCACCCATGCCCCCTCCTGCATTATTCTTTGCATTTTCCGCAAAGGCACCGGCGCCCACACCGAAGGAAACATCTACCAACGGCAGAAGAATCGTATCATCAATGTGAATCGCCTCACCTACGACCGTCTTTGTTGTGATGAAGCTGTCCATTCCGCGGAACAGTGCTTCTACTGTGTTCTGAAATGTGTTGTCCTTTTCTGCCATCTTTTAGGCCTCCTTGTGTTTAAAATGTCGCATGGTTTTCCGGATATTCTGATCCCGGAATATTCGAAATGCAATGCCGGCCGCAGTTACCATCCGGAAATTCCCCTTAAGTTTTACATCTCCCCGGAGAATTTCTTGTTCAAAATCCGGCTGAATCGAAAGGTTTTTCGGTAGCTTTCCATAGATCACACCAAGAACGCCGAGTGCTTCTCCCGTCAGCGCCGGATCGTCAAATCCGAACCTCACTGTGCCGGTTACTTTTTTGGGCGCCGCTTTTTTCAGGAAATAAAGAACCTCTTTCTTTGCATGAAACAGCGCCTCGCGAAACATCTTTGATCGTAAGAAAGTCGTCATGCTCCGCCACTTTCTTTTTAATCGCCTGCCTGCCTGAATTTTCTTTTCCAGCTTTTCAACCAGCCGAAACGGAAGCTCCAGTATCCAGAACGCCACCTGTAGCAGGCGGCCGGCAAATTCCAGAAGTTTTCCCGGAAGCTGCCCGGCAAATTCCCAAAAACGTTCCGGAACATTTTTTTTCGTCTTAACCGATTCCGGATCCGACTCCCCTTCGCCCCTCTTCCGTTCTTCTGATCCATCCCGTGTTTTTTGTATCTCTGTAACCGTTTTTTGTGATAGCTGTTCTTTTTTTACGGCTGCTTTTTGTTCTACCGTCTCTTTTTTTGATGTTGCTTCTTCTTGTACACTTTCTGTCTGTTCTGCCCCTTTTTTATCTGTTTTCTTTTCCTTCGGCTTTTCTGTTTCGCTTTTTCCTGCCCGGGGTGCAAATGCTGCCCCCCGTCGGATCTTTTTCAGGCGCTGTTTCCAGGTTTCCGGCAATCCCCCGAAAATCCGAATTTGCACTTCCTGTTTCTGCTCCTGATAGGAAGCAGTCAAAGCGACAGCCCCGAGCAGCCACGACACTCTTCCCCACGCCTTTACACCTGCAAATCCATCTTCCTTTTTCTGAAACTGAGCCTGATAGCATACAGGAAAAAAAAGAACGCTGCATACAGCCAAAAGCAGAAGAATCAGTAAAATCAGAAGCAGAATTCCCAGTACCTTCAAAATCATGAATAGTATATGTATCATTCACATCCCTCAATCTGTTTCAGTAACCATTCCCGGATCCTGACTTCTCCGGTTTCCTGATACGTTTCCGCTGCAATCGTTTCCACAAGCTCAATGGCTTCCTCACGCGACACGGCAAGCCCGACAATCAGCGGACAGTTTTTTCGTACCGCCGTCTGCAAAAGCAGGTCCGCCGGAATCACATCCAGATTATTCTGCGGATTAGAAGGCAGAGTCAAAAGCCAGATTCCCGGAGCTGCCTTTCGTTTCTCGATTCGGTGCATCCATTTTTTCTGTTTCTTTTTTGCAGTATCTCCAATGTACAGATTTTTATACCAGTTTACCATATTTTTCCCGATCCTGCGGCTGAATCTTCCATAAGTTTGCTTTTTTCAGTTCCAAATACTCCTGATAAGCTTTTTCCAGTATCTGCCGCTCGTTAGAAAATTTCAGCAGATGATATGCCTCATGATATTTATAATAACCGGAATCCACAAAATACTCTTCTCTCTGCGGACGGCTGTAGTAACCGGACGCCGTCATCAAATACCAGTGTACCTCTTTTTCCACAGTGTCCTCCGGAATACTGAAACTGTACTGACTTTTTCCTACGTATTTGATGATAGTTCCATGCACACCGGATTCCTCGTACACCTCGCGGATCGCAGTCTGTTCGTAAGTTTCTCCCGGTTCCACAGTCCCTTTCGGCAAAACCCAGCCTTCATACTTGTTGCGGTAGCTTTTGTAAAGCGTCAATATTTTCCCACGGTAGATCACGATACCTCCGCAGCTTACTGCTTCGATCATATACTTAAGCTCCTTCTGGCTTTTTTCCATTGTCCGACAGCTTTTTCCGCTTGCCGCCAGACCTTCTGTTAAAAAGTATACCTCTTTTCCCGTTTCCGCGCAACCTCAAAACCAATCCTCCTTCTAACATTTTTTCGTAACCAGTTATCCTTCACTGGAGCATGTCTGAAAAAGGCTTTTCGTACCTTTTCCGTTACAAGGTCAAACGAATATCTGCAATCCGCTTCGCTACTTGCTCATAACCGAACAGCTGCTTCGCAGCTTATCAGGAGTGGCTTGTACCAATCCTGATACAGGCAAGTCCCAACCCACTGCTTATTGTTTCACGCAATGAAAGCAGGGGACTTGCTTGATTCGGTTAAACAGTATTTCAAAAACGCGTCCAAATCCGTTTTTTCAGATTCGGACGCGTTTTTGCATGATTTACTGCTGCGCATAGTACGCTTCAAACACCTGCTTTGCTATCGGCACGGCAACTTCACTGGAATATCCGCCATTTTCTGCCACAACCGCAATCACAATGTCCGGATCATCCGCATTGGAAAATCCGACAAACCAGGAGTGCGGTGTTTCTCCTTCATTTCCGTGATCTGCCGTTCCTGTTTTGCCGGCAATATTGTACGGCAGATCAGAAAGCGAAACTGCGGTTCCGCCCTGAACAACCCCCTTCATCAACTCGGTCAGTGTATTTGCTTCACTCTCGGACATTACCGTACCGAGAGACTCTTTATCAAAGGTCTTCACCTTCTGCCCATCCGCAGATATAATATGATCTACATAGCGCGGTTTCACCATCTCACCATCGTTAGCAACCGCAGAAGCAATCACTGCCATCTCCATCGGTGTCACCAGTGTGTCCCCCTGGCCAATAGAAGTCTGCATTACCAGGGCATCTGCCGTTGCAGAATCAAGATCAAAGGAGCTCTTGCTCGTCGGAAGCTCCAGATCCAGGCGACTGTTTAAATACAGCGAATCTGCCACCGCGCGAAATGCATCTTTATCAAGACCAAGACCAATCTGAGCAAACGCACAGTTACAGGAATGAGCAAAGGCACTTGCAAAATCCTCTGCTCCGTGAACTTCACCTCCCGAACAGTGAATGGTATAGTTTCCTGCGGTCAGTTCGCCGACACAGTCGAACGCAAAACCATCCAGTGTACCATTCTGGCGAAGGTACGCAAGTGCAGTGACAATTTTGAAGGTAGATCCCGGCGGATATCTTCCCTGCAGACCGCGATTCAGAAACACACCGCTCTCATCGTCCGCATTCAGTGCCTCCCAATCCTCATCAATCGTATTGGGATTAAATACCGGATTACTCACATTCGCAAGCACACGACCGGTTTTTGCCTCAAGCACAACAACAGCTCCACGGTATCCGTCCAGTGCATCTGCCGCCACCTGCTGAAGCGTCGTGTTCAGCGTCGTATAAAGATTGTCTCCCAGACTCTTTGTATCGCTGAATTCATTTTTCACCTGCTCCCATTTACTGGTGTGGGACTCCATCAGCATATAATTGTAGGAAGATTCCAGACCGCTATTGCCTTTTCCGGTATAGCCGACCACCTGGGCAAACAGACTGTCAAACGGATAAACTCTCTTCTCTTCCCCGTTCGCATCTACCGTTGTTTTTGCCAGTTCCTGGCCATCTGCGGAGTAGATCGTTCCACGAGTCACTCGTTCCGCATAATTATTTTGCCTCGTATTGTAAGAACTATTCAGAAACTCTTCCTTCCGTACAACGTTAAAGTAGATCAGATATGCGATCAGACCGAGAAACATTGCCACAAACAGAAAAGAAACGATCAGATACGGTCCTGCGCCATTGTTTGCTGTCTTACCAGCGGAGGCTGTTTTCTGTCTGTTCCTCGATCCGTCGTTCGAATTCGTCCTGTTCGCTGTACTTCCGGCGGGTTCCCTGTCCATCGTTCCGGCCGTCGCTCTTCTTTCGTTTTTCGCCTTCTTCGGCCGGGCGTCGTTTTTTCTTGGCACTCGGGTCATTTTTCTGCTGTTTTCGTTTCTTCTTGTTTCGTCTTTTCTCAAGCTCCTCACCTTCGTCTTCCCTTA
>ENA-OUQM01001019-OUQM01001019.1-human-gut-metagenome-genome-assembly--contig:-NODE-1019-length-16499-cov-10.876125_pt1 | contig 16499 bp, 18 predicted proteins | sample MGYA00237949_ERZ548830 | MGnify/ENA primary metagenome ERZ548830 (study PRJEB26490, sample SAMN05194706) | human gut metagenome | biome: terrestrial biome; feature: human-associated habitat...
AAAAAGTTATCTTCATCACGAGATGGACAGAGGTGCGAAAGCCGCAGGAGTAAAGAGAATCCGTATCCATGATTTACGGCACAGCCATGTTTCACTTTCATAGGGATATTTTTAGAAGCGGGCTTGAAACCCTTATGTAATGGGAGTTTCCGGCAGTTGCCTATGCTCCCTTTTTAGATTTGTCAGTATCAGTTGCAGCTTCTAAAGCTGCTTTTTCTTTTTCAGCACGTTCTTTCTCAGCTTTGCGTCGGTTGTAGGTTCGATTCCACGCACGTTTGCGACGCTTCCGTTCTTCTTCGGCTAATTCTTCCGGGGTCAGTTCTGGCATTGGAACATCCAGCTTGCCTACATATTTGAGATAAATGTCGATTTCCTGTGTGCGTTCCCCTGTTGACTTGTCAGCTTCGTGAACTTCAATTCTGTCTATAAATTCGTGAATCATTGGTGTGGTCAGTTCAGAAAAATCTGTGTACTTATGAACCAGTGCGATGAATTTATCGACATTGGAAGCTTCTTCCTTTGCTGTGGCTAACTGCTCTCGGGCAGTAGTAAGGAATTCTTCTAATTCAGCCTGCTCCTTTTCGTAATCAGCAGACAGCAATTCAAAACGCTTATCCGACAGCTTCCCAGATACATTATCTTCATAAATACGTTTTATCAGAAGATCGAGTTCAGTAACCCTTTTTTCAGATTTTGTAATCTTTTTGGTGAGAGCTTTTGTATCTGCTTCCTGCTTCAGAACATTGGATTTTCTAACCTTTTCCAGAAATTCATCCTCATGTTCTTTGACATAGCTTGCCGTATATTGCAGTGTTGTCAAAATCAGGTCTCTGACCACATCTGTTCTTACGTGGTGCTGGGAGCATTTGTTTTCAAAATGTCCCTTTGCCTTGCTGTAAGTAGAGCAGGTGTAATTATTCTGGGCATTGGTATATTTACCAGTCGGATTTCCATCCTTATCCTTTTTTTCATAGCCTTTTGTGCGGTGGTTGAACATTTTAGCACCACAGTCTGCGCAAAACATGAGTCCGGTCAATGGATTTGCTTTGCCCTGTGCGATTGGGCGGTGCTTGGTCTCTCTGATTTTCTGAACCATATTCCATGTGTCTTCATCAACAATAGCTTCCTGCGTATCTCTGAATATCAGCCAGTCTTCCGGATTAGCATATTGGGAATGCTTGTCTTTGTAAGATTCCTTGAAAGTTCTGAAATTAACTGTGTGCCCCATATATTCCGGCTTTGATACAAGGTCTGTGATGGTGGTAGCTGTCCATGAATAAGGTCTTGTCATATCGCATTTACCTCTGCAAGTACCGAGTCCTTGTTTTGCAAGATAGTAGGATGGACGCTCAACCTTTTCGTTTGTGAGTATTCTGGCAACCTGCATCGGTCCATTCCCTTCAATAATCAACTGGAAAATACGTCTTACCACAGCAGCGGCTTCTTCATCAACAAGCCAGTGGTTGTTATCTTCCGGGTCTTTTTTGTATCCGTAGATGGCATTAGAAGTCAGATGCTTGCCTTCCATACCCTTGTTGCGAAGTACAGACTTGATTTTCCTGCTGGTATCACGCACATACCATTCATTCATAATGTTTAAGAATGGTGCAAATTCATTGGATTCAGAATGCGTGCTGTCAACACCATTGGAAATAGCAATAAAGCGGACACCCTTTTCACGGAATAGAACTTCCGTATAAAAGCCTACTTCCAGATAATTCCTGCCGATTCGGCTCATATCTTTGACGATAACACATCCGATTTTTCCTTCTTCAATGTCGGCAGTCAACCGCTTCCAATCCGGTCTGTCAAAGTTAGTACCACTATATCCATCATCGGTATAGTGAGCAAGGTTCGTAAAGCCCTGTTCCTTGGCATACTTTTCAAGCATTTTCTTCTGGTTTACAATGCTGTTACTGTCTCCATTCAGTTCATCATCTCGTGACAGTCTCTCGTAAAGTGCTGTTATTCTGTTGTTGTCCGGTCTCTTCATAAAATCTCCTTTCCGAGGTATCCATACCTCTGTGACCGGGCATCTATGGATGAATTTATTCTACCATAGATACGAGGTCACTGCCATATAATCTTGTGATTCGGGAACAGATTTTCAAAAATGACCATAAAAATGACAGGGCATGTAACCCTGTCATAAAGTCAGAAATTGTTCCTTCACTTATAGGAGAAATTCGAGGGGATAAGCGGAACTGTTTTTTTAATAATAGAATGTTAAATGTTTACGACAAACTGGAAGTTGTGCCTCATTTATTATGTGACATTATTCTATTCCATACTGATCATCAGTTACCGCTTCCATCCATTCATTACTCACATTCTTACCAGGAACTTCAACTGCCAAATGTGAAAACCAGTTATCTGGAGTCGCCCCATGCCAATGCTTCACTCCTGTTGGAATGTTTACAACATCACCCGGCTGCATCAACAGCGGTTCCTTTCCATATTCCTGGTAATATCCTTTTCCACCTACACAAATGAGAATCTGTCCACCACCCTCGTCCGCATGATGGACATGCCAGTTATTTCTGCAGCCAGGTTCAAATGTTACATTAAAAATATTCACCTGTTCTTTGGAAATCGGTGCAAGATAGCTCTGTCCAATGAAATACTTTGCATAAGCCTCATTGGCTTCACCAATTGGAAACATCATAGAGGACTCATGTTGTGATTTCATGTTGTCATCTTCAGATTTTTCATTCCACACCTGTTTCGCCAAGCTAAATGCCGCCCATCCCTTCGGCCATCCCACATAAAATGCTATATGTGTAATCACAGCTGCTATTTCTTTTTTTGTTACGCCATGTGTTTTTGCATTCTGTAAATGGTATATCAGCGATGTATCTGTTATTCCAGCTGAAATCAACGCTACTACGGTAATAATACTCCTTGTTCTTAAATCGATATCCAGGTTATTCCAGTTTTCACCGAAAAGAATATCATCATTATAGTGTGCAAATTCTGGCGCAAACTCTCCAAGCTGGTTTTTTCCTGCTGTTTGTATTATTTTTTCATTCATTGGTTATCCTTTCCTCTTCAAATATACTTTGTCCCATATATCAACTACTCATGCGCTTTCACTGTATGAATTCGTTTTACATATTCAGGGTCAAAGCGGTTATTGATCTCACTCTTTCCAGTATCAAGTTCCGCTATTTTTTGCATATCCTCTTCATTCAGCTTAAAATCCCATATATCCATATTCTGTTCCATTCTTTCCTTATGAACAGATTTCGGAATTACAACAACACCTCTGTCCACATTCCAACGTAACGCTACCTGTGCTGCAGTTTTCCCGTATTTGTTTCCGATCTCTGTCAAAACAGGATGTGAAAAAATACCATGCCCGCCTTCTGCAAAAGGTCCCCATGCTTCACAGGTAACACCATATGCTTCTGCCACTTCAAGTGCCAATGGCTGTTGGTAAAATGGATGTAATTCAATCTGATTGATTGCCGGAATGATTTCTACAGTCTCACAAATATCTGTTAAAACATGCGGATAACAATTACATACACCGATTGCCTTTAGCTTTCCTTCTTTATAATTCTGTTCCATAACTCGATAAGCACCAATATAATCGCCCATGGAATGGTGAAACAGATACAAATCCAAATAATCTGTTCCAAGTTTTTTCAGAGATGACTCAATAGCCTCCTGTACATTTTCATAATCCTGCACCCAAAGCTTTGTCGTAATAAACAATTCTTCTCTGGTAACAATTTTCTCTTCAATAGCCCGCCTTATGGCATTTCCAACCGCCTCTTCATTTCTGTATACTGAAGCGGTATCAATCAGTCTGTATCCAGCCAAAATTGCGTTATATACTGCTTCCTCACACTCCGAAAGATTCGTGACCTGATATACACCAAATCCTTCCATCGGCATTTTTAATCCATTATTTAATGTTACAAACTCCATCTTTTTCTACCTCCGTTTTTCATAATAAGTAAGCCATTTTCCTTTCCATGTATATAGAATCATCAAGCCAGAACCAATCGTCCATGAAATAGGGTACAACATAAAAATACCTTCAATAGATGCAATGTCTGGCATAACAAATTGAACCCATAACACACGAAACAAACATAAAGATATCAACAAAACAATCATAGGCGGAATACTCTTCCCAGTACCTCTGACCGTACCTGAAAGGGCATGCAGGATACTAAGCACCCAGTAAAATGGACAAAAGAAACGCATCGCCTGCTGTCCATAATCAATTACCGCTGCATCATTGCTAAACAAATGCATAATTGTTTCAGAAAATGTTAATAGCAATATTCCTGTAGTAATTGTATAGATCATGCCAATACCCAGTGTAATCCACATTCCTCTTTTTACACGTTCCAGTTTCCCGGCTCCGAAGTTTTGACCAACAAAGGTAGTTGCTGCCATTCCAAAACTTGTAACAGGCAGTACATTAAAACCATCCACCTTCATATATGCACCAAAACCTGCCATCGCATTTGCGCCAAAACTGTTCACGCTGGACTGTACCAGTATATTAGAAAGAGAAATCACCATATTTTGAAAACCTGTTGGCAATCCGATTTTAATAATCAATCCAGCTGTAGCTTTATGTATCTTAATTTTACTAAGACATACTTTATAATCCGTCTGTGTCCTTACCAGAAACCAGATTGCCAGTACGCAAGAAACTATCTGACCGATATTGGTTGCTATGGCCGCTCCGGCAATTCCTGTTTTCATTCCAACGATGAAAACCAAATCCAAAATCAGATTTGTAACAGATGCAATTGCCAGATAACCTAATGATCGCTTTGAATTTCCTGCAGCATTCAGTATGCCTGCAGCCATATTGTAAACTACATTGAACACCATTCCTGCTGAGTAGAGTCTAAGGTACGTTACTGCATCCGTGAGGACTTCCTCCGGGGTATTCATCCACAACAGAATCTCCTTGCTGAACAATATTCCGCCCACTGTAAGAATAATTCCCAGGATTACAGCCAGTGCCAATGCTGTGTGAACGGAAGTCTGCACCCCCTCCTTATTCTTCTGGCCTAATCGCTGTGAAATCACAACACCTGCTCCCACAGAGACCCCCTGACTAAAAGCAATCAGTAAATATACCAATGATGTACTTGAACCAATTGCCGCCAGCGCATTGCTTCCAACATAATTACCCACAATAATGGAGTCTACTGTGTTATACAGTTGTTGAAGAAGATTTCCCAGAATTAAAGGCACTGAAAAGAAGAGGATATTTTTTACTACACTTCCTTCTGTCATCATTGTAGTTTTTGTTTGTTCATTCATATTTTTCCCGCCTTTCAAAAATCAATTATAATCGCAGGCTAAAATATTGCAAATACTTATTATAAATAGTTTATCATAGTTGTTATAAATAGTTATTTTTGCTATAATCACAATAAATCAATTACGGAATTCTGAGGAGGTACACGATGGAAGTACGATTACTTGAATATTTTATGGCCGTTGCCAGAGAAGAAAATATAACACATGCGGCTAATTCCCTGCATATTGCTCAACCAACTTTATCCTTGCAGCTCAAAGCCCTTGAAAAGGAGCTTGGAAAACCTCTATTCATTCGAGGAAAGAGAAAAATCACACTCACGAAAGAAGGTGTTGTCCTCCGTCGCCGGGCAGAAGAAATTCTGTCCTTAGTAAGAATTGCCGAACAGGAAGTTTCATCTGAAGATAATGATATCCGGGGAACAGTATCCATAGGAAGCGGTGAGACCGAAGCCATGAATCTTGCGTTAAAAGCCGCAAATATCTTACAGTCTGAGCATCCTCATGTCAGCTTCCATCTTTTCAATGGCGATGCGCAGGCCATTACAGAACGCCTTGACCAGGGTATCCTTGATTTTGGAATACTGATGGAGCCTGTAGATCATTCAAAATACGCTCATATCTCCTTGCCTATCAGCGATTCATGGGGTGTTTTAATGCCAGAAGATTCAGCGTTATCCTCTCAAGAATATATTTCCCCTGCGGATTTATACAACGTTCCTCTGATTGTTCCAAATCGCAGTGAATTGCAAATGCAGTTATCTGCATGGCTACAAAGGGATCTATCTTTATTGCAGATTTCTGCAACCTATAATTTAATTCACACCGCCTCATTATCTGTCAAAAACAATCTGGGCTTTGCCTTAGTTTTAAATAAATTAACTTACGCAGAACAGGAGCAGGGACTTGTGTTTCGTCCACTGATTCCTTCTATGGAAGAAAAACTATGCATTGCCTGGAAAAAGTATCAAACCTTTTCAAAAGCAACAGAATTATATAAAGATAAATTGACTTCTATGCTCATCAAATAGAACTTTTGATTCATAGCGTATTTGCTTCAATTTTTCCAACAAATAAGCAGTAATGATTTTTCTAATCACTACTGCTTAAAATTACTACATATCAACTCATGCTCAACTTCAAATTTTCTTTATTGTAGCACTGTTTAAAACGTGATACAACATATAAGAAGGACGGGACTCAATAAATGTCCTGTCCATATCGTTACGCTATGAATGTATCAGTTGTCAGGGCTCTAGCCTATCCACAAATACAGTTCATAATTACGCTTATCATCATTTCTTTTTCATCTGGTTTTGATTCTGCAATCATAATAGTCAGTGCTACAAGTGTATGATCGTCAATCAGCTTGTTTCCATCGGCAAACAGGATGCCATTTTTATCAAGGAAATACAGAAACATTGTTGCTGCGATTCGTTTGTTGCCATCGGAAAAGCTGTGATTCTTTGTTATAAAATATAAAAGATTTGCAGCCTTTTCTTCCAGTGTCGGGTAAATATCCTGACCTGCAAAGCTCTGGTAGATATTACCGATGCTGCCCTTAAAGGAATCATCCTTTTCATTTCCAAATAAATCGGAATCAGACGAAAATTTCATACTATCAATGACTTGTCTGCATTCTTCGTAGGATAATATATAGACTGCCTTGTTTCCGTCCGGGCGTTTCATTGTCTGGTGATCATAATCATCCAGCAAGTCTAAGGCAAGACTGTATTTTTCGATTACCGAAAGTACCTGCTTTGCATCCAGACTGTTTTCTGTTCGCTTCATAATCCGTATTACCTCACCGAGTTGGTTCATACGGCTAGTATTTACAGCATATCCCTGAATTATGTACTGCTTCAGGATGGAGTTTGCCCATTTACGAAAAGCGATGCCCTGCTTTGAATTGACACGGTATCCGACGGATATGATGACATCGAGGTTATAGAAAGCAACCGGCTGACTGACGCCAGCAACACGCATTTTTTGCGTGTTGCTCTCTCGTTCCAGTTCTCCATCGGCAAAAATCTTGTTGACATGCTTTCGAATGGTTTTTTCATCTCTGCCATAGAGAAGTGCCATTTGGTTTGAGGATAGCCATACGGTTTCCAGTTGAGGAGATACATTCACTTCCAATGCTAATTCTCCATTTTCAAATAAAACTATCTCATCTATTTTATTGTTCATTCGAAATCCTCCTTTTTCGCCCGACACTTATATACATTATGCTGATTTTTACATTGCGGAGAACAGAACTGCACATTGGAGCGGCTGGCTACAAATATCTTTCCACAGTGCTTGCACAGTTTCAGCGTAGAGTTTTCATCCGTTATCATAAAGGAAAACATCATCTGAATGGCGAGCATCAGGGAATGGAAATCCCAGACAATGGTGGGCTTATCCAAAAGTTCTATGTGGTAAGTCGGGGCAATGCCGCCAAAACACTCCATTCCTTTTCGGTACACATTCCGTTCTGCTTCCTCCAACGCATCATAATCCTGATAATACAGAAAGCTGGTAACAAAGGTAAAAGCCCAGTCAGAGAATACCGTGGTAATCCATTCATAGCTTTCAGCATATTCCTTTTGAAAGCTCATAAGCACTGCTTGTGGCTTATCTTGTAAAGTCATAATTACCGCAAACATTTCCCGGCTATCTGTATTCCACATAGATTCCCGACCTTTTTTTACAAAAGAGATCTTGTCAAAAGGAAAGAAGTAGGCGAGGTAATCTTCCGTAGAAAGCGTTTCTTGTTTGATGAAATGATTTTTTGGAAGATACACCGCATCATAGGTGATAAATTCCGGTGTGGTTGGAAGTGCGGTCATTAGTCCCAGAAGACCAAAACGTTGTGCAAAATCCTGAATCCTCTGTTTCAATTCTTCCATAGAAGCTTTTTTCTGCATAACATCAAGACCAATTCCAAGAGCGGTCAGTACCAACTCCTCATATTCCTTGATGGGATTGTAAAGGGACATCACGGCATCTTTTGCCGGAGTAAGGTACAAAACGCCGTCAGTCGATTCTTTCCATTCATATTTATCATAACGTACCCAGTGAGCACTGGTGCGTTTAAAAATGTTATCCATATTTCTGATACCTCTGTTTCGTCATAAATGTCTATCTTTATTAAGAGTAATTGTTATAAATAAAATTCGATTACATTCCAATCATATCATCTATCCATCCGTACTGCAATGTCTTTCTAAAAAGTTTCGTTCTTTCAGAGTTGTTGACAGTCCGTTATCACATTTATACTGCAAAACCGGAATCAGTTTTTTATGAATCTTCCTTAAAATGGTTGCTCTCACCTTGCGGATATTCCGGTCAGACTGCTCATACATTTTTGCAAGACAGCATGTGCTGTAATCCCTGATATATAAAAAATAGAAAAGTGCTTTGTATTTTTCACTCAATTCACTTAGTATCTGTGAAATGCTGCTGTCGCATACAAGCTCCTGTAGTTCATAAGGACAGTCAAATATTACATCTAAAAATTCGCCCTTCATCATTTGCTGCCAGTACACGCTTTGAATAGGTGCCGGGATAACAATCTCGTCCGGAGACATATTGTACTCAAACGGAACTTCTGCGTCATCCCGGCAGACCTCGTGATAACGCTCACGCCTTTCACGGTTTTTGTCCTCTTTATCCCATGCGTCAATGACATCTTCAAAATCTCCCTGTGTTCTGGCAGCAGCTTCCATTCTTGCAATGGCAGCTTTTCGCAGGTCTCTTTTTAATATCAGCCGTTCGGCAACCTCAGGTTCTGCCTGTTCCAGTAAATCCTCTTCCGGGATGAAAGCATCTTCTTTAGTTTCCTCTTCCAGTGAAATCGTCCATTTATAATGTTCTTCTTTTTCTATCGTATCATCTGATCCCGGATTATCCGAATTATCAAAATAAAAATCTTCTCTGCTCTCCATATAAAAATCCTTTTTCAAAAAAATCTTTTCAAAACAGTTCCGTTTTGCATCGGAATTTTCTCCTTTAGGTGAAGAAGTAATTGTTTTAATTGGAACAGATTACTCAAATTCAAGAAAGGAGAAAACGGAAAATGAAAAAAGGAACGATTCACATTGCCATTCGTGCCCCAACTGCTATGCATTTATTATAACAAACAAGTGTTCGATTATCAATTATTTATTGCAGGAATGGAGGGTTTTTATGGAGAAGAAACAGAAGGGACAAAAGTGTACCGGCACTTTTACAAAAAGAATTGGAAACACCACCTATCGTGTTAATGTGCATTTTGCAGAAAACACAACGGATACCGTAGAGGATAAGCTGCTACACCTGATGGGTACGGTGGCACTTACAGACGAAATTTCATCAGCTACTGATGAAGCAGAAGCAGTTTAAAAGGAGGAACAATCTTATGGCTAGAACACAGAGAAGTATTGAGGAACGCATTTCTGAAAAGGAAATACAGTATGAGCAGGTAATGGAAAAGGCAAAACAGTATCAGGCGCAGATGAAGCGGCTCAAACAGCAGCAAAAAGCTGAGGAACGCAAGAAACGTACCCATCTGAGGATGCACTATGGAGAAAGAAATATTGCAAAACGAACTTCCAATACTGGAAGAGATGCTCGCACTTATGACAGAGCAGCAGGAACTGATACTGGAGATTACAGAGGAGCTGCAGGCGGCGAATCAGGACTTGGCACAGGCAGAGAAAGTAATCAGGGAAAAGGACAGACAGATCAATTCGTTGCAGTCATTGGTGCAGCAATTGAACGACGAAAACGAACAATTGATGAAGCTTTAGAGAGGAGAAAAGAGATTTATGAACGATTTGAGAGGTTACAGAGACTCAGATCTGCTGGCAATGCTGGAACAGATGGAGCAAATGCAGGCGGAACTGACGGAAAAGACACAGACCATACAAGCATTAGAGAGCGAACTACAGCAGCTTCCGACCTTATCCGAATGGCAGAACGTGCAGGTGCTGATGCAAGAGCAAACGACGCAGCTTCAGGAGCAGTCATTAAAGATTCGCAGACAGGCAGAGCATATCGTGAAGCAGAACGAGAGCGACAGGATTCTGAAAGACAACGAAAGATTAAGTCTCGAAAACGAGGAATTGACCGATAAGGCAAATGCCGCTTTGCATAAGCAGAAACAGGCAGAACAGGATGCAGCATATGCAAGAAGCCATATGAAGATTAAGGAAGTAGAGGTTGAGAGAAAAGTGCTGTATGAAAAGTGCAAAAACTGTAAGCAGTCATTGCTTGATAAGAAGATTACAAACTACCGTAAACGAAAAGAGTATTTGGAAAATTATCTGTTTCTATTTATGATGCTTTGCACAACAACTATGATACTGACTGCGTTTCAGCAGGAGGCATTTTGGAAAGATACCGTGGATTTCTTTACCACTTTCTTGAATGGCTGTGGAGAAGTGCTGGAAATGATAGTTGATGCAGAATGTGGACTTGCACAACTGCTCGCCGACATGATTAGTCAGCCGATATGGAGCAATGTCGTTTATTGGATTGCATTGATACTGTTTCTCATCTCAACTGGAATCCTGCTCTTTTTTATCTGTCATATGGCGTGGGATAGGTATCGAAAGAAAGTACAGTCAGGAATCAATATGTGGACTGTATCAGCTGCGATACTGCTGTTGATGGTGGTTGTATATCTTGGTGATTATATCCGAATGATTTTGCCGATGAATTTGTTGCTGTTGGCTCATTGAGAAGTGCTTGTGCAATACCTAACCTTTGCTTCATACCGCCGGAATAAGTCTTGATTTTCTTCTTCGCTACATGTGGTACGATTGCATCTATGTTGACATTGGGAAATTGTATTGGTTCTATTACAGGTCCCATTGTATTCTCTAAAATCAAAAATGTTAAAGTGTTTGTATCAGGAGCTGCCGTGTTAAGTTTTGCCGGAATTATTATGTGTTGGAGATTTCCGTCCATATTCGTTTTACACCTACTGGTTCTTTATACTGGAATTATGCTTGGAGCGTCAATGCCTATTTTCCTTTCCGCACCGATTTTGTTAGAAGGACTTGGAACTAAATATGCAGGAAGTGCGGCGGGTGTCATCTCTACATTACAGCTTCTTGGAGCTGTTTTGATTCCAACTTATATCTTAACACCGATTGCGGGAGATAATTATAGTTTGTTGTTTATGCTTGCATCCATATGTATGGTAATTATGTTCCTCTGTGGGCTGTTACTCCCTCAGTTCGGAAACAATCAAAAGTAAGAATCACAAAATAAATGAAAATCTTCCTATGTTGCAATGAAATTGCTGTCGCAAGCCAAATTTCAAGCATAGGAGGATGTCCAAATTAAAATGTTTCGCAGATGAAGCAGGATATTAATAAATAGAGAAGCATATTTTCATCCAGGTAATCCAGTGAAATATGGAGCAGGTCTTCGATTTTTCGTAGCCGGTAGATCAAGGTGTTTCTATGAAGATGAAGCGTCCGGGCAGTCTCCGCTATATTTCTTCCGTTGATAAGATAGCATTTTAAATTATGAATGAGTGTGAGATCCTGCTCCATATGGCTTTGCCACAGGGATAAAACAGCTGGGTGGCAGAAGCCCGGCAAGGAGTTTTTTTCCTTAAGGACACCATATAAAACATGTAGAAAGGCTTCATCAAACCTTTGAATATGTTTTTGAGGCTCCAAAGGGTAAGATTTCATAAGCCTGCATTGTCCATATGCCATGGAAAGCTCCGTGAATCTAAAAAAACGGGTGCTTATATAGACCTTAAGGGAAAGCCGTTTTAGCAAATCCTCCAGTGCGGCGTATGATTTTTCATAATCAGGATCAAAATCCCGCCTGCGGCAAACCGCAACAATAGAATGTTCAAAATAGAGGACAACTCCATGAGGCAGAATGTTTTTTATCTGATGAATATAGGCAGACTGACGGGTATCCGAGACGTCAGATTCCGGAAGGGAAAATTGATAAAGATACCAAATATCCTCGTTCGTATAATTTCTGGCTTGGAGATAATAAGAGGTAGAAAGCTCATCTGCCGGATATCCCTGTAAAAGCCGTATAACATAATAGTTTTCTTCATCCTGCAAAAGAAAAGGCTGAATCTGGTGATTCATAGCAAGCTCTGTAAAATGAACGACTTCTAATAACAAAGCCTTTTGTGCTTCCGTAAAGGGACCGTTCATATCGGTCGTACCGAATGCTCCAAAGTTTTTTCCCTCAAAATAAAGCGGAGCGGTCAGAGAGTGATGGGATGGATCCTGACGAAAGACGCTGGAGATTAAGCGGTTTCCGCTGTGAATTTCCTGCATAACTCTCTGGTGTTCGTCAGGATATATGGATTCTGTCGGTGTAAAGCCGAAATTGATAACCTCGTCCCAGAGAGTTCCCTCGATTTTTTCCTGAAATTTCCCGGTATAATGCAGCAGCTTTCCGGTTGGAGAAAAAAGGGCAATCGGGTTGCAAAGAAAGGTGGCCGCATAATCAAGCAGATCTGAAACGTCTTTGTTTTCGATAATTATATTTAGGCATTGCTCATACCAGGCATAGTACTTATCAAAAATATCCAGAAACTCACGGAATACCTTATGAAAAGGCTCGTCCGTATATAAGATGGCGGCATGCTCCATCCAGGAAGGGTTTATCTGTCCCTCCTTTGATCCGGTTTTGGTACAGAAAATCAGGAACCGGGGCTTACGTATATCCCATTCCCTATCAAGGAAAGAACTCTCTTGTGTTAAATACAGAAAATCATTATCGATTATTTCCATGGAATCATCAAGCATGCGGGCATGCCGGAATAATTGATCTAAGCCCGTAGATTTATAAAAAATCCTGTATTTATCAGGAATCCAGTCAAGGATGACAGAAATGCTCATAGATTTCATTGCAAAAAACTCCTTTGGTTATTTTTGACGAAAAAAGACAGTATAAATGAATTATATAACTGATGACGGGAGATGGCAACTGCCTTACTATAAATATATAGGAAACACTGTTCAGGCGCCGACAGTTAGAGAGAAGATAATATAATTCAGACAAAAGGAAGGAGGCAATAAAAAGAGCTGAGGGAGCATCCTATAAAGGGGTATCGATTTTTTAATATTATAACTATATAGTGAAAGGATTATTTTTTATGAAAAAGATATTGTTAAATGGAGTAGACGGAAATTTTGGAAGCAGATCAGCCCGTGTATTGCTGGAAAAATATCCTCATGAAGCTTTGATTTTTACGGCTCCAACAAAAAATGGTCTTGAAAAATACCAGGCAATGGGCATTGAAACCAGAATTGCCGATTTTAACAATGCGGAAAAACTGACGGAAGCATTTAAAGATGCGGATACAGTTATTCTGATCTCCATGCCATTCGTTGGACCGAAAAGAAGAGCGGCACATAAAATTGCAATTGATGCGGCTGTGGCGGCAGGTGTAAACAAACTGGTTTATACATCGATTGTAGGAGCCGGACATGAGGATATCAATGCTTACGAAGTAAACGATCATGTATGGACCGAAGGGTATATCAAAAAACAGCCCATCCATTATTTGATTCTTCGGGATTCCCAATATGCGGAAGCAATGGTCTCCACATTTGTGGAAGCAGTTGAAAATACAAACGGCATCATCCGCAATAACATGGGAGATGGGAAAATGGCATTTGTTTCGAGGGATGACTGTGCGCTTGCGGCGGCCTGTGCGGCAATGTCTGATTGGGAAGATCGAATTGTTGATATAAATGGAGCCGAGCTTCTGACAATTGCACAGTACATGGCAATCGCCTCGGAGGTTACGGGTAAAAAGACGGAATATCAATATATCAACGATGATGAGATGTATGAGTTCTTTGACTCCATCGGCGTTCCAAGGACAACGGAGGAAATGTGGGCGGACACGGCGAAGAACTTTCCATTTTGCTCAGATGGAATGGTGTCCTTTGGCAGGGCAATCCGTCTGAATCAAATGAGTACATTTACAGATGATTTTGAAAAGCTGACGGGGCAAAAGCCCATCACGGTAAGAGAAATGTTTGAAGATATGGAAAATCATTTAATCGGAACAAGAACATCTACAGATAATTAAAAACAGTAGGAGGACGAAAAATGGCAGAAATGATGAATCCGGCGCTGGAAGGCGCCACCTTATTGTTCCCACAGGGATCTTTTATTACGGCATATGCTTATACGGGCGTGGAGGATGAGATCAAGGCATATCAGACCAGCGCATGGATTGGAACGGCGCTTATGACATCCCCCATTTATGATGTATACGGACCGGATGCCGTTAAATTAATGGGACAGGTTTGTACAAATGATTTTACCACGCTGGGAATGAACGGCATACGCCATGCCGTAATGTGCAATGAGAAAGGTCAGATTCTGACAGACGGCGTTGTAATCCGTATCGGAGAAGATCGTTACAGAACCTATTGGCTTGATCCGGTGATCTCTTATTATGTCAATACATCAGATCTGGATGTGCATGGCGAAAACATGAGCGGAAAGGAATATTTTATCCAGATTGACGGTGAAAAGTCCTTAGAGATTCTGGAAAACGCATTCCAGGCCAATCTTCACGACATCAAATTCGGCAGACATAGAATCCAGGAGGTAAACGGAAAACAGGTACGCATCATCCGGCTTGGCATGTCCGGCAACCTTGCTTATGAAATTCACGGAGATATGGCGGATTATGCGGAGATCTATAATCTGGTATGGGCGGCAGGTGAAAAGCTGGGAGCAAGAAAGCTTGGGCTCCAGGCTTATAACCTGTTTAACCATACGGAGGCCGGATTCCCGAATATCAATCTTCACTATCCGCTTCCGTGGCTGGAAACCAGCGAGAAAATGACAGAATATATGCGCACAGTGCCTCAGTTATCCATGTTCAATCTCAATCGAAGGCTTCTCGGAAGTGTGGGGGATGATCTTCAGGCTCGCTTTGTTACTCCCTATGATGTGGGATGGGATTTCCTGATTAAATATAATCATGACTTCATTGGAAAAGAAGCCCTTCTTGAAATGTCGAAAAAGCCACAAAAAAAATGCGTAACCCTGGAATGGAACGCCAAGGATGTGGCAGAAGTCTTTGCAACCATGCTCAGCCCTGGGGAGGAACCCTGCGAGGATATTACCAAACCATCCGCTCTTGAATACTATTTCTGTGTCAGAGAGTTTGGTTTTGAGTACCGGGCAGATAAGGTGCTGGCTGCAGATAAGGAGATCGGGATCACAAGCGGAAAAATCATCTCTTATACCTATAACAGCATGATTTCTCTGGCCTTCATTTCCGCAGAATATGCCAAAGAAGGAACGGAGCTTGAAATACTCTGGGGAACGCCGGGAACCCGCCAGATGAAGGTTCGCGCAAAGGTTGCCAGATTCCCGTATAATCAGGATTATATCCGTAATGAAAAGCGGGATGTTTCGGATATACCTGTTTTTGAAAGATGAAACCGGAGATGATTACATAGGGAAAATAAAATTTATGTGTTCCCCTGCAGAGTTTTCAAGCTTTGCAGGGGATCTGCTGTTTACGGGTTTATTCTTTTAACTTAATACATATACCTGTATTAATTATTGAACATAATATAGAATTTATTTCTCATGTAGCAGATTATCTTGTAGATGTAGGAAGAAATGCAGGAAATAAAGGTGGAGAGACTATAATTCAGGGAAAACCAATAGAAGTTGTTAGGAACGTAGAATCATCATGGAATAATATAATAAATTGATTGACACCACATATGACACCATATATAATATAGATAGGAGGTATGACAAATGTCAAAATGGGATAAACTGATAACATGTATATGCAATTTATCGAAAGACCTCCGGTTTGATGAGTTACGGAAGGTATTGGAAAGTTATGGATACGAAATGAATGCACCAAGAAGTGGAAGTAGCCATTATACTTTCAGAAAACAAGGGTGTATGCCAATTACAATACCAAAGCATGAACCAATCAAGAAAGTATATGTAGAAATGGTAAGGCAGATTGTAGAAAGCGAGGCGAAGAATGATGAAGACGCTGAATGATTATATGGCAATGTCCTATCGTATGGAAATTGTGGAAGATAAAGATGAAGGCGGATTTGTAGTTTCTTATCCGGATTTGCCGGGTTGCATTACTTGTGGTGAGACAGTGGAGAGTGCGGTAGCAAATGCACTGGATGCAAAAAAAGCATGGATTGAAGCTGCATTAGAAGATGGTGTAGAGATTCATGAACCAGACA
>ENA-OUQM01001032-OUQM01001032.1-human-gut-metagenome-genome-assembly--contig:-NODE-1032-length-16363-cov-9.769745_pt1 | contig 16363 bp, 11 predicted proteins | sample MGYA00237949_ERZ548830 | MGnify/ENA primary metagenome ERZ548830 (study PRJEB26490, sample SAMN05194706) | human gut metagenome | biome: terrestrial biome; feature: human-associated habitat; material...
GTTACGAGGTCTGCGAAGCAGGAAGCCCATTGGCTTTAGACAATGGGTAGTTCACCCAGATGAATGGCTGAAAAAGATGAACATAATATGAACACACAGGACGGAAAATGAACAATTTATGTCGGAAAATGAGTGGTTTCGTGAACGGAAATTGGATATAATAGCATCACAATCAATCAAGGGAGGAAATAACGCATGAAAAATAAACTGGCAAAACTGACGGCTGTGACGCTGGCAGCTTCCATGGTGATCGGCAGTTCCGTGACAGGCATGGCAGCTTCCACAAATCAGACATCAGAGAGAGAAGTAAGAAACGCACAGCTTTCCAAAGAGGCAGCAGAAGAGGGCATGGTCCTGCTGGAGAACGAAAATCAGGCACTGCCGCTGGCACAGGGATCAAAAGCAGCACTCTTTGGTACAGGAAGCTATGGAACGATCAAAGGAGGAACAGGATCCGGGGATGTATACAACCGTTACACAATCTCCGTTTATGATGCACTGACTTCCACTTACAATATCAGCAATATGGCCTGGTGGGGTGAATATCTGAAGACGTTCGAAGAAAAGAAAGCCCAGGCAGCAGAAGAGAAAAAAGATAACGATTATGTAAAATATACGCAGGGCAGATTCGGCGGTGCAGACAGCTTTCTGGCAATCGATCAGGCACTGACGCAGAGCGATATGGATAAAGCAAAAGCCGGCGGAGTAACGACAGCGTTTTATACCGTAAGCCGTGTATCCGGTGAAGGTGCAGACCGTACGATCGGAAAAGGCGATTATGAACTGTCCGAGGTAGAATATAATAATATTAAACTGATCGCAAAGAACTTTGATAAGTGCGTGGTTCTGCTGAACGTAGGCGGCGTGGTAGACACCAAATTCTTCAGCGAGATCGAAGGCGTAGACGGACTGGTCCTGATGTCTCAGGCAGGTATGGAAGGCGGAAACGCACTGGCAGATATCCTGACCGGCAAGACAACCCCATCCGGTAAACTGACCGACACCTGGGCAAAAAATTACAGTGATTATCCGGCAGCTACAACCATCGGCGATAACGACGGAGACAATAAACAGGAAGATTACAAGGAAGGTATTTATGTAGGTTACCGTTACTTTGATACGTTCAATATCACACCGGCTTACGAGTTTGGATATGGTAAATCCTACACAAGCTTTGATGTAGAACCGCTTACTGTAGCAGCCGATGAGAATAATGTATCCGTTACCGTAAACGTAACTAATACCGGTGATACTTACTCCGGAAAAGAAGTCGTAGAAGTTTACTTCTCCGCTCCGGACGGAAGCATTGAAAAACCGTATCAGGAACTGGCAGGATTTGCCAAGACCGATAACCTGGCACCGGGCGAAAGTCAGAAACTGATCGTAACTTACAAGACAACCGAGATGTCTTCCTACGACGAAGCAAAAGCCGCTTATGTAATGGAAGACGGCGATTACATCGTTCGTGTCGGTGACAGCTCCAGAAATACAAAAGTAGCAGGTGTCCTGACACTGGACAAAGATGTCGTAACTGAGCAGCTTTCCAACCAGCTGACACTGGATAAAAACTGGAAAGATCTCTCCAAAACAGGAAAGACTCCTTACAGCTACAAAGATGAAGCAGCCCAGATCAAAGCAGCAGCAAGAATCGCACTGCCGTCTGCAAAGATCAAAACAGAAAACAATGCATCCAAGATTGATGAAAAGAAAGTAACCACTTATCTGACCGCAGATGCAGCAAAAGATTATAAAGCAGCAGAAAACGAAGTTGTTGAAACCGTAGATGCAGTTCCGGCAAACACCAAACTGATTGATGTATACGACGGAAAAGTTTCCATGGAATCCTTCGTGGCAAGCCTGGATGATACACAGCTTGCAAACCTGGCAAACGGTATCTCCGGAGCGTCTACAAGCGGTGACACTTGGGGAGCAGATGCAAACAGTGTAACCGGTGCAGCCGGTGAGACGAGCCAGTTATACTTCAATTCCCTTGGTATTCCAAATACCGTAGAAGCAGACGGACCTGCAGGTATCCGTGTAACCGCAGAGACAACCGATAAAGACGGAAATGCCGTTTACAATTACTGCACCGCATTCCCGATCGGTACCCTGCTTGCACAGACCTGGAACACAGATCTGGTCAACAGAGTCGGTAAAGCGATCGGTGAAGAAATGGTAGAGATCGGTGTTACCCTGTGGCTTGCACCTGGTATGAATATCCACAGAGACCCGCTTTGCGGACGTAACTTCGAGTACTATTCCGAAGATCCGGCACTGACCGGTTATGTAGGATCTGCGATCACAGCCGGTGTACAGTCCAACAAAGGTGTCGGTGTAACGATCAAACATTACATCACAAACAACCAGGAAACAAACAGAAGTGCGGTAAATACTTCCGTATCCGAGCGTACCTTAAGAGAAATCTACCTGAAAGGTTTCGAAATGGTTGTAAAATCTGCTCAGCCGATGGCAATCATGAGCTCTTACAACAAAGTAAACGGAACTTATGCATGCGAAAACTTTGATCTGCTGACATCTGTCCCACGCGGTGAATGGGGATTTGACGGTATGGTCATGACAGACTGGGGTGCAGGAAACAGAGCCGGTGTTGACACCATGATGCATGCAGGAAATGACCTGGTAATGCCGGGAAGAACACAGGATCGTATGATTGCAGCACTGCAGGGAAATCCAGTTGGAACAACTGCTGATCCGAATCTTGATAAAACACTGGTTCGCGGTGATATCCAGAAATGTGTATCCAGGGTTCTGACTATGATCATGAGATCTTCTCAGTTCGGTAAAATGAATTCTAAAGTAGATGTAAAAGCACACACAGAGACTTATGATAACCTGGTAACTTACTCTTCCGTTAAGAAAGAAGAAGTAAAGACAACCGCAGTGAAGAAACTGGAAGACGAGCTGAAGAAAGCTCAGGAAAAAGCAGACAAACTGGAAAAAGAACTGGGTGAAGCAAACCAGAAAACACAGGCTGCAAATAAAGAAGTAGAAAAACTGCAGGCAAAACTGGATGTACGCACAAAGAATATCAGGCTTAAGAGTGCAAAATCTAAAAAAGCAAAACAGGCAACGATTAGATGGGCAAAAGTAAAAAATGTAGATGGATATGTAGTAGAATATTCTACAAAAGCAAACATGAAATCTGCAAAGAAGAAAAATGTAAAGGCTTCCACAATCAGCCTTACTGTTAAAAACCTGAAAAAAGGCAAAAAATACTATGTACGTGTAAGAGGCTACAAAGTCATCGACGGACAGAAAGTTTACACACAGTACAGTGCAAAGAAGGCAGTAAAGATTAAAAAGTAAGTAAGAAACCTCTTACTATATAGCAACAGGGAAAGACGGCGGAGTTTGAGTGATCCGCCGTTTTTTCTTGCCAGGAAAAGTCGCCTGTGATACACTGAACTACAGGATTCGGCATAAAATCAGGAATTTTGCCGGAAATAATCTGGGGCAGATAGGTTCTGCCCTTTCTATCCACTATATTTTATAAGAAATGAGGAATTACTATGGCACAGTTATGGGGTGGACGTTTCACCAAAGAGACCGATCAGCTGGTTTATAATTTTAATGCATCCATATCGTTTGATCAGAAATTTTACAAACAGGATATCACAGGAAGCAAGGCACATGTGAAAATGCTGGCAGCACAGGGCATTCTGACTGAGGCAGAGCGTGATCAGATCCTGGAAGGCCTGGATGGCATTCTGCGTGATGTTGAGAACGGAACACTTAAGATCACAGACAAATACGAAGATATCCACAGCTTTGTGGAGGCAAATCTGATCGACCGCATCGGCGATGCCGGCAAAAAGCTGCACACCGGACGCAGCCGCAATGACCAGGTTGCACTGGATATGAAGCTTTATACAAGAGATGAGATCGGGGAGATCGACAAACTGCTGAAAAAACTTCTTGAGACACTGCTTGGCATTATGGAAGAAAATATTGAGACTTATATGCCGGGATTTACCCACCTGCAGAAAGCACAGCCGATCACGCTTGCACATCATTTCGGGGCTTATTTTGAAATGTTCAAACGTGACAGACAGAGACTGGCTGATATTTATAAGAGAATGAATCTCTGCCCGCTTGGAAGCGGTGCACTGGCAGGCACAACGTATCCTCTGGATCGTGAGATGACGGCACAGCTGCTTGGATTTGACGGACCAACCTTAAACAGCATGGATTCCGTATCCGACCGTGACTACCTGATCGAGCTGCTCTCTGCCATGTCAACGATTATGATGCATCTGAGCCGTTTCTGCGAGGAGATCATCCTCTGGAATTCCAATGAATACCGCTTTGTGGAGATCGATGACGCTTACAGCACCGGCAGCAGCATCATGCCGCAGAAGAAAAACCCGGATATCGCAGAGCTGGTAAGAGGAAAGACCGGCCGTGTTTACGGAGCACTGACTTCCATGCTGACCACGATGAAAGGCATCCCGCTGGCATACAACAAAGACATGCAGGAAGACAAAGAGCTGACCTTTGATGCGATCGACACCGTAAAAGGCTGTATTGCCCTGTTTACCGGCATGGTTTCTACGATGAGCTTCCGCAAAGATGTCATGGAAAAGAGTGCAAAAAACGGTTTCACCAATGCGACCGATGCCGCAGATTATCTGGTAAACCATGGCGTACCGTTCCGTGACGCACACGGTATTGTAGGCCGTCTGGTACTTCTGTGCATTGACAGAGGCATTGCCCTGGATGACCTGACACTGGAAGAGTACAAAGAGATCAGCCCGGTCTTTGAAGAAGATATTTACGAGGCAATCTCCCTGAAAACCTGCGTGGAAAAACGTCTGACGATCGGTGCTCCTGGGGCAGAAGCCATGAAAAAAGTCATCATGCTCGAAAAAAAATACCTGGAAGAAGCAGAAAATTTATAAAAACCGCTTGATTTTTTTGCTGAAATAGGATAGGATAGTTCGAGTAAAGACAAATGTCCGCACACAAAATACACGAACGATAAATTGTCCGTTGTAAATAAATTACGAAATGAGGATTTGAAAAATGGAACAGAAATTAAAAGTCGGTATCCTTGGAGCAACCGGAATGGTAGGTCAGCGTTTTATCTCTCTTCTTGAGAATCATCCATGGTTTGAAGTAACCACACTGGCAGCAAGCCCGAGAAGTGCAGGAAAGACATATGAAGAAGCAGTAGGCGGAAGATGGAAAATGGACACTCCGATGCCGGAAGCTGTAAAGAAGATCGTTGTCATGAATGTAAACGAAGTAGAAAAAGTTGCATCAAACGTAGACTTTGTATTTTCAGCCGTTGATATGTCAAAAGATGAGATCAAAGCGATCGAAGAAGAATATGCAAAGACAGAGACACCGGTTGTTTCCAACAACAGTGCACATCGCTGGACCCCGGATGTACCGATGGTTGTTCCGGAAATCAATCCACAGCATTTCGATGTGATCGAATCTCAGAAAAAACGTCTGGGAACCAAGAAAGGTTTTGTAGCAGTAAAACCGAACTGCTCTATCCAGAGTTATGCACCGGTACTGACTGCATGGAAAGAGTTTGAGCCATACGAAGTCGTAGCTACCACTTACCAGGCAATCTCCGGAGCAGGCAAGACTTTTAAAGACTGGCCTGAGATGGTAGAGAACATCATCCCGTACATCGGCGGCGAAGAAGAAAAGAGCGAGATGGAGCCGCTTCGTCTGTGGGGCGAAGTGAAAGACGGCGTGATCGTTCCGGCACAGAGCCCGGTCATCACCTGCCAGTGCATCCGTGTTCCGGTTCTGAACGGACATACCGCAGCAGTTTTCGTTAAGTTCAAAAAGAAACCGACCAAAGAACAGCTGATCGAAAAACTGGTGAACTTCAAAGGACTTCCTCAGGAACTGGATCTGCCAAGTGCACCAAAGCAGTTCATCCAGTACATGGAAGAAGACAACCGTCCGCAGGTAAAACTGGATGTCAACTACGAAAACGGCATGGGCGTATCGGTTGGCCGCTTAAGAGAAGATAAAGTTTATGACTGGAAATTCGTGGGACTGTCCCATAACACCGTCAGAGGAGCAGCAGGCGGAGCCGTTCTGTGTGCAGAGACCCTGACAGCAAAAGGATATATCACAAAGAAATAAAGAAAAACGGTTTAAAAAACAGGCTCAAAGAGATGTCAGCGAAAAGAAACGCCGGCATCTCTTTTTGCTCTTGCATTTTTGTTTGCCATTTTGTACAATATTCAGGAACACAGCAAGAATGTCAGAGACATTCTTAATAATAGATATGATGTTGGGGTCCCAAGGTCTTTCATCCACCTATGAGCAAGCTCATGTGGATTTAGACCTTTTGACCCTGGCATCATAAATATGACATTTCGAATTTTTACAGGTGGGTTTGAGTAAATGATAAGGATAAAAAACGTAACAAAGGATTATGGCAGCAATAAAGGTGTTTTTGATCTTTCTTTTGAAGTACAGGATCAGGAGACGTTTGGACTGCTGGGGATGGAAGGTGCCGGCAAGACGACACTTCTGCAGATTTTGATGGGATTTTCAAACCTTTCCGGGGGACGCTGCACGATCAACGCCAAACATTGTTGGAAACAAAGTACCGGTATTAAGAATTTTACCGGATATCTGCCGCAGAAGATCACACTGCCGGAGTCGATGACCAGTCTTCAGTTTTTTCGCTTTCTGGCAGATTTAAGAAACAGAAAAAGCCTGGAAAAAGCGATCCGCACAGCAGATGCATTTGAGCTGGACACTTCAAAAAAGATCCGTGATCTGAATCAGGAAGAGAAAAAAAAGCTGGCGATCGCCGGTGTATTTCTTCATGATCCGGAGGTGCTTCTGCTCGATGAACCGGAGAGTGATCTTGGCGAAAAGGCAAAAGTGCAGTTCATGAACCTGATCCTGGAAGAAAAAAGCAGGGGAAAGACGATCCTGATTGCTACTGGAAGTTTTGCGACGGCGGAGCGGCTCTGTGACCGCATCGGGATCCTGCGGCGTGGCATGCTGGTCAACCTGGATGATGTTTCCGTGATCCGTGAGGCCTCAAGAAAGGTATTCTGCATCGGATTTCGAAGTGAGCTGGAAGCAGTCCGTTTTGTCAGAGAGTCAGGATTTGATGTTTTAAATAAAAATGCGACTCAGCTTACCGTCTCGGTTTCCGGAGAACTGCAGAATTTTATCAAAGTGCTGTCAGGGTATAAAGTGCTGACCATGGAGAGCATTCCGCAGACGTTGGAAGAGACCTTTACCTATCTGTATGGAGGTGACCTGAGTGATTAATATTCCAATACTGAAGAAAAATTTCAGAGAACATATCTGGTTGTGGGGCATCGTCACCGCTGTACTGGTACTTTATCTGTTTCTGCTGTTGGGGACATACGCACCAGATGGAAAAGCCGGTGTGATCCTTTTATTTTCCGGGCTGCCGTCCGCAGTTCAGACAGCACTTGGGGCAGGCAATTACGGACTGTCTTTAAGTGGCATTTTGGGAGGCTATTTCTGGGAGAATATCTTTACACTGGTACCATTTGTAGTCAGTATCCCGGTGGCGGCATCTTTCGTTGCAGGCAAACTGGAAAGCGGTGCTTTTGCCTGGATTCTGTCGGCACCTGTGGAGCGTGAAAAGCTTTTGTTTACTCAGATTTATTCTTTTACATTTGCCCTGTTTGCATTGTTTTTTGTAAATTGTCTGGTCGGAATAGTGTGCGGCCTGGCCTTTTGCGGATCGTATTTTGTGATTTCCGAGTTCTTACTGATGTGCCTTGGCGGATTCTGCCTGCATTTCTGTCTTGGGGGCCTGCTGTTTGTGATATCTGCAATGTGTGATGAGAAAGCACTGGCAGTGATGATCACGACAGGGATCGTACTGTTATTTTATATTCTGAAAATGCTCGCTTCGCTTGGGGGGATTTTCGGATATCTGAAATATGTGACGATCTTCTCCATGTATCTGGCGGACGATGTGATCGACGGGGGCATGTTTTTTATATGGAAATATCCGGTACTGATCTTGGCGGGCGTCCTGCTTTACTGGCTTTCCATGCGAATATTTGAGAAGCGGGATCTGCCGCTTTAAAAGAGGAGTAAATAATTGAAAAAATTATACATAGCAGAAAAACCGAGTGTTGCACAGGAATTTGCGAAAGCGTTGAAGATCCGGGCGGCAAGGAAAGATGGCTATCTGGAGGGGGAAGAGGCCGTTGTGACCTGGTGTGTCGGACATCTGGTGACGATGAGCTACCCGGAAGTTTACGATGCTTCTTATAAAAAATGGAGCCTTGCGACGCTTCCATTTCTGCCGGAGAACTTTCTTTACGAAGTGATCCCGGCGACGAAAAAGCAGTTCAAAGTGGTCAGCACTCTTTTAAATCGAAAAGATATTGATGTGATCTATGTCTGTACCGACTCCGGACGGGAAGGAGAATATATTTACCGCCTGGTGGAGCAGGAAGCACATGTTCAGGGCAAGAAAAGGCTGCGTGTGTGGATCGATTCTCAGACAGAAGAAGAAATCCTGCACGGGATTGCGACAGCAAAAGATCTTTCCGCATACGATAATCTTGCAAGTGCCGCTTATCTGCGTGCAAAAGAGGATTATCTGATGGGCATCAATTTTTCCAGACTTTTAAGTCTGAAATACGGGCAGTCCATTTCAAGCTGCATGGGAACAAGATACACGGTGATATCAGTCGGACGTGTGATGACCTGTGTGCTTGGCATGATCGTCAGAAGGGAACGTGAAATCCGTCAGTTTGTGAAAATGCCGTTCTACCGTGTACTGTCTTCCATGGTATGCGGTGAAAGCACGATCGAAGGCGAGTTCCGTGCCGTCAAAGGTTCCGCGTATTTCCAGTCTCCGAAGCTCTACAAAGAGAATGGATTTTCGCATAAAGAAGATGCAAAAGAGCTGATAGAGAAGCTGAGCAATCCAAAACCGGTGCAGGCTGTGATTGAAAAGCTGGAACGCAAAAAAGAAAACAAAAATCCGCCGCTGCTTTATAACCTGGCGGAACTTCAGAATGACTGCTCGAAACGTTACAAAATCAGCCCGGACGAGACCTTAAAGATTGTCCAGGAACTCTACGAGAAAAAGCTGGTCACTTATCCGAGAACGGATGCCCGAGTGCTGTCAATGGCAGTAGCAAAAGAGATCCACAAAAATATCCGCGGACTTTCCGGGTTTGCAAACGTGCAGTCTTATGCGGCGGAAGTTTTAGAAGACACGGCCTGGAAAAAGATCGCATCGACACGTTACGTCAATGACAAACAGATCACCGACCATTATGCGATCATCCCGACCGGGCAGGGACTTTTGGCACTGCGGAGCGTAAGTGCCCTTTCGGTAAAGGTTTATGAGCTGATTGCAAGAAGGTTCCTCAGTATTTTTTATCCGCCGGCCATTTACCAGAAAACGACACTGGTTTCAAAAGTACAGCAGGAGTCCTTTTTCTCAAGTTTCCGTCTGCTTCTGTCCGAAGGATACCTTAAAGTGGCAGGCATGCCGGAAGAAAATAAGAAAAAAGACGATACAGAAGATGTGAAATGTGACGAAAATCTGCTTCAGGCACTGCAGAAATGCAAAAAAGGTGATATACTTCCGGTGAAGGGCTTTTCCATCAAAGAAGGCGAAACTTCACCGCCGAAACGCTATACATCCGGTTCAATGATTCTGGCAATGGAGAATGCCGGTCAGCTGATCGAGGATGAAGAACTGCGTGCCCAGATCAAAGGAAGCGGCATCGGAACGAGTGCAACCAGGGCAGAGATTCTGAAGAAGCTTCAGGCAAACAAATACATTGCCCTGAATAAAAAAACGCAGGTTCTGACACCGACACACCTGGGGGAGATGATCTTTGATGTGGTGAACAATTCAATCCGTTCTCTGTTAAACCCGGAGCTTACGGCAAGCTGGGAAAAAGGGCTCACCTATGTGGCGGAGGGCACGATCACTTCCGAAGAATATATGGAAAAGTTAGAGGGCTTTATAAAAAGAAGAACCGATGCCGTACTTGGCAGCAACAGTTCCTATGCTTTACGGAAACTGTTTGACGAATCGGCAGTTTTCTATAAAAAACAGCAAAAGCCGCAGAGGCGATTAACAGGAGGTAAGAAAGATGGAAACATGTAAAATCAAAAATCTCTATAATCTCAAGGAAACGATTGCAAAAGATCTGTTTGAAGAAGCCGTTTATCCGTGGGAAGTGCTTCCGAAGATCAGCGATTTTATCAAAAAACTGGGAGCGACCTTAAGCGAAGAAGAATACGAAAAACGCGGGGAAGACATCTGGATCGCAAAATCCGCAACCGTAGCACCGACTGCTTACATTCACGGACCGGCAATCATCGGAAAAGAAGCAGAAGTACGCCACTGCGCATTCATCCGCGGCAATGCGATCGTAGGTGAAGGAGCCGTTGTCGGCAACTCCACCGAGCTGAAAAATGTGGTCCTGTTCAACAAAGTACAGGTTCCGCATTACAATTACGTCGGTGATTCCATTCTTGGATACAAGGCACATATGGGAGCCGGTTCGATCACATCTAATGTCAAATCCGATAAAAAACTGGTGGTGGTAAAAGATGACAAAGGCAATCGCATCGAGACCGGACTGAAAAAATTCGGTGCCATGATCGGCGATAACGTAGAGGTAGGATGCGGCTCCATCTTAAATCCGGGAACCGTAGTCGGACCGGACAGCAATATCTATCCGCTTTCCTCTGTGCGTGAAGTGATTCCGGCACACAGCATCTACAAAAAACGCGGCGAAGTCGCAGAAAAAGTTGCTGACTGAGAAGGAGTCTGTTCCAGAAAGTCCCCAACTATGATGCCTACGGATTGTTCCGTGCGTTGCATTCCCACAATCCTTTCTACGCTCCGCTTCGATCGGGGCAAAACGAACAACATTTTTTGATACGAACATCAGAAACGAGAAAACAGAACGAGAAATAAATTGACAATAAGTAAAGAGTAAACTATAATAAAGGAAGGATAATTTTGTCCTTCCTTTTGACATTTCATTTCACTCAGAGAAGAATGACATCAGATGTGAGGTGACTTCCGACTCTGGCATTCTTGAATTCGATAAACAGCAGGCAGCACTTCTGCTGCAAATTTCCAAACATGGACACGCTTTTTGGTTGACATTTTCAAAAATATATATTAATATGGGGAGAGAACGAACATAAGTTCGTAAGCAAGCCCTTTTGCGTATTGCAAAGGTGCACAGAAGAAACGAGAAAACCATTGGCATTACAGAAACCAGGTATCAGATTGGTATAATCTGTATCGAAAGTATACGCTTGTGGTCAGTACAGTTGAGTATTTTCAAGTCGAACACATGTGAGACTTGGCAGGCGATTCGGGTCAGTTTTGCAGATATTTACCTGATACGGGAAGACAAGTGGAACAATATAGAGCAAATAGAAGATTAAGGAGGATATTAAAATGGGACAGGATGATAAGATCAAGGCACTGGAAGCGGCTATCACAAAAATTGAGAAAGATTTCGGAAAAGGTGCCATTATGAAACTGGGTGATTCCGGAAACCATATGAACGTGGAGACCGTTCCGACCGGCTCTCTGAGCCTGGATGTGGCACTGGGACTTGGCGGTGTTCCAAAAGGAAGGATCGTGGAGATCTACGGACCGGAGTCCAGTGGTAAGACGACCGTAGCACTGCATATGGTAGCAGAAGTCCAGAAACGCGGCGGTATCGCAGGATTTATCGATGCAGAGCATGCACTGGACCCGGTCTATGCAAAGAATATCGGCGTAGACATTGATAATCTTTACATTTCACAGCCGGATAACGGTGAGCAGGGACTTGAGATCGCAGAGACCATGGTGCGTTCCGGAGCAGTGGACATTATCATCGTGGACTCTGTGGCAGCACTGGTGCCAAAAACAGAGATCGAGGGCGATATGGGAGATTCTCACGTAGGTCTGCATGCAAGACTGATGTCTCAGGCACTTCGTAAACTGACCGGTATCATCGGCAAATCCAGTTGTACCGTGATCTTTATCAACCAGCTGCGTGAAAAAGTCGGTGTCATGTTCGGCAATCCGGAGGTTACAACCGGTGGCCGTGCACTGAAGTTTTACTCTTCCATCCGTATGGATGTACGCCGTATCGAGACACTCAAACAGGGCGGCGAGATCGTCGGCAACCGTGTGCGTGTCAAAATCGTCAAGAACAAGATCGCACCGCCATTTAAAGAGGCAGAGTTTGATATCATGTTCGGTCAGGGCATCTCAAGAGAAGGTGACATCCTTGATCTGGCAGTGAAAAATGAGATTGTAAACAAGAGCGGGGCATGGTTTGCCTATAACGGTATCAAGATCGGACAGGGCCGTGAGAATGCCAAGATTTACCTGAAGAACAATCCGGAGACGATGGCAGAGATCGAAAAACTGGTGCGTGAAAAGTATGGATTTGACGGTGCGGCAGCCGCAGATGATGAAAAAGAAGACAAAAAAGCAACAAAGAGCAGTACTGCGAAAAAGGATGCCGTAAAAGAAGAAACTCCGGCAGCAGATCCGGACGGCAGCGGGGATGAAGCATGATCGTCACTGCATTAGAGCCGGTCGGCAAGACGAGAGTGCAGGTCTTTTTAGACGGAGAAAAAGCTTTTGTCCTGTATCGGAATGAGGCTTACCGGATGGGGATCCGTGAAGGGGAATCCCTTTCAGAGCAGGCATATGCAGAGATCATGCAGGAGATCCTGCCCAAACGGGCCAGGCTGCGTTGCATGAATATCTTAAAAAGTGCAGATAAGACCGAATGGCAGCTGAGAACAAAGCTCCGTCAGGGAGGATACCCGAAAGAGATCGAAGATATCGCTATCGAGTATGTGCGAAGCTTCCACTATATCGATGATGTACGTTATGCCGGATACTATATCGAGAGCCGCAGCCAGACAAAGAGCAAACGCCAGATCGTACAGGAGTTAAAAGCAAAAGGCGTTTCTTCAGAAGATATTGAAGCGGCATACGAACAGGCAGAAGGAAACAGCGAAGAAGAGACGATCCTCGCACTTGCGAAAAAGAAACGCATGAACCTGGAGAATCCAACAGCGGAAGAACAGCAGAAATACTATGCGTTCTTTATGAGAAAAGGATTTTCCTATGCTGCGGTACGCAAGGTTCTGCGGGGGCTTGAATAATTAGGAGAATATTTTTGGCAACAATCAAAGAAATAGCAGAAAAGGCAGGCGTCAGTACCACAACCGTTTCCAACGTCATTCACGGGAAAACAAAAAAAGTATCACCTGCAACGATCCAGAAGATCGAAGCACTGATCAAAGAAGTTGGTTACGTGCAGAAAAGAGGACTGCGAGTGCTGAATAACGAGAAGTCTCAGCTGATCGCAGTTGTCATTAACTATCATAAAGAATTCAAAGATTCCATTCTCGGAGATCCATTTTACGGGAAGATCATCGGATTTATCGAAGAATATGTGCAGAAACAGGGCTATTACCTGATGCTGTATTCCACAAAAGACATCGAAGAGATTTTTCAGATGGTGGCAGGCTGGGATGTGGACGGCGTGATCGCCATCTCCTTCAGCCGACACAACTGTGAAAAGATTTATCAGCTGATCAAAAAACCGATCGTGTCGATCGATGCCTACGGAAACGCAGCCAAAGACAGCCATCTGGTCAATATCGGTCTGGATGACGAGAGTGGCGGCTATCAGATGGTGAAATATCTGCTGGAATGCGGATATGAGCACATCAAAGTCTGTGCCGGAAGAGACAACGGTGTCGATCATCTGCGTTATGTCGGTGCACAGAGAGCCATGCAGGAGTGTGCGGCAGAAGGTCAGAAACTGCAGTTTGTGGCACTTGGCATGAACTATGAAAAACGAAAAGCAAGTTATGACTGGCTGGTACAGAGAAGATTGCCGGGAACGGCACTGTTTTTCCTCTCCGATATGTATGCACTGGAAGCGATCCGCTTCTGTGCCGACAAAAAAGTAGCCGTGCCGCAGCAGATCGGCGTGGCAGGCTATGACGATATCAGCTATGCACAGTACTCCACACCGAGACTTACCACCATAAAGCAGGACGTGCAGAAAAAAGCACAGAAAGCAGTGGAAATCCTTCTGAAATGGATCGAAGAAGGCGAAGAATATCCGCAGCGGGAAGTAGAACTGCCCGTGACACTGATGAAAAGGAAGTCGGTGGAGAGAGACTGAAAAGCAAGATTCAGCAATATTGTTTGATTTTGCGTGATCGCAGCCGGTATCGCAGTTGGACTTGGTATGACCGGAAATATTCTGGCACCGATCGTATTCTTACTGCTGTTTAACATTCCGTCCCTTCTTGTGAAATAGTATGGAACCTTTCTGGGATACAAACTGGGTTCCGAATATATCCAGAAAATTTATGCAAGCGGTCTGATGAATATTCTTACAAAAGCTGCAAGTACCGTAGGTCTGATCATGGTTGGCGGTATGACAATAAGCATTTCACAACAAAATAGGATGAAGCACTTCACAATTACTTGACAATATGCACAAAGCAATGTAAAATTAATATGTTGTACTTGTACAATGCGAGTAACAAAAAGGCATTTAAAGAAACATTGCAGCTGTGAAGATAAAGCAGTTACAGATGCTTTAAATCCGTCCGTTACTTGAAAATTCTATAAGGAGGTGCTCCTGTGGGCCCAGTAGTAATTGCTATTGCTGTTCTGGTGACTCTCATCATCGCCGTCCCTGTTACAGCTGTCGTAGCGATCTCTTACCGCAAGAAAGTGGTAGAGACAAAGATCGGCAATGCCGACGAGAAGGCAAGACAGATTGTAGATGACGCCTTAAAGGTTGCAGAGACAAAGAAACGGGAAGCACTGCTCGAAGTGAAAGAGGAATCCTTGAAAACCAAGAATGAACTGGAAAGGGAAACAAAGGAACGTAGAGCAGAGCTGCAGCGTTACGAAAAACGTGTACTGTCCAAAGAAGAAGCAGTGGACAAAAAAGCGGACGCAATCGAAAGAAGAGAGACAGGCTTAGCGGCAAAGGAAGAGGAAATCAAAAAGAGAAGCAATGAAGTGGAAAAGCTGACAGAACAGAGAGTACAGGAACTTGAAAGAATTTCAGGATTGACCTCCGAGCAGGCGAAAGAATATCTTTTAAAAACGGTTGAAGATGAAGTAAAACATGACACTGCTAAGCTTTATAAAGAGCTTGAGAGCAGAGCAAAAGAGGAAGCCGGCAAGAAAGCCAAAGAATATGTGGTCAATGCCATTCAGAAATGTGCGGCAGATCATGTTGCAGAGACTACGATCTCTGTAGTACAGCTTCCGAATGACGAAATGAAAGGAAGGATCATCGGACGAGAAGGCAGAAACATCCGTACACTGGAAACCATGACGGGTGTGGATCTGATCATCGATGATACTCCGGAAGCAGTGATCTTATCCGGCTTTGATCCGATCCGCCGTGAGGTGGCTCGTATCGCCCTCGAAAAACTGATCGTAGATGGCAGGATTCATCCGGCAAGGATCGAGGAGATGGTTGAGAAAGCACAGAAAGAAGTAGAGAACATGATCCGTGAGGAAGGTGAAGCAGCAACACTTGAAGTTGGTGTGCACGGCATCCATCCGGAGCTGGTGCGTCTCCTTGGACGTATGAAGTTCCGTACCAGTTATGGACAGAATGCACTGAAACATTCCATCGAGGTGGCACAGCTTTCCGGACTTCTGGCAGGTGAGATCGGTGTGGATGTCCGCATGGCAAAACGTGCCGGACTTCTGCATGATATCGGAAAATCCATCGACCATGAGGTTGAAGGTTCCCATATCCAGATTGGTGCAGATCTTTGTAAGAAATACAAAGAATCTCCGCTTGTCATCAATGCGGTGGAAGCACATCACGGAGATGTAGAACCTGAGAGTCTGATCGCATGCATCGTTCAGGCAGCTGATACGATTTCAGCAGCAAGACCGGGTGCGAGAAGAGAGACACTTGAGACTTACACAAATCGTTTGAAACAGTTAGAAGATATTACCAACTCCTTCAAGGGAGTAGACAAATCGTTTGCTATCCAGGCAGGACGAGAGATTCGTATCATGGTAGTTCCGGAACAGGTCAGCGATGCTGATATGGTTCTTCTGGCAAGAGATGTTGCAAAACAGATCGAGGCAGAGCTGGAATATCCTGGACAGATTAAAGTCAGCGTGATCCGTGAAAGCCGAGCGGTTGATTACGCAAAATAGCATTTAAACATACCCCGCATACCATAGCGATATGGTTTGCGGGATTTTTTTGTGCTGATTGCATCAGATTCTGCATGTGTTTGACTTGAAATAAGGCTACCGCAATCCCACTGGCTTTAGACGGTGGGTTAAGGTAGCCAAAAATCA
>ENA-OUQM01001040-OUQM01001040.1-human-gut-metagenome-genome-assembly--contig:-NODE-1040-length-16268-cov-15.323814_pt1 | contig 16268 bp, 9 predicted proteins | sample MGYA00237949_ERZ548830 | MGnify/ENA primary metagenome ERZ548830 (study PRJEB26490, sample SAMN05194706) | human gut metagenome | biome: terrestrial biome; feature: human-associated habitat; material...
CATGATGGTCAAGGTGCAGACTCCCTGCCTGCTGACCTGCATCAAGGAGCTGAACGACCCCCGCTACATGAGCGTGAACGGCATCTTTACCTGCTACGACAAGCCCATGGAAGTGTTCGACTACAACGCACTGAAGGACGATCCGCTGATCGAGGTGGACACCATTGGCCTGAAGGGTTCTCCGACGAACGTCTTTAAGTCCTTCACTCCTCCGCAGAAGGGCGCAGGCACCATGCTGCAGGGCGACGATGTTGCCGCCCAGCTGGCTGGCATCCTGGCCAAGAAGCACCTGATCTGATGAAAGGAGCATAGGATTACAATGGCTGATTTTAACGAATACAAGGGCGTATGGGTCTTTTGCGAGCAGCGCCAGGGCGCACTGATGTCCACTGACTTCGAGCTGGTTAGCGAGGCCCGTAAGCTGGCCGACGAGCTGGGCTGCGAAGTCACCGGCCTGCTGCTGGGCGACAACGTGGAGGGCATTGCCAAGGAACTGGGCGGCTACGGTGCCGACAAGGTTCTGGTCTGCGACAGCCCGCTGCTGAAGGATTACACCACCGACGCATACGCAAAGGTCGTGTGCGATATGGTCAACGAGTACAAGCCTGAGGTGCTGCTGATCGGCGCTACCAACATTGGCCGCGACCTCGGCCCCCGCTGCGCAGCCCGTCTGCACACCGGTCTGACCGCCGATGCAACCCATCTGGATATCGACACTGCAAAGTACATCGACTTCCTGAAGGAGAGCTCCACCATCGACCTGTCCAAGCAGAAGTTCGATATGGAAGACCGCAACCTGAAGATGACCCGTCCCGCATTCGGCGGCCATCTGATGGCTACCATCATCTGCCCCCGCTTCCGTCCCCAGATGTCCACCGTGCGTCCCGGCGTTATGAAGAAGGCTCCCTTCGATCAGGCCAAGGCTGATGCCTGCCAGATCGTCAAGCCCGCCTTCAGCCTGACCGCTGAGGACATCAAGACCGAAGTGCTGAGCGTGGAGAAGGCCGCTGAGAAGCTGGTCGACCTGATCGGCGCAGATGTCATTGTCTCCGTTGGCCGTGGCATCAGCAAGGATGTCAACAAGGGCATCGAGCTGGCCGAGCAGCTGGCAGCCGCTCTGGGCGGCGGTGTCGTGGGCGCTTCCCGTGCCGTCACCGATGCAGGCTGGATGACCGCTGACCATCAGGTCGGTCAGACCGGCAAGACCGTGCACCCCAAGATCTATGTGGCTCTGGGTATCTCTGGTGCCATCCAGCACACCGCCGGTATGCAGGATTCTGAGTGCATCATCGCTGTCAACAAGAACGAGGGTGCTCCCATCTTCGGCGTTGCTGACTACGGCATCGTGGGCGATCTGTTCAAGGTCGTGCCTGAGCTGATCAAGCAGATCGAGGCAGCAAAGGCTGCTCTGTGATCGCCTGTTCCTGAGCATTGTTCAATAGCATAGCCTGAATTGTGAGAGGCCGTTGCACATTTTTGTGCAGCGGCCTCTTTTTTGTGTTTTTTATAAAGGAGCTGTTGTGCCAGCCACTGCACAGCAGCTCCGATTTGCTCCACAGGAAAGGAACGCAGAAGGGAACACAGCGAAGCGCCACAAAAACGTACACAGAAACCACGATATGCAAAGCGGTGCATATAAATACAGTGATATACAAAACGAAACGCACCGAAGTGTCCCAAAAAGTGTGCGGAAGCTGTTGCACTTGGCTTGTTTTGGCGAGAAGCGCAACACAACTGCAACGTTTTCGGACTCTTTGTTACGCTTGAGTTGCGATAAAAAGGCGAGAATTTTTTAAAAAATCTGTATTTTTTCTGCAAATCAAGCTCTAAACCTCTTGACGTTTGTATGGTTTTGTGATACTCTTGTTACACAAGAGTTGCGGATGTGATACGACAGAGTTGCAAACGAGTTGCAATATCCAAGATCACACTGCATAAGGCAACAGACCGGAGGCAATCTTATGAAGCGTGCAATGAGTACCGTGAAGAATATCGCAGCAGCTGCAATGACGCTGGCTGTGTTTTTTGGCTTTGCAGGCTTCAAGCCCGTCACCGCAAACGCTGCACAGGCTGCCATGCCTGCCACCGCTTCTGTGGAAGAAGAGAACTCCTACTTTGAGGAAGACGCTTACCAGCGCAGCTTCCTGACCCTGATCAATAACGAGCGTGCACAGGCTGGTCTGGCTCCTGTTGCTCTGGGCGACAGCAACCACAACGCCGCTGCAATGGAGCGTGCCGAAGAGCTGGCAGTTTCTTACTCCTACGTTCGTCCCAACGGTCAGCGCGATTTCACCGTTCTGGCAGAGAACGGCATCAGCGATGTCTCCATCGGCGAGAACTACATGGCCGGCTGCTCCACCCCCGATTCCGCAATGGATCAGTGGATGGCTACCGACTTCACCCGTGAGCGTATCCTGAACGCCGATGCTACCACCGTGAGCGTTGGCTACTATGAGGGCGGTGTTTACAATAACTATTGGGTGCTGATCTTCTCTTACCCCGAAAATTCTCACACCGAGGATTACCGTCAGGAAGTTCTGAATCTGGTCAATGCCCAGCGCGCAAAGTACGGTCTGACTGCTCTGGAAATGGGCGATGACGCGCTGACCGCCGCTGCACAGACCCGCGCCGAGGAGATCTCCGTTGTAAACTCCCACGTCCGTCCCGATGGTTCCAAGTGCTTCACCGTCCTGAAGGACTACGGCGTCACCGATACCCCCACCGGCGAGAATGCCGCATGGGGCAGCGTCTCTCCTGAAGAGGTCGTCAACGCATGGATGAACTCCGAAGGCCATCGTGCCAATATCCTGAACCCTGAGGCTCGCAAGATGAGTGTTGGTTACTACTACAACAGCAACAGCACTTGGGGCCATCAGTGGATCCAGATCTTTACCAAGTGATTAACTGCTTTCTTCTTATAAAAAGACTGGCGGGGCCGCAAGGCTTCGTCAGTCTTTTTATTTGCGCCTGTTTGTGTTATACTTATTCTGAGTTATTATCAGGAGGATCTAACGTGGAGGATTACCGCACCGTCCGGGGCACGGCCACCGGTGAATACGAAGAGAAAAAGAGCCGCTTTATCGCACAGCTTTCCTTTGCTGACAGTGAGGAAGCTGCGGTGGCTTTTCTGGAGCAGGTGCGGGCGGCTAACCGCACCGCGCGGCACAACGTTTACGCTTACCGCCTGCGGGCGGGCAACCGCGAGCGCTATTCCGATGACGGCGAGCCGGCCAAGACTGCCGGTACGCCCGCGCTGGAAGTGCTGCAGCACAGCGGCCTGACAGACCTGATCGTGGTGGTCACCCGCTACTTTGGCGGGGTGCTGCTGGGCACCGGCGGCTTGGTGCGCGCCTACACTACCGCCACTGCCCGTGCGCTGGAAAACGCCGAGGTGGTCACGGTGCGCAGCGTGGTGGAATTACAAGTGACCGTGGACTACGCCCTTTACGAGCGTGCGTCCCTGCTCATTGATGCCGCCGGGGCAAAGCAGGCACCGCCGGAGTTTACAGACCGGGTCACCCTGCGCTGGCAGATGCCGGAGCATACCGAAGCCCCGCTGCTGGAGCAGCTGCGGGAATTGACCCGGGGTAGCGCTCAGGTAGCGGTGTCCGACCCGTTCTACGCACCATTTTAAAAAACAAAGTCTTTTTTGCAAACCGACACCGAACTTCCCCCTTCGACACGGCCGATGTGCTACAATTGCCGTAGCGCAGCAATTGGGATCGGCTGTGCGCAGAGGGGAGGGGAGAAGCCCGAAAAACAAAAGGAGGATCTGTATGGATGTGCGCCGGAGAACCGAGGAGATCGAGCACCTTACCTTTGCACCGTGGGCGACCTTCAGCGATGCAAGCCGTGGCAGAGTCGTGCCGGAGCCGCAGGACCCGCTGCGCCCGGTGTTTCAGCGGGACCGCGACCGGGTGCTGCACTGCAAGGCCTTCCGGCGTCTCAAGCAGAAAACGCAGGTGTTCCTCTCGCCGGAAGGTGACCTGTACCGCACCCGGTTGACCCATACGCTGGAAGTTTCGCAGATCGCCCGCACCATCGCACGCGGTCTGCGCCTGAACGAGGATCTGACCGAGGCCATCAGCCTTGCGCATGATCTGGGGCACACTCCCTTTGGCCACGCAGGCGAAAAGGCACTGAACGCTCTCTGCCCGGACGGCTTCCACCATTATATGCAAAGCCTGCGTGTGGTGGATCGGCTGGAAAAGGACGGCGAGGGGCTCAATCTGACATGGGAGGTGCGCAACGGCATCGTTACCCACACCAAGGGCACATGGGCGGCCACTCCGGAAGGGCGCATCGTGCGCTTGGCAGATCAGATCGCCTTTGTCAACCACGATATCGAGGACGCCGTGCGCGCCGGTGTGCTGGACGCTGCCACCCTGCCCAAGGACTGCACGGCAGTGCTGGGGCAGACTAAGTCCGCCCGCATCACCACTATGATCAACAGCATCCTCACCCACAGCGAGGAAGATGTCCGCATGGGCACCGAGGAATACGAGGCTTTTCTCGCTTTGCGGGATTTCATGTACGCCACCGTGTATGTGGACAAAAACGCCAAGCGCGAGGAGCAGAAGGTGGACAAGCTTATCGCGGAACTGTACGAGTACTACCTGACCCATGTGGATCAGATGTCCAACTTTTATATGCAGCTGGCCTATCAGGAGGGACGGGAACGCGCCGTCACCGACTACATCAGCGGTATGAGCGACGAGTTTGCCATCCGCACCTTTGAAGAACTGTTCGTGCCCCAGAAATGGCACGTCCTTTAAAACTGGAGAGGTCGTTTAAAACAACATGATCCCACACGAATACATCGAGGAGCTTACCCGCCGCACCGACATCGTGGAACTGGTGGGCAGCTATGTGCAGCTCAAGCGCAAGGGACGGCTGTACGGCGGTCTGTGCCCCTTTCACAGCGAAAAAACGCCGTCTTTCTATGTGTACCCTGACACCCAAAGCTTTTACTGCTTCGGCTGTCAGGCAGCCGGAGATGCCATCAGCTTTGTCAAAAAGATCAACAATATCAGCAGCGGCGAGGCCATCAAGATGCTGGCTTCCCGCGCCGGTATGCCGGAGCCGCAGGAGGACGACAAGACCGGACGTCTGCGCAGCCGGGTGCTCTCCATGAATAAGGAGGCCGCCCGCTTCTTCCACGCCTGCCTGAACTCTACCGTGGAGGAGGCACGGCAGGCGCGCGCTTACTGGCGGCGGCGCGGGCTGGACGATAAGACTATCGTCCGGTTCGGGCTGGGCTATGCCCCCAACGATGGGCAGGCACTGTACCAGTACCTGCGGGATAAGGGCTACAACCAGCAGGAACTGGACGCCAGCGGCTTGTTCAAACGCAGCCAGTCCGGGCGCATCTACTGTCTGTTCTGGAAGCGTGTCATGACCCCTATCTTTGACCTGCGCGGCAACATCATTGCCTTTGGCGGGCGCGTGATGGACGACTCCAAGCCCAAATACGTCAACAGCCCGGAAACGCTGGTCTACCACAAATCCGAGACGGTGTTTGCCATGCAGATCGCCAAGCGCAGCGCCTCCCGGCGGTTTGTGCTGTGCGAGGGCTACATGGATGTCATCAGTATGCAGCAGGCGGGCATCGATACCGCCGTCTGCGCCTGCGGCACCGCCCTGACCCCCGGACAGGTGCGCATCATCAGCGAATATGCCGATGAGGTCATTCTGAGCTATGACTCGGACGAGGCCGGCCAGAAGGCGACCCTGCGCTCACTGGAACTGTTCCGCAACAGCCCGGTAAAGGTGGGCGTTTTGCAGATTCCCGGCGCAAAGGATCCGGACGAATACATCAAAAAATACGGCCCGGAGCGTTTTCAGGCACTTCTGGATGGGGTGGGCAATGCGCTGGACTTCCGGCTCAAGCGCCTGCGAGACCAGTATGATCTCTCGCAGGATGCGCAGCGGCTGCAATATGTAAAGGAAGCCGTGGAGATGCTGGCCGAGCGCTCCAACCCCACTGAGCAGGAGGTGTACGCCGGGCGGCTGGCAGAGGAGACCAACATCTCCAAAACTGCCATTTTGGCGCAGCTGGGTACCGCAGCAAAGCGGGCGGGCGGCAAGTACCGCCGGGAGAAAAACCGCGAGCTGCTGCGCTCCGGTGAGATGGATCAGATCAAGGTTCCGTACAGCGCAGGCGGCAGTCAGGCGCTGGGCATCGCCAGCGCCCAGCAGCGGCTGCTGGCTGCTATTCTGAGGGAGCCTCGTTATCTGGAACTGGCCAAGCAGCAGCTGACGGCGGAGCAATTCATCCAGCCGCAGCAGAAGGAACTATACGAAGCGATGCTCAATTGCAGCCGGGAGGGTGTGGAACTCAGCCTGACTGCACTGCGGGCATTTGTAAGTGAAGAAGCATTGAATGAACTGAGCCGGCTGGCGGCACAATACAGCGATGTGAACTGCACCCCGGAGGATATCCATCTGTATCTGGACAGGATCGCCCGGGGAATGCCGGTTGCTAGCAAAGCTGCTGCAATGTCTGGCGATGAGATCACACAGTATCTTCAGTCGATGCGCGAAAAAAAGCAGGGGACTCTGCCCGAACAAGACTGATCCCTGTTTTCCCTCCGGCTGGAGCTGGAGAGAAAAGGAGCAGGAATCATGCAGAAATTGTCGCAAACGGAAGAACTTGCCCGCAGCCTTGCCGCAAAGGCTCACCGTCACACCCTGACCACGGAGCAGATCAGCCGTGCCATGGAAGAAGCGGATTTTGATATTGCACAGCTGGACGAGCTTTACGCGGCGCTGGAGCAGCGGGGCGTTCATCTGGCAGAGGAGGAGCCTGCCGAGCTGCCTGTGCTGGATGATGCCCAGATCGGCAGGCTGGAGAATGAACTATCCTCTGAGGGTGTGGCACTGGATGATCCGGTCAAGACCTATTTAAAGGAGATCGGCCGGGTGCCGCTGCTGACCGCCGGGCAGGAGATGGCGCTGGCAAAGGCCGCCCGGGCAGGGGATGCAGAGGCGCGCCGCGCCTTGAGCGAAGCGAACCTGCGGCTGGTGGTGTCGGTAGCCAAGCGCTACGCCGGGCGTGGACTGCCTTTTCTGGATCTCATTCAGGAGGGCAACCTCGGCCTGATGAAGGCTGCTGAAAAGTTTGAGCCGGAGCGGGGCTTCAAGTTCTCCACCTACGCAACCTGGTGGATCCGTCAGTCCATCACCCGCGCCATTGCGGATCAGGGGCGCACCATCCGCATCCCGGTGCATCTGGTGGAGAGCATCAACCGGGTCAAGAAAACGGCAGGCGATCTGCTGCACAAAAATGGGCGGGAGCCCACCGTGGAGGAGATCGCCGCCGCACTGGATATGGAGCCGGACAAGGTGCGGGAACTGTTGCAACTGTCGCAGGAACCCATCAGTCTGGAAACGCCGGTGGGGGAGGAAGAGGACGCCCATCTGGAGGACTTTATTCAGGACGAGGACGCCGGTGTCCCGGTGGATGAAGCCGGGCGTCAGCTGCTGCGGCGGGAGCTGCTGCACGTCCTTAAAAGCCTGACGCCCCGGGAGGAGCGGGTCATCACCCTGCGCTTTGGTCTGGAGGATGGCCGTGCCCGCACCCTGGAAGAACTGGGCAAGGAGTTCAACGTGACCCGGGAGCGGGTGCGTCAGATCGAAGCAAAGGCGCTGCGCAAGCTGCGCCACCCCAGCCGCGCAAAGCTGCTGCGGGATTATCTGGACGAGTGAGCATTCTATATAATAGGACAAGGCCGCTGCACGGCGTTCCGTGCGGCGGCCTCTTCTTTTGCGGCGGGGAAGTGGAAAAGTAATACCTCCCGGGCGCAAGAGCAAAGATAGACAAATTGCACAAGGGTATTATGAACAGGAACGTGCAAAATAAAAAAATCAAGTACTTGGAAAGTAAACGGCTACACGCTGCCGGGCGTTCGAAAACAAACCGAAAAATAAATTTATTTCGGCAAAAAACTGAAAAATGGCTTGACAACAGGGGTTTTGGGGTGTATACTGCATTAGTATCACATAATGGACTAGTGCGTCAAAAAAGGAACTGTGATGGCTGCCGCTTGAGGGGTCACCCCGAAAAGTTTGTGCAAAATGCCGGAAGGTTCCGCAGGACGCGGGTCGAATTATGTGTGTCTGCTCAAATTTGACCCGCGTATACGACATCCCGTAGAATATAAAAGTAAGGAGTGGTTGATTTTATGATGAAAGTCAAGCCCGTAAAGCTCGGCAAAACCGAGCGCATGAGCTTCTCCCACATCGACGAAGTCATCAGTATGCCGAACCTGATCGAGGTGCAGAAGAACTCGTATCAGTGGTTCTTGGATGAAGGCCTGAAGGAGGTCTTCCACGATATCGGCACCATTGAGGACTACACCGGCAATCTGGCACTGAGCTTTGTGGACTTCCGGCTGGATAAGGAGCCGAAGTACAGCATCAAGGAGTGCAAGGAGCGCGACGTTACCTATGCAGCCCCCCTGCGCGTCACCGCCCGTCTGCTGAACAAGGAGACCGGCGAGGTGAAGGATCAGGAAATCTTCATGGGTGACTTCCCCCTGATGACCGACGCAGGCACCTTTGTCATCAACGGTGCTGAGCGTGCAATCGTCAGCCAGCTGGTCCGCTCTCCCGGTGTGTTCTACGGCCATGCTAAGGATAAGGTCGGTAACGACCTGTACAGCGCCACCATGAACCCCAACCGCGGTGCATGGCTGGAGTACGAGACCGATGCCGCCAACGTGTTCTATGTCCGTATCGATAAGAACCGTAAGCTGCCCGTCACTGTGCTGTGCCGTGCACTGGGCCTGTCCTCTAACGAGGATATCCTGAACTACTTCGGCGAGGACGAGCGCATTCTGGCCACGCTGGAAAAGGATACCACCAAGAACCGCGAGGAGGGCTTGCTGGAAGTCTACCGCAAGCTGCGTCCCGGCGAGCCCCCCACGGTGGAGTCCGCTACCAGCCAGATCGATATGCTGTTCTTCGATCCGCGCCGGTACGACCTGTCCCGCTTCGGCCGCTATAAGATGAATAAGAAGCTGTCTCTGGCACGCCGCATCATGGACCATGTGGCCGCAGAGAACGTGGTGGATCCCTTCACCGGCGAGATCCTTGTCGAGGCCGACAAGAAGATCGACCGCAAGCTGGCTGAGCAGATCGATGCTGCCGGTGTGAATCTGGTCGTGCTGAAGATCGATGATCCCATGAAGGATCAGCCCCACAAGGTCAAGGTTATCACCAACGGCTGCGTGGACGCACAGGCCATCATCGACAGCTACTACCCCGCATTCAAGGGTGTGGATGTCAAGGAGTGCGGCATCAACGAGCGCTGCTGCCTCAAGGAGCTGCGCAAGATCCTTGATAACGCCTCCAGCGCCGAGGAGGTCATGGAGAGCCTGAAGAAGGATCACGACCTGCTCATCGGCCGTACCGTCACCATCGACGATATCCTGTCCTCCATCAACTACCTGAACGGTCTGGGCTACGGCATCGGCACCACCGATGATATCGACCATCTGGGCAACCGCCGTATCCGCAGCGTGGGCGAGCTGCTGCAGAACCAGTTCCGCATCGGTTTCTCCCGTATGGAGCGCGTCATCCGTGAGCGTATGACCCTGCAGAGTCAGGATCAGAGCGTCATCACTCCGCAGGCACTGATCAACATCCGTCCTGTGGTGGCAGCCATCAAGGAGTTCTTCGGCTCCTCTCCGCTGTCTCAGTTCATGGACCAGAATAACCCTCTGGCTGAGCTGACCCACAAGCGCCGTCTGTCTGCTCTGGGCCCCGGCGGTCTGAGCCGTGACCGCGCAGGCTTCGAAGTCCGCGACGTTCATTACAGCCACTATGGCCGTATGTGCCCCATTGAGACCCCTGAAGGCCCCAACATCGGTCTGATCTCTTATCTGGCATCCTACGCCAAGATCAACGAGTACGGCTTCGTGGAGGCTCCCTACCGCAAGGTCAAGAAGATCTACGACGAGAACAACAATCTCATCGAGCAGGTCGTCACCGACGAGGTGGAGTATATGACCGCCGATGTGGAGGACGAGTACGTTGTGGCACAGGCCAACGAGCCGCTGGATGAAGGCAAGCACTTCATCCGTCCCCGTGTGTCTGCCCGCCGCCGCGACGAGATCCTGGAAATCGACGCAGAGAAGGTCGATTACATGGACGTTTCTCCGCGAATGATGGTCTCTGTTGCTACCGCTTGCATCCCCTTCCTGGAGAACGATGACTGTAACCGTGCACTGATGGGCTCTAACATGCAGCGTCAGGCAGTGCCTCTGATGGTCACCCAGCAGCCCATTGTTGCTACCGGTATGGAGTACAAGGCTGCTACCGATTCCGGCACTGCTGTGCTGGCCAAGAGCAACGGCGTTGTGGAAAAGGTCGATGCCGACCATGTTGTGGTGCGCAACGAGCAGGGCGCTCTGGAGGATTATTCTCTGATCAAGTTTGCCCGCTCCAACGCAGGCACCTGCATCAACCAGCGCCCCATCGTAGAAGTGGGCGAGACCGTCACCGCCGGTCAGGTGCTGGCCGATGGCCCCGCAATGCGCAACGGCGAGATCTCTCTGGGTAAGAACGCTCTGATCGGCTTCATGACCTGGGAGGGCTACAACTACGAGGACGCCGTCCTGCTGAACGAGAAGATCGTGCGTGAGGACGTGTACACCTCCATCCACATCGAGGAGTACGAGACCGAGAGCCGCGATACCAAGCTGGGACCCGAAGAAATCACCCGCGACATCCCCAACGTTTCTGAGGACGCCCTGAAAGATCTGGACGAGCGCGGCATCATCCGCATCGGTGCCGAGGTCAAGAGCGGCGATATTCTGGTCGGTAAGGTCACCCCGAAGGGCGAGACTGAGCTGACCGCTGAGGAGCGCCTGCTGCGCGCCATCTTCGGCGAGAAGGCCCGCGAGGTGCGCGACACCTCTCTGCGTGTGCCTCACGGCGCATACGGCATCATTGTGGATGTCAAGGTCTTTACCCCGGAGAACAGCGACGAGCTGCAGCCCGGTGTGCGCGAGGTCGTCCGTTGCTATATCGCCCAGAAGCGTAAGATCAGCGTCGGCGATAAGATGGCAGGCCGTCACGGCAACAAGGGTGTCGTTTCTCGCATCCTGCCGCAGGAGGATATGCCCTACCTGCCCGACGGCACTCCGCTGGATATCGTGCTGAACCCGCTGGGCGTGCCTTCCCGTATGAATATCGGTCAGGTGCTGGAAGTCAACCTTGGCTACGCTGCCAAGGCCTGCGGCATCAAGGTCATGACCCCTGTCTTTGACTCTGCCCGTGAGAATGACATCGGCGATACCTTTGATACCGCCCGCGAGATGTGGCACGGTGAGAATGCACCTGCATACCCCACCAAGCTCCCCAAGATCATGGGCGAGAAGGGCCACATCATCGACTTCTCCAAGATCGAGCTGGATCGTGACGGCAAGACTACCGTTTACGATGGCCGTACCGGTGAAAAGTTTGATAACCGCGTTACCGTTGGTTATATGTACTACCTCAAGCTGCATCATCTGGTCGACGATAAGATCCACGCCCGTTCCACCGGCCCCTACTCTCTGGTCACTCAGCAGCCTCTGGGCGGCAAGGCTCAGTTCGGCGGTCAGCGCTTCGGCGAGATGGAGGTCTGGGCACTGGAAGCTTACGGCGCCGCTTACACCCTGCAGGAGATCCTGACTGTCAAGTCCGATGATGTGGAGGGCCGTGTCAAGACCTACGAGGCCATCGTCAAGGGCGAGCCCATCCCGCAGCCCGGCATCCCCGAGTCCTTCCGCGTTATGCTGAAGGAACTGCAGTCTCTGGGTATGGACGTGATCGTGCAGGATAAGGATGGCAACGAGATCGATATGCGCCAGAACTTCGACGATGAAGAGACCGGCTTTGATATGCGTGATGTTGCCGGTACCGAGACTGTGGTGCAGGAGAGCGAACTGACTGATTACAACATCAAGGACGCCGATGCAGGTTTCGATGATCCTTCTGTGCTGGAGGACGATAACTCCGGTGCCGAGGCTCCGGCTGCTTCTGACGAAGTAGATTTCTGATCTGGATACACAACACAGCCTTCCCCTTGGCCGCGTGCTGCGGCAGGGGAGAAGCGCCTGTGATCCTGTAACAGAAAAGCCGCCTGTATCATCGAAACAACTAGAGATTAAGAAAGGGTTCGTTTCATGGAAAACAACGTTTTCGATTCCATTAAAATCGGCCTTGCCTCCCCGGAGCAGATCCGCGCTTGGAGCTACGGCGAGGTCAAAAAGCCCGAAACCATCAACTACCGCACCCTGAAGCCGGAGCGTGACGGCCTGTACTGCGAGCGCATTTTTGGACCTACCAAGGACTGGGAGTGCCACTGCGGTAAGTACAAGCGCATCCGTTACAAGGGCAAGGTGTGTGATCGCTGCGGCGTCGAGGTCACCAAGGCCAAGGTCCGCCGTGAGCGTATGGGTCACATCGAGCTGGCCGCTCCTGTGAGCCACATCTGGTACTTCAAGGGCATCCCCAGCCGCATCGGCCTGATGCTGGACATCAGCCCCCGCCTGCTGGAAAAGGTGCTGTACTTTGCAAGTTATATCGTCACCGATCCCGGTCTGACCCCGCTGGACAAGAAGCAGCTGCTGACCGAGAAGGAATACCGCGAAATGCGCGATCGTTACGGCGACGAGTTCGAGGCTGCCATGGGCGCCGAGGCTGTCCAGACCCTGCTGAAGGAGATCGATCTGGATCAGCTGAGCGCTGAGCTGACCGCCGAGGTGGAAAAGTCCTCCGGCCAGAAGCGCGTGCGCATCCTCAAGCGTCTGGAGGTTGTTGAGGCTTTCCGCATCTCCGGCAACCGTCCCGAGTGGATGATCATGGATGTGCTGCCCGTGCTGCCGCCTGACCTGCGCCCCATGGTTCAGCTGGACGGCGGCCGCTTTGCCACCTCCGACCTGAACGACCTGTACCGCCGCGTCATCAACCGCAACAACCGTCTGCGCCGCCTGCTGGAGCTGGGCGCTCCTGACATCATCGTGCGCAACGAGAAGCGTATGCTGCAGGAGGCTGTGGACAGCCTGATCGACAACGGCCGCCGCGGCCGTCCGGTCACCGGCCCCAACAATCGTGCACTGAAGAGTCTTTCCGATCTGCTGAAGGGCAAGCAGGGCCGCTTCCGTCAGAACCTGCTGGGCAAGCGTGTTGACTACTCCGGCCGTTCCGTTATCGTCGTCGGCCCTGAGCTGAAGATGGATCAGTGCGGTCTGCCCAAGGAGATGGCTCTGGAGCTGTTCAAGCCCTTTGTCATGAAGGATCTGGTGGAGAAGGGCATTGCCAACAACATCAAGTCCGCCCGCAAGATGGTCGAGCGCGCAAAGCCCGAGGTCTGGGACAGCCTCGAGACCGTCATCAAGGGTCACCCCGTGCTGCTGAACCGTGCACCTACCCTGCACCGTCTGGGTATTCAGGCCTTTAACCCCGTGCTGGTGGAAGGCCGTGCAGTCAAACTGCACCCGCTGGCCTGTACCGCATTCAACGCCGACTTTGACGGCGACCAGATGGCAGTCCATCTGCCCTTGAGCGAGGACGCCTGCCGTGAGGCTAAGATGCTGATGCTGGCTTCCGGCAACCTGCTGAAGCCCTCTGACGGCGCACCTGTTACCGTGCCTACGCAGGATATGATCCTGGGCAGCTACTACCTGACCACTGTCCGCGAGAACGACGAGGGCGCAGGCAAGGTGTTCCGTGATGAGAACGAGGCTCTGATGGCTTACGCCGAGCACGTCATCACCCTGCACGCACCCATCAAGGTGCGCCGCACCATGACCATTGACGGCGTGGAGCGCACCGGTCTGGTGGATGCCACCGCAGGCCGCATTATCTTCAACAATCCCATTCCCCAGAACCTGGGCTATGTGGATCGTACCGATCCCGAGCACTGGCTGGAGTACGAGGTCAGCTTCCGCGTGACCAAAAAGACCCTGCCCGAGATCATCTCCCGCTGCATGACCCGCAACGGCACCCGCAAGTGTGCCAAGATGCTGGATGCCATCAAGGCACAGGGCTATAAGTACTCCACCCTGTCTGCTATCTCCGTGGCTGTGTGCGACGCTGTGATCCCGCCCCAGAAGCAGGAGCTGATCGCCGAGGCCGATAAGGAAATCGCCAAGGTCGGCAAGCTGTTCAACCGTGGTCTGATCTCGGATAACGAGCGTTACAACAAGACCATCGATATCTGGCAGAAGACCACCGATAAGGTCTCTAAGGCTCTGGCAGACAACCTGCCCAAGGACAACGAGATCTATATGATGGCAGACTCCGGTGCTCGTGGTTCTATGAACCAGATCAAGCAGCTGGCTGGTATGCGCGGCCTGCTGGCAAACACCGCCGGTCACACCATCGAGATGCCCATTCGTGCAAACTACCGCGAAGGTCTGAACATTCTGGAATATTTCGTTTCTGCCCGTGGTGCTCGTAAGGGTCTGGCTGATACCGCTCTGCGTACTGCCGACTCCGGTTACCTGACCCGCCGCATGGTCGATGTTTCTCAGGACGTCATCGTCCGCGAGATCGACTGCGGCACCACAGATGGCCTGTGGGTCTCTGAGATCCACGAGGGCAAGGAGAAGATCGAGAGCTTCCGCGAGCGTCTGATCGGCCGTTTTGCCGTGGGCGATGTGGTCAATCCCATCACCGGCAAGGTCATCGTGCCCGAGGGCAAGATGATCGACCTGTACGATGCCAACGAGATCGAGGCAGCCGGTATCACCCGTCTGAAAATCCGCAGCCTGCTGACCTGCCGTGCAAAGACCGGCGTCTGCGCACGCTGCTACGGTTCCGATATGGCCAACGGCGAGCCGGTCCGTCTGGGCGAGTCTGTCGGTGTTATCGCCGCAGAGTCCATCGGCGAGCCCGGTACTCAGCTGACCATGCGTACTTTCCATACCGGCGGTATCGCATCTGCCGAGGATATTACACAGGGTCTGCCCCGTGTTGAGGAGCTGTTCGAGAGCCGCCGTCCCAAGAGCATGGCCATCATGAGCGAGATCTCCGGTGTGGTCTCTCAGGACGACACCAAGAAGAACGTGGTCATCAAGGTCACCGGCAAGGACGAGAACGGTGCAGAGGAAGTCAAGAGCTACTCCATCCCGTTCACCCAGCATTCCCGCGTGATGCCCGGCGACCGTGTGGAGAAGGGCGACATCATCACCCGCGAGGGCGTGCTGTACCCGCAGGATATTCTGGCCATCAAGGGTCTGGAGGACGTGCAGAACTACCTGATCAACGAGGTCCAGAAGGTCTACCGTCTGCAGGGCGTTGAGATCAACGATAAGCATATCGAAGTCATCGTCCGTCAGATGTGCCGCAAGGTGCGCGTGACCGACTCCGGCTCCTCCAACCTGATCGGCGGTGCTCTGGCAAGCCGTCTGGAGGTGGAGAACATCAATGCCGATCTGCAGAAGCGCATTGATGCAGGCGAAGAGGGTCTGAAGCTGGTGGAGTACCAGCAGGTGCTGCTGGGCATCACCAAGGCTGCTCTGGCCAACGACTCCTTCCTGTCCGCTGCATCCTTCCAGGAGACCACCCGCGTGTTGACCGAGGCCGCCATCAAGGGTAAGGTCGACCCGCTGTCCGGTCTGAAGGAGAACGTCATCATCGGTAAGCTGATCCCCGCCGGTACCGGTCTGCCGGAGGTGCGTGAGGATCTGAAGAACCGTGAGGCTGAGCGCGATGCCGAGATCGCAGCCGAGCTGGCTGCCTCCGCACAGTAAGCGCGGCATCTGTCAGGATCTGATCCGTTAAACAAAACCGCTCCGTGGGCGAAAGCCTGCGGGGCGGTTTTTGCGTGCCAAAGGCAGCGCAGCAGGGGATGGAAAAGGCACTTTTTCTGCCAAAAACTGTCTGAAAGAAAAAATCTGGAATAAATACAAAAAAATTTGCAAAAACTGTTGACATCCGGCCGCAAAGCGGGTATTATATAACTGTTGCGCGTCCCTCATGGGGATAGTGCGGCAAAAAAGTCGGAAAATCTTCCGATGTTCATCATTAAGAAAGGAGAAACAAAATGCCTACTTTTAACCAGCTTGTACGCAAAGGCCGTGAGGTCCTGACTACCAAGAGCACCGCTCCCGCTCTGCAGAAGACTTATAACTCTCAGAAGAAGCAGTACTCTGATCTGAGCAGCCCCCAGAAGCGTGGTGTCTGCACTGCAGTTCGTACCATGACCCCCAAGAAGCCTAACTCTGCTCTGCGTAAGGTTGCTCGTGTCCGCCTCACGAATGGTATCGAGGTCA